>Ga0209474_10000197_pt1 | contig 73929 bp, 61 predicted proteins | sample GraSoiAngelo_145_FD_185902 | JGI IMG/M metagenome (GOLD analysis project Ga0209474, IMG submission 185902) | Grasslands soil microbial communities from the Angelo Coastal Reserve, California, USA - 14_1009_05_20cm (SPAdes) (version 2) | ecosystem: Environmental > Terrestrial > Soil > Grasslands...
CAGGACGAATACCACCGACTCGTACGCGAGGCCCTTTAGGTTGAGGGCGATGCGTACGCGGAACGCAGCGGAGGAGAGCACTGCTTCGTAGAACTTCATAGCCACCCCTCGGCGCGGTACCACTTCACCGCTTCCTGCACTCCTTGTGCCCACTGCACGCGCGGCTCCCAGCCGAGCTCGCGCCTCGCGCCCGCGCCGGAGCAGACCCAATGCGGCTGCGTCAGCTCGTTCACCTTGTCGAGCGTCAGCATCTGCGCCGTATTGGTCATCTTTCCCCAGAGCTGCGTCGCCGCTGCCGCCACCTTGACGACGCCGAGCGGCATTCCAAAGCGCACCAATGCGCGGCGGCCGAGCGCAGTCTCGATCTCCTTGAGGGCGTCACGCCAGACGTAGACCGAGCCATCGTCGACGAAATAGCTGCGGCCAGAGGGCACGCCCTGCGCGTGCAGCACCCGCACGACCGCCGCCGCGCAGTCTTCGACGTAGACGACGCTGAGCGTGTTCGTCCCGTCGCCGGTCATCGGCAGCACGCCGTTGCGAACGGAGGTGAAGAACGCCAACGTCTCGCGGTCGCGCGGGCCGTAGATCAGCGGTGGTCGCACGACGGTGACGTGAAGCCGGTCCTTCGCCGCCAGCACCGCCCGTTCCGCCTCGAGCTTGCTCCGCCCGTAGTGCGTAACCGGCCGGGGCTCGACGTCATCGGCAACCGGCGTGCCGTCGGTGCTCGGTCCCACGGCCGCAAGCGACGATACGTACACGAACCGCGGGACGGGCCGGCGCAGCGCCGCCTCGAGCAGGTTCCTGGTGCCCTGGGTGTTCACCTCGAAGAACTCCGCTGGCCGCCGCGCCTTCACGATGCCAGCCACGTGCACGACGGCGTCCACGCCGTCCACGGCCGCGCCGAGCGACGCGCGATCCTCGATGGCGCCGGGAGCCAGCTCGACGCGCGGCAGCCTGTCCAACACCTTCCGCTCGCTGCGCGGGCGGACCAGCGCCCGGACTACATGGCCTTCCGTCGCCAGCCGCTCAGCGACGAACGACCCGAGAAAGCCTGAACCCCCGGTCAGCAGGACCCGCATCGCGCGCCCGTATAACCCAAGTGGCCGCCGGACGGCGGAAAAGGTCGAGAAGAACGATCCTTGACGTGTAGCATCAAAGGGCCTTAAACGTCGCTCGGCAGGCTGTTTTGGAGGCGGTTTGGAGATAGCGATCGTCGGGCTGGGGTGCCGTTTCCCCGGCGCCCGGGACCCACTCGCGTACTGGGAGCTCATCCGCAGCGGCACGGTCGTCTTCCGGCCCATCCCGGCGTCGCGCTGGGACCATTCCCGGTTCTACGACCCGACCACCCGCGTTCCCGACAAGGCGTACATCGACAAGGGCGCCTTCCTCACCGACGAGGAGCTGCGGGAGTTCGCCTCGCTCCACTATGGGATCGCTCCACGGCGGATCCAGGTGACCGACCCGCAGCACCGGCTGCTGCTCGACTGCGTGAGCTCCGCGCTGCAGGACGCCGGGTACGAGCGACGCCCTTTCGAGCGCACCCGCGCCGGCGTCTTCATCGGCGCGAGCGTCAGCGAGCACAAGGAGTTCCTCCTCTCCCGCATCCGCGCCGTGCAACTCTTCGACGGCGCCTTCGGGCGCGCCCTTTCCGGACCGGAAGCCGACAACCTTCGCGACGCGCTGATCGAGCACGTGGTGCCGATGCGGGCCTTCTCGATGCCCGGCAACCTGCTCAACATGGCCGCCGCCATCGTCGCCCAGACATGGGACCTGGGCGGCCCCGCGCTCTCGGTCGACGCGGCCTGCTCCTCGGCGCTGGTCGCCACGCAGCAGGCCATCGTCAACCTGCGCGGCGGCCAGATCGACCTCGCGATCGCGGGTGGGGTGTACCTGAACCTGCTGCCGGACAACCTGGTGTGCTTCAGCCGCATCGGGGCGCTGTCCCGCCGTGGTGAATGCCGTCCCTTCGACGCCGGCGCCGACGGATTCGTGATGGGCGAAGGCGCCGGCGTGGTGGTGCTCAAGCGCCTCGACGACGCGGTTCGCGACGGGGATCGCATCTACGCCGTGGTGAAGGGAGCGTCGGCGAACAACGACGGCCGCAGCGAAGGGCCGATGACGCCGCGCCAGGGCGGTCAGCTCGAAGCCTTGCGGATGGCATATCGCGATGCGGCCATCTCTCCCACGAGCATCGGTTACCTCGAGGCGCACGGAACTGCCACGACCGTCGGCGACGTCGTCGAGGTGGGAGCGTTGCGCCAGCTCTTCGACGAGGCGGGATGGACGGCGGGCGGCGGCATCCGCACGGCGCTCGGAAGCGTCAAGGCGAACATCGGACACACCATGTCCGCGTCCGGCATCGCGGGTCTGATCAAGACGGCTCTCGCGCTCCACCACGGAAAATTGCCGCCGCAACCGGGTGTCGCCGAGGAAAATGCGAAGCTCGAGCTGGGAGCCGGGCCGTTCTTCCTGCCGAGAGCCGAGACGCCGTGGGAGAGGAACGGGCGTCCGCGCCGCGCCGGCGTCAGCTCGTTCGGGTTCGGCGGCACCAACGTGCACCTGGTGCTCGAGGAGGCGCCGCAGCCGGCCCAGCCTCGCCGCACGCTTCCCGCGCCGGGCAAGGCGCGCGCCGAGCTGTTCCTGCTCGGCGGCGCTCGCGCCCCGGTGGTCGCGAAGTTCGCGCGGCAGATCGCTGCTTCCCTCCCCGGTCTGAGCCGCGAAGGGCGCTCGTTGGCCGACGTGGCGTACACGCTCTCGCAGCGCACGCACGGCGATGCCCGGCTCGCGCTGGTGGCGGACTCGTTCGACGTCCTCGCCGAGAGACTGCTCGCGTCCGCGGACGCGCTGGAGAAGCGCGGCGACGGCGTGGCGGACCGGATGGCGCATCCGGAGCCCTCGGTCCCCGTCCAGCTCTTTCCGGGCGCGGTGTTCGCGCAGGGGCCGTTCGAGAACCGGAAGGTCGCCCTGCTCTTTCCCGGCCAGGGCGCGCAGAAGGTCGGGTTGCTCCGCGAAGCGTACGAGCAGATACCAGCCTTCCGCGAAAAGCTCGATCAGCTCGATGCGTCCATCGCCGACCTGCATCCGCGCATCGGCGGATCGCTGCGCGGCTTCCTCCATGCGGAGCCGTCCGCGGAGGCCGAGAGACGCCTGACGCGCACCGAAGTCTGCCAGCCGGCGATGGCCGCCGTCGGCCTTGCCCTCCACGCGCTGCTGCACAAGCTCGGCATTGGCGGCGACGTCGCGGTCGGGCACAGCCTGGGCGAATTCGCGGCCGCGGGCGCAGCCGGATTGATTGGCGCGGAAGATGCCGTCCGACTGGTGTCACAACGCGGACTGGCCATGGTGGACTTGCCGCTCGCCGACGCGGGGGGCATGGCGAGCGCTGCCGCGTCTGCGCAGGAAGTCGCGGATGCGCTGCGCGGTATCGACGGAATCGTCGTCGCCAACCTGAACCACCCGAATCAGACGGTCATCTCGGGAACCACCGCCGCCGTGAACGCCGCGAGCACGAAGCTGACGGAGCGCGGTATCGCGGTGACGTCGCTGGACGTCTCGCACGCCTTCCATTCGCCCTTGATGGAGGGAGTCGCCGACACCATGCGCGCCCTGGTCGCCGATCTGCCGCTGGATCGCGCGGCGATCCCGGTGGTCAGCGCCATCACCGGCAAGCCCTACGCCGGCGACGAGCGCGACGTGTGGGTGCGGCACGCGACGGCGCCGGTAGACTTCGTCTCCGCACTTCGGGCGACGGCGGCGCTCGGCGCCCGCATCTTCATCCAGGTCGGCGCGGGCGGCGTGCTGACGTCCTTCGTGCGCGCGACGCTCCCCGAGAGCGAGCGGACGGTGAACGTGTCCTTGGCATCCCGCGAGGACGACGGCCTGCAGCAGCTCGCTCTCGCGCTAGGGCACATCTGGGCGGCGGGCATCGAGCTGAACGCAGCCCCGCTCTTCGAGGGACGGGATGCCGGGCTCATCACCTTGCCGCCCACAGCGCTCGATACGCAGCCGTACTGGGTCGTCGAACGCCCGCAGGTCCCCGCAGAGCCGTTGCGGCTGCCCACGGCAGCGCAGGAGATGACGCAGATGGATCCGTTGGTGGCGCTGTTCCGCGAGCAGGTCGCTCTGTTGCAGCAGCAGGCGAAGGTGCTGGAGCAGCAGGCAGCGGCGCTGGCTGGAAAGGGAGTGGCGCTGCCGCAGCTCCCGGCGATCCCGCAGCTTCCGCAAAGCGCGTCGGCAGCACCGCCGGCGTCCCGGCCTGTCGAGCTCGCCGCCGCCGAGGCGGTAAAGCCGTTACCCCCGTCCGAGGAGCGGGTGGCGAAGGCGATCTTCGCGTCCGTCGCCCGCATCAGCGCGTTTCCGCTGGAGGCCATCAAGCCCTCGCAGACGCTCGCCGGCGATCTCGGCTTCGACTCGCTGATGACCGTCGAGCTGGACGGCGACGTGAACAAGGCGTTCCCGGGCTCCGGCGGACTGCCGCGGAACCTGCTCGGGCCGCAGACCAGCGTACAGGACATCGTCGAGCACGTGGCGCGGGCCGTCGCGCAGCCGCATGCGCCCATCGCTCCGGTGCTTTCGCCCATCCTCGGCGAGATGGCGAGCGAAGGGCGCGAGCTGCTTCCATTCGCCCCCTCGTTCGTCGAGGCGAATCTCGGCACGCCGGCGGCGGAGAACCCGTTGCCCAAGCGCCTGTTGCTCACGCGCGATCCGCTAGGCGTCGCGGACGCGCTCGCCGCGCTCCTCAACGACAATGGCCACGACGCAATCGTCGGCGAGCCGGGAGACCCGCTGGAGAACATCGGCGGCGTGATCCATCTCGCGCCGCTCGGCCGTGGGGAGTCGGAGGTCGAGCCAGAGTTCAAGGCGGTGCTGGAAATGCATCGGCTCGCGCGGGCGCAGGCCGGGGCCGCCTCCGGCGGCACGTTCGTGGTCGCCGTCCCCGGGACCGACGAGATCGACGCCGCCCTGGCCGGCTACGTGAAGGCCTTGGCGCGCGAGCGCACCGACGAGCTGGTCAAGTGCGTCGAGTTGCGCAGCGGGGACGGAGCTGGGGCCATGGCGAACGCGCTGTTCGCCGAGCTGCGCTCGGGCAACGCCGCCGCCGAGGTGCGCTGGGCAGGCGGAACGCGATACGAGCCGGATCTGGTGCCGGCCGCAACCGGCGAGCCCGTCGAGATCGGCTCCGGCGACGTCGTCCTGGTGACCGGTGGAACCCGTGGCATCGGGTTCAAGCTGGCGCAAGCGCTCTCCGAGCGGGGAGCGGCGGTGGCGCTGGCAGGCCGGACGCCCCCTCCGGCGCTGCCGCCACGGGCCGTATTCGTGCAATGGGACGTGACGAAGCCGGCGGCAACCGCTCTCGACGACGCGCGGGCGCGGCTGGGAAAGTTCACCGCCATCGTGCATGCCGCCGGAATCACCGAGGACGGTCCGGCCGCGGATGCGCGGGACGAGTCCGTCGAGCGCGTGCTTGCGACGAAGGTCGCCGGTTTCTGGGGCGCGGTCCTGGCCACGATGCAGGATCCGATCCGCGCCGTGGTTGCGGTTTCGAGCTGGGCGGGCCGCTTCGGAAACGCCGGGCAGACTTCGTACGCCGCCGCGAATGCGGCGCTGTCGCACGCCGTTGCGTCGCTTGCCCGCAAGCGCCCTGGCGTCCGGGCATCGTCCCTGGAGTATCCGCCCTGGGAAGGGACGGCGATGGTGGCGAAGATTCCGCCGCTCGTGCGAGCCGCGCTCGTCGAGCAGGGGGTGCCGTTCATCGACGACGCAGCCGGGATCGCGGCGTTCCTCTCGGCGCTGCGCGGCGGCTGGTCCGGGCCCGTCCTGCTTGCGCACTCTCGTCCCGCCCGCCGGATTGCGCACAAGGTTCGAATGCAGGTGTCGCGAGCCGAGCATCCGTACCTCGAAGACCATCAGCTCGCCGGTCAGCCGGTGCTTCCCCTTGCGGCAGCCCTCGACGTCGCCGCGTATGCGGCGGCGGAAGCGATCGGCACCTCCGGAGCGCCGCTCCTGCTCCGCGATTTCCGGCTGCGTCAACCCATCCGCATCGCCGACGCCGCCCGGTTCACCGTCTCCGTGAGTGGGTCGAACGAGCTGGCCGTGTCGCTGTCCTCCGCTGCTGCAGGAGCGCCGCGGGCGTTCTCGCGCGCCCCCGCTTACACGGCATTCGTCACGCCCGCCGCCGACGTCGCTTCCGCCTTGAGCTCCGCCCTTCCCGCCCCGGCAGCGATGGCTCTGCCCGAGCTGCCGATGACGCTGGACGAGTTCTACGGCGGCTTCACCTTCCACGGTCCGCGGATGCGCGCGATCGAGTCCATCGAGCAGATGTCGCCGCAGGGCATCGTCGGTTGGGTGCGGACGAGCAAGCCCGCCAACTGGATCCGCAATCCGCACCGGTCTTCGTGGACCGTGGATCCGCTCGCGGTCGACGGCGCGTTCCAACTCGCCGCGTACTGGGCTTGGTCCCACCTGCAACGGGCGGGGTTTCCCATCGGCATCGAGGAGTTCGTCCAGGTCGCTCCGCTGGGCGAGGGCCCGGTGCGCGCCTCGCTCACGCTCGAGCAGAGCGGCGGCGACGAGGTCCGCGGCACCATCGTGCTGCAGTCGCGCGACGGCAGGGTGGTGGCCGTTGCCCGCGGCGTGCAGGGGGAGTTCAAGCACCGCGATCCGCGCTTCCTCATCGGCCGCACCTCGCCGCTGAAGACGGCTCCCCCGGCTCCGGAGCCGAAGCCGCCGGCGGTCGACGAGGCGACGTATCGCATCGAGCAGTTCCCCGAGGTCCAGGAGCTGGAGCAGCGGCTCGGCCTCGCCACTGCGTTCGGCCTGCGCAATCCGTACTTCAACGTCCACGAGCGCGTCACCAACGACACTTCGGTGATCGGCGGCCGGACGGTGATCAACTGGTCCAGCTACAACTACCTTGGCCTGTCTGGCGACCCGAACGTCACCCGGGCCGCGCAGGAAGCGGTCGCGCGGTACGGCACCAGTGTCTCCGCGAGCCGCGTCGCCTCCGGCGAGAAGCCGCTGCACCGCGAGCTCGAGCAGGAGCTGGCCGCGCTGCTCGGCACGGAGGACAGCGTCGTCACCGTGTCCGGCCACGGCGTCTTCGTCACCACCATCGCCACGCTGGTGAAAGACGGCGACCTCGTGTTGCACGACGCGCTGGCACACGACTGCATCGTCTCCGGCGCCAAGCTGTCGGGCGCGAAGCGCCGGCCGTTCCCGCACAACGACTGGCGCGCGCTGGAGAAACAGCTCCAGCAGCTCCGGCCGCACTACCGGCGCGTCCTCATCGCCATCGAGGGCGTGTACTCAATGGACGGGGACTTCCCCGATCTGCCGCGCTTCATCGAGCTGAAGAAGAAGTACGGCTGCCTCCTCCTGGTCGACGAGGCGCACTCCATCGGCGTGATGGGGAAGACCGGAGCTGGAATCGGCGAGCACTTCGGCGTGAACCGCGCCGACGTCGACCTCTGGATGGGGACGCTGAGCAAGAGCTTCGCCTCCTGCGGCGGCTACGTCTGCGGCAGCAAGCAGCTCGTCCAGTTCCTCAAGTACAGCGCCGGTGGTTTCGTGTTCAGCGTGGGCATCTCGCCGGCGAACACCGCCGCGGCGTTGGAGGCGCTGCGGCAGCTCAAGGCGCATCCGGAGAAGGTGGCGCGCCTGCACGAGCGGGCGTCGCTGTTCCTCCGGCTGGCGAAGGAGAAGGGAATCGACACGGGCTTCTCGGCGGAGAGCGCGGTCATTCCGGCCATCCTGGGGAACTCGCTGCACGCGCTTCAAGTCAGCGATGCCCTCAAGCAGCGGGGAATCAACGTGCAACCGATTCTCTACCCCGCCGTCGAGGAAACCGCGGCGCGCCTCCGGTTCTTCTGCACCGCCACGCACACCGAGCAGCAGATCCGCGAGACCGTGGAAGTGCTGGCGGAAGAGATCGCGCGGGCGCGGGCCGAATCCGGCGAGGCGACCGGTACGGCTTAAAGAAGTCGTAGCGAAAGCGCCTTCAGCACCGCGCGCGTGCGGTCGCGCACCCAGAGCTTGCCGAGAATGCTGGCGACGTGGTTCTTCACCGTCCGCTCGGCGACGCCCAGCGCGTCGCCGATCTCGCGGTTCGAGTAGCCGCCGGCCAACAGCCGCAGCACTTCCCGCTCCCGCGCGGTGAGGTCTTCCCTCACCTCGTCGTGTCTTTCGCCCGTTTGCAACGAGGCGAGGCCGCGCAGCACCGTGTCGCTGACGGCGGGCTTGAACCAGGTGCCGCCGGCGGCGACGGCGCGGATGGCCTCGCCGAGCTCCTGGGGCGAGGCGTCCTTGAGCAGGTAGCCCCGCGCTCCGGCCCGGAGGGCGGCGAGGAACGCGTCCGCGTCGTCGAAGGTGGTGAGGACGATGCAGCGGATCGGATTCGCGTCCGCCCCCAGCTCGCGCAGGACGGCGATTCCGTCGGCGCGCGGCATGCGCACGTCGAGGAGCGCGACGTCCGGCCGGCTCCGGCGCAGCATCTCGACCGCCTCCGCGCCATCGCGCGCCTCGCCCTCGACGCGCAGGCCGCCGTCCAGCTCGAGCACCCGGCGGAGCCCCTCGCGGACCAGGGTTTCGTTCTCCACGATGGCCACGCGGATCACGAAGCGCTCCGCAGCGGCACGCTCGCGCGCACGGCGAAACCGGCTCCGGAGTCGACGGTCAGCGTGCCGCCTGCCGCCTCCACCCGCTCCCGCATTCCCCGCAGCCCGTTTCCCGTCCGCAGCTCGGGTGCTCCTTCTCCGTCGTCGCGGGCGCGCAGCTCGAGCATGCCGTTGCGCTGCACGAGCTCGAACCAGAGGTTGCTCGCGGATGCATGGCGGGCGGCGTTGGTCGCGATCTCCTGCGCGCACCGGAGGATGGCGGTGGCGCAGAGAGGATCGCGCACGGAAAGCGAGGCGGGCGCCTCGACATGGATGCGCGGGGTGGGAAGCTCCTCGGCGATGGCGCGCAGCGCGACGCAGAGATCGACCCGTTCCGGGTCGCGCAGCTCTTCGACGGCGCCGCGCACCTCCGCGAGCAGGCCGCGGGAGAGATCCCGGGCGGCCGCCAGCGCTTCGCCGCTGCGGTCGGCGACCTCCAGGTTGAGCCGCAGCGCGGTCAGATGGTGGCCGAGGCGATCGTGCAGCTCGCGGGAGATGCGCAGCCTCTCCGCCAGGCGCTCGTTCTCGAGCTGCAGCTCCTGCGTCCGCGCCAGGCGCCACATCCCTTCCGCCGCGAAGTACGCGAGCAGCTGGAAGCCCAGGTACGGTGGGGCAAGGAGCAGCGCCGCTCCCCGGTTCCAGTGGATGGCGATGGCGGCGAACAGCGCCGCGCTCTGAAGGGCAATGGCGGCGAGACCTGCCCGGCGCGAGGTCCTTCCTCCGAGTTGGAGCGCGACCAGCACCAGCAGCGCGCCTTCGAACCCGTCGCACAGGATCAGGACGAGCGCGATCACGGCCGCGGCCTGCGGAACGATCCAGAGCAGCCGTCCGGTGCGCAGCGCCAGCGCGAGAACGACGCCGAAGGCGACGTATGCCGCGGACCATGCGGCAAGCCGCCATGGCTCCTGCGCGCCACGGATGAAGATCGGGAGCCCGACCATCACCCAGACCGCGGCGCCGCCTGCCGCGATGAGCCTGCGCAGCTCCCTCGGCATGTCCGGAGCATACGCTGGGCGCTCCCGGGCGCACATGGGCCTGAAGGACCACGCCACGGATCGCACTTCGGGACGATGTGGCCGGCCCGGGGCCGCGGCTACGAGGAGAGCAAGGAGGAACACACATGCTCATGGCCATGGTTCTTGCTGCCGCCGATCCCGCCGACTTCCTCGCCGCCGTGCGGGCACTGGACCTTGCACGCGTCGAGCGGCTGCTCGAAGACGATCCGTCGCTCGCCTCCGCCCGCGACGAGAAAGGATCCGCCGTCGCTGCAGCGCTCGGCGCACGTCGCGGCGAAGGGTTCGTGCCTCGCCGCCAGAATCGCGTCCTCGACGCGATCCTGCGGCGTCAACCCCGGCTCGCGGGCTGGGAAGTCTCCGCGGTCGGAACCGCAGAAGACGTGCGCGCGCAGGTCGCAGGTGATCCCGCCTTCGTCAAGAGCGTCGCACCCAACGGCTGGACTCCGCTGCACGCCGCGGCCTTCGCCGACAACGCCGCGACGGCGGCCATCCTGCTCGCTGCGGGCGCGGACGTGAACGCGCGGGCGAAGAACAAGTTCGACAACACGCCCCTTCACGTGTCGATGCTCTCGCAGTCGTCGGAAGTGGCGAAGGTGCTGATGGCGCACGGCGCCGAGATCGATGCGCGCATGTCGGAAGGCGCCACTGCCCTGCACGAGGCGGCCATGAACGGCGACGCCGTCTCGATCCGGATGCTGCTCGACGCCGGGGCGGATCCGTCGCTGAAGATGCCGAACGGCAAGACGGCGCTCGATCTCGCCCGGAAAGGAAAGCATCAAGAGGCGGCGCGCGTCCTGCAGGCGGTGTCTGCCAAGGTGCGGTGACAGCGCGGTCGGAAGAGGCGGAGCGCGGCCGCATGCTGGTCTGCTACTCTCGGTCGGGTGCCGTCCGGGAGAAGGCAGCGATGAACAAGACTTTGGCAATCCTCATCGGAACATTGCTTGGCTGTGCGACGTCGCAAGGCCTGCAGGACAACGTGCAAGACAGGCCCACCAGCACCACCGTGCTCATGAACGGCGCCGCCCGGGACGACACCTCCACGAAATGAAGCTTGCGTGGTCTCTGCGCGCCAGGTCGACCTACTTCACGCCACGGTAGACGTACGCCGTCCCGAACGTCAGCGGGTGCGCCTCCGTGGCGCTGAACGCGTCCGACTCCCGCATCACGCCGAGGAACTTCTCACCCGCGGGAAAGGCCGCCGCCGTCCGGGGCAGATACTCGTAAGCGGCGCGGTTCCCCGTGAGCAGGCCCCCCACTACCGGCATCACCCCGCGGCTGTAGGCGCGGAAGAGCGCGCCGAAAGGGCCGCGCGGCTGGCCGAACTCGAGCACGATGACGCAGCCGCCGGGCTTTACCACCCGCGCCATCTCCCGCAGGCAGAGCAGCGGATCGTCGACGTTGCGAATCCCGAACGCGATCGAGGCGACGTCGAACTGTCCGTCCGGGTAGGGCAGCGCGAGAACGTCGGCGACGGCGAACTTCACCTGAAGGTGCGCCTTCGCCGCCTTGGCCGGAGCGCTTTCCAGCATCTCGGCGCAGAAGTCCGTCCCGATCACCTCGCCGCCGGCGCCGACCGCGCGCTTGAACTCGAGCGCCAGATCTCCGGTGCCGGTGGCGCAATCCAGCACGCGCTGTCCCGGAGCTGCCCCCGACAGATGGACTGCCGCCCGCCTCCAGCCCTTGTGAATGCCGAGCGAGAGCACTTCGTTGGCGGTGTCGTAGCGCCGCGCGATCGAGGCGAACATCTCGCGCACTTCGGCGCTCATCGCGCGACCGCCCGCCGATCTTCTACGGGACGCCATAGCTCGCGCCCCACCGCATTGAGAACGGGCGCGAGCCGCGCCATGAGCGTCCTGAGGTCGTCAGGGAGCAGGGCCTGCTCGCCGTCGCTCAGGGCCTCGGACGGGCGCGGATGGACCTCGACGAGCAATCCGTCGGCGCCCGCGGCTGCGGCGGCGAGGCTCAACGGGATCACCAGCTCGCGCCGCCCGGACGCGTGGGAAGGATCGACCATCACCGGCAGATGCGTGCGCTGCTTCGCGATCACCACCGCCGAAAGGTCGAGCATGTTCCGGGTGGACGGCTCGAAACCGCGGACGCCCCGCTCACAGAGAATGACCTGATCGTTTCCACCGGCGAGGAGATATTCCGCCGCGAGCAACCACTCTTCGACCGTGGCGGCGAGACCGCGCTTGAGCAGGACCGGCCGCCGAAGCTGGCCGAGCGCCTTCAGCAGCGGGAAGTTCTGCATGTTGCGGGCGCCCACCTGGAGCAGCGCCACACCGTCGAAAGCAGGCAGATCGGCGGGCTCGAGCACTTCAGTGACGACAGCCAACCCTTGCTCGCCCGCCGCGTCGAGGAGCAGGCGAACTCCCCGCGCACCGAGCCCCTGGAAGCTGTATGGACTCGACCGCGGCTTGAAGGCGCCGCCTCGCAGCACCGGACAGCCCGCCGCGGCGACCAGGCCAGCAGCGGCCTCGATCTGCTCTCCGCTTTCGACGGCGCACGGGCCCGCCATGACTACGAACGCCGGGCCACCCACAGTCACCCCGGGGGCGATACGGACCCTAGTGCCCTGCGGCCGATGGTCGCGGAGCACCAGCGACGGCCCTGAGGTCATGGGCGGCGTCCTCGCTGCGTCTCCGGGATGCGAATCTGTTGCATCAGAGGTTTCAGAATGTTTTGAAACAAGTGTGGTATAGCGGGCCCCCCCGGGGCCGGCAAGCAGGGAGCGCAGATGGCGTGGGTCCACACAGCCAGGCCGCAGATCCCCTCGGCCGGCGCGGAGGTCCCGCGTGCTCCGTCGCGTCTGCCGGACGGCTCCTGGTCTCATCCGGAGGCCGGCGTCCGCCTCTTCGCTTATGGGGCTGCGGAGATCCGCGAGGGGGCCTCGCTCGGCGCCGTGCTGTCGAGCCTGGAAATGCCATCGGCGCTCCCGCGGCATCTACCCGGTCCGTGGTTCGGCGCCGCCGCGTTCAATGATGGTCTCGGCCCCGACTGGGCAGGTTTCTCGCCGCTGCGCTTCACGTTGCCCGCGCTCCTCGCCTGGAGCGAGAACGGCCATCACCACCTGAGGGCGTTCGGCGACCGGGCCCAGGAGCGGCTCGACTGCGCGCGGGCAAAGCTCGACGTGCCGTACGCGACCTCGCCTTCCGCGCCCGCGCGAATCCGGCGCCGCCGCGGGGAGCGCGAGCATTGGAATACGCTCGTCCTCCGCGCGCTGGAGGCCATCGCCTCGCGCGCTCTGGACAAGGTGGTGCTCGCGCGCGCCATCGACGTCGAGGCGGACGCGCCCATCGATCCGCAGGAGCTGCTCCGCGCGCTCGAAGGGCGATATCCGAGCTGCAGGGCCTTTCTAGTGCGCGGATCGGGTGGCGTCTTCCTCGGAGCGACGCCGGAGATCCTCTGCCGTGTCGAAGGTGGCAGGGTCGAAGCCGACGCGCTCGCCGGCTCTGCTTCCCCCGAGCACGCCTCGGAGCTGCCCACCAGCGGCAAGGACCTGCGCGAGCACCGCTGGGTCGTCGATCACATCACCGACGCCCTCGCCGGCGTCGCCGACCACGCCCATTGGCCCCGCGAGCCACGCGTCCGCGCGCTGGCCAACGTCGTCCATCTGCACACGCCGGTGGTCGCACACCTCTCTCCCGGACGCGGGATTGCCGATGTGGCGGCGGCTCTTCATCCGACACCGGCGGTGGGCGGCGTTCCCGTCGGAGCCGCCCTGCGCTTCCTCGCCGACCACGAGGGCCTCGACCGCGGCCTGTATGCGGGCGTCGTCGGCTGGGTCGGCGAAGAGCGGGCCGAGCTGGCCATCGCCTTGCGCTCCGCTCTGGTCCGCGGCCGGCACGCGCGGATCTTCGTCGGAGCCGGCATCGTGGATGGCTCGTCGCCCGGCGCGGAATGGGAGGAGACGGAGCTCAAGGCGCGCGCGCTCCTCGACGCGCTCGGAGCGCGCTCGTGAACTTCAATCTCCTCTGGGCCGGCGCGGTGGCTGACGAGCTGGTGCGCGCCGGAGCGCGCGATGCGGTGATCTGTCCCGGCTCCCGCAGCGCCCCGCTCGCCCTCGCCCTGGCCGACCGCCTGCGGCCGCACACCGTGATCGACGAGCGCAGCGCGGCGTTCTTCGCCCTCGGAGCGGCGAAAGCGTCCGGCCGTCCCGTCGCGCTCCTCTCCACTTCCGGAAGCGCGGCGGCGCATTTCTACCCCGCGCTGCTGGAGGCCGAGGCGACGGCCATCCCGGTGATCGCGATCACCGCCGATCGCCCGCCGGAGCTCCATGGCTGGGGCGCGCCGCAGCAGCTGGATCAGCACCGGCTCTTCGGCGGCCACGCCTTTTTCGCCGATCTCGGCCTGCCCGATCCGCTGACGCTTTCGCACATGCGCGCAACCGTCGCGCGCGCACTCCATCACGGGGGGCCGGCGCATCTGAACGCGCCCTTCCGCGAGCCTCTGGCCCCTGTTCCCGGTCCGCTGCCCGAGGTCCGCAACGAGCCCGCCGTGCACCACGTGTCGGCGCGCGGCATGCCCGACGTGCGCGAGCTCGCCGGGATCCTCTCCCGGCATCCACGCGGTGTGATCGTCTGCGGTCCCCGCGACGCTCGCGACGATTTTCCCGCTGCCGTCCGGGAGCTGTCGCGCGCTCTCGGCTACGCCGTCCTCACGGATGCGGCGTCGGGTGTCGACGAAGGCGTCGCGCATGCGGATCTGATCCTGAGGAACGAAGCCTGGGCGCGCGCGCTGCGGCCCGAAGCCGTCGTGCGGGTGGGCGGAGCAATCAGCTCGAAGCTCGTGCAGTCCTGGGTGGAGCAGGCCCGGTGCACGATCGTGATTCACGAGCGCGGCGAGCCAGTCGATCCGGCGCACGGAGCAACGGCGGTGGTCGCCGGGCCTGCTGCGGAAGTGTGCAAGGCAATTGCCGCGTCAGCGCGCGCCGAAGGTCCCCTCCGGCGTCTGTTCGAAGGCGCCGAGAGGCGCGCCCGCGGTGCCCTCGAAGTGGCCTTCGCCGAAGGTGATTGGGGAGAGCCGCTCGTCGCCCGCGAAACGGCGCTGGCAGCGGACCTGCTCTACGTGGCGAGCAGCATGCCGGTCCGCGACGTGGACGCGTTCGCGCCGCGGCGGGGTCGAGTGCTGGTGAACCGCGGGCTGAACGGCATCGACGGGATCGTCTCCAGCGCCGCCGGCGCCGCCGCCGTCACCGGCACGAAGGCCGTCGCGCTCGTGGGCGATCTCGCGCTGCTGCACGATCTGGGCGGCCTGATCGCTGCCGCCCGGTTGCGGCTCCCGCTCACCGTCGTCTGCGTGAACAACGACGGCGGCGGCATCTTCCATTTCCTTCCCATCGCCGCGCACGCCGAGCGGTTCGAAGAGCTGTTCGCCACTCCGCACGGGCTCGATCTGGAAGGCGCTGCGCGGCTCTGCGGAGCCACCTTCACGCGTGTCGCGGACGGGAGAGCGCTGCGCAGCGCGCTGCAGCGAACCACCGCCGGCCTGCAGATCGTCGAGGCGCGCACGGACCGCGCCGCCAACGTGGCGCAGCACCGTTCGCTGCAGGCCGCCGTGATCGCGGCGCTCGGGGATCCGCCTTGAGGACGTTGCTGCTGCACGGTTTCGCTGGAAGCCCGCGCACGCTCGCGCGCTTCCTTCCCGAGGCGGAGGCGCCCGACTTGCCCGGACACGGCGGCGCTGCCGATGCCACTTCCTGGAACGATGCCCTCGCTGCTCTCGAGCCGGCGGACCCGGTGCGCATCGTCGGCTACTCGATGGGGGCGCGGCTGGCGTTGGGCCTCGCCTTGCGCAATCCAGCGATGGTCAGCGAGCTGGTCCTGGAAAGCGGCACGGCCGGCATCGAGGACACAGGTGAGCGCGCCCAGCGGAAGGCCGCCGACGACGACCTGGCCGCCTTCATCGAACGCGAAGGGATGGAGAAGTTCATCGACCGCTGGGAGCGGCACCCTACCCTTGCATCCTTGCGGCCGTTTGCAGCGCAACTCCGCTTCGAGCGGCTTGCGCATCGTCCAGCCGGGCTCGCCAGCGCGCTGCGCCATCTCGGCGCGGGCGCGCAGCCGAGCTACTGGGCGGATCTGCCGCGCCTGCGCGTACCCGTCCGTCTGATCACCGGCGCGAACGACGAGAAGTTCTCCGCGCTCGCGCGCCGGATGCGCGACCTCCTCCCGCAGGCGTCGCTGATCCCGATTCCCGACTGCGGGCACGCGCCGCACCTCGAACGACCCCAGGCATTCGTGGAGGCACTGCGATGAAGTGGAAGCTGGTGCAGAAGCACGAAGACGTCATCTACGAAAAATCGGGCAACGGGATTGCCAGGATCACCATCAACCGCCCCGAAGTCCGCAACGCCTTCCGCCCGCAGACGCTGTTCGAGTTGCAGAAGTGTTTCGACGACGTGCGCGAGGATCCGGATACCGGCGTCGCCATCCTCACCGGCGCCGGGAACGAGGCGTTCTGTTCGGGCGGCGACCAGCGCATCCGGGGAACGCAAGGATACGTCGGCCGCGACGGTGTTCCCCGCCTGAACGTCCTCGACCTGCAGAAGCAGATCCGGTCGCTCCCGAAGCCGGTGGTCGCGATGGTCGCCGGATATGCCATCGGGGGCGGGCACGTGCTCCACGTCGTCTGCGACCTGACCATCGCCGCCGACAATGCCCGCTTCGGCCAGACCGGGCCGCGGGTGGGCAGCTTCGACGGCGGGTTCGGATCCTCGACGCTGGCGAGCATCGTCGGCCTGAAGAAAGCGAAGGAGATCTGGTTCCTCTGCCGCCAGTACGACGCCCAGCAGGCGCTCTCCATGGGGCTCGTGAACGCGGTGGTCCCGCTCGCCCGCCTCGAGGAGGAGACCGTGAAGTGGTGCGAGGAGATGCTCCAGCTCAGCCCGCTGGCGCTGCGGATGCTGAAGCGCAGCTTCAACGCCGCGCTCGACGGCCAGGCGGGGATCCAGGAGCTGGCGGGCGACGCGACCATGCTCTTCTACATGAGCGAGGAAGCGCAGGAAGGCCGCGACGCGTTCAAGGAGAAGCGCAAGCCCGACTTCCGGAAGTTTCCGAGGCGACCGTGACCGAGCTGGCCGCCATCCGGCCCGGACTCGGCGTGTGGCTGATGGCCGCGCGCCCGCGGACGCTGAGCGCGGCGGTCTCGCCGGTTCTGGTAGGGACGGCCATCGCGCACCGCGTCGGGGCACTGCGCCCCGCTGCCGCCGCGCTCGCGCTGCTCGCGTCGCTGCTCATCCAGGTCGGAACGAACTTTGCGAACGACTACTCGGATTTCCGGCACGGGGCGGACGCCGACCGGGTGGGGCCGACGCGAGTCACACAGAGCGGCCTCGTGCCGCCGGGAACCGTCAAGCTCGCTGCCTGGTTTGCATTTGGCATCTCCGGATTGTTCGGGATCGCCCTGGCCGCGATGTCCGGCTGGCCCATCCTGGTCATCGGTTTGGCGTCGGTCGCTGCGGGTTGGCTCTACACCGGTGGGCCGTGGCCGCTCGGCTACCACGGGCTCGGCGATCTCTTCGTCTTCGTCTTCTTCGGGCTGGTCGCCACCTGCGGCACGGTGTACGCGCAGGCCCTCTATGTTCCATCCATGGCCTGGATGGCGGGAGCGGCGGTTGGATCGCTCGCGACGGCCATCCTGGTGGTCAACAACCTTCGCGACCGGAAGACCGACGCGCACGTCGGCAAGAACACGCTGGCGGTGAAGCTCGGCGCGCGCGCGACGCGCGTGCAGTATGCGATCCTGGCACTTGCGCCGTTCGTCCTCGCCATCCTGCTGGGTACTCTCTGGCCGCTGCTCGCCTTGCCCGCTTTGCTCCCGGCGCTGCGCACCGTGCTCACCCAGGAAGGAGCTGCCCTGAACCGCGGCCTCGGCGAGACGGCGCGCGCGCAGATTCTCTATTCGCTGCTGCTGGCCGCGGGATTGTGGCAATGATGCCGGCGCGCGCCGTCGGGCGGCGCATCGAAGTGCGCCCCTACCGCTTGCGGCTCACGCGACCGGTGCGCACGGCGCGCGGCATCCATGAGCTGCGCGAAGGCTTTCTCGTCTTTGCCCACGACGGAGAGCGCATCGGCCGCGGCGACGCGGCGCCGCTGCCGGAGCTCGGGACCGAGTCGCTCCGCGAGTGCCACCGCCAGCTCCAGGAGGCGACCTTCGAGGTCTTCCCGGAGACTCCCGCCGCACGGTGCGCCGTCGAGCAGGCGTTGCTCGACCTCGAAGCGCAGCGCGCCGGCGTCCCTCTCGCGCGGCTGCTCGAGCGCGCGGCGCCGCTGGAAGTGCCCGCGAGCGCCTTGCTCTCCGCCGACGCGGTTCCCGAGCTCGCGCGGGAGGCGCAGCGCGCGGTGGCCGAGGGATTCCTCACCTTGAAGCTGAAGGTGGGGATGGGCGACGACTACGCGCGCGCCGCGGTCGTTCGCGACGCGGCCGGGCCCGACGTGAAGCTCCGGCTCGACGCAAACGGCGCCTGGGACGCTCCCGAGGCGCTCCGGAAGCTGCGAGAGCTCGCGCCGCTGCGGATCGAGCTCTGCGAACAGCCCACGCCGGACCTGCTCGGCCTGGAAGGGTCACAGGTGGCGTTGGCGGCCGACGAGATGGTGGCTTCCGACCCGGAGGGCGCGCTCGCCCGCGCGGCCGTCATCGTTCTCAAGCCGATGCTCCTCGGCGGCATACTTCCCGCTCTTCGCCTCGCACGGCGCGCGCACGAGCGCGGCCGCAAGATCGTCGTCACCAGCTCGCTGGAGAGCGCCGTCGGGCGCGGCGGCGCAGCACACCTCGCTGCCGCTGTGCTCGCGCTCGGACCGCAGCCTGCTGCCGGCATCGCCACCGGGACGCTGGTCGAGGAAGACGTCGGCCCGGACCCGTTCGCCCCGGCCGGTGGAATCGTGCGCATCCCGGCTTTGCCGGGACTCGGTCTGCCGTGAAGCTCGTCTTCCGCGGATCGGCGCTGGAGATCGCGCCTACCGCCGTGCATGAGCGGCGGATCTTCGCCGAAGGAAACAACACGCCGGATACCGCCGGTCTCGTGCTTGGCGCGATGGATCGGGGCGCGGAGCTGGTACTGCTCAATCCGCGCCTGACCGCCGCGGAGCGGACGGCGCAGAGGCAATCGATCTCGGGGATCCCGCCCGCGGGCGAGGCCGCGTTGGTCCTCTTCACGTCGGGCACCACGGGTTCGCCCAAGGCGGCCCGCCTGGCACGCGACAATCTCGAAGCGAGCGCGCTCGCGGCGAACCAGGTCCTCCAGGTCGACGCCCAGTCGCGCTTCCTCTGCGTGCTGCCGCTGTTCCATGTCGGTGGCCTCGGAGTCCTTTTCCGCTGCGGGCTGGCCGGCGCCACCGTGCTGCTGCACGAGCGCTTCGACGCCGCGGCAGTCGCGGGGGAGCTGCGCGAGGGCGCGACGCACGCCAGCCTGGTCGCGACCACGCTGGCGCGGGTGCTGGAGCAGGGTGCCACATTCCCGCCCGCCATCGTTGCCGTCGGCGGCGGTCCGGTGCCGAAGCCGCTGCTCGAGCGCGCCCGAAGCGCGGGGCTGCGCGTTCTGCGGACCTGGGGAATGACCGAAACGTGCTCGATGGCCACCTGCGAGCGCCCGGACGACGCCGACGGCGCGACAGCCGGACCACCTCTCCCGGGGTTCCAGGTGGTCGTGGACCAGGGAGAAGTCGTCGTTCGCGGACCGGCGGTGATGCGCGGATATCTGGGGCAGCCGCCGCTTCAGGGAGGGTCCTTCCGCACCGGCGATCTCGGCGAGATGGATGCTCGGGGACGGCTCATCGTCCATGCGCGCCGGAGCGATCTCATCGTCAGCGGAGGCGAGAACATCTATCCCGCCGAGGTGGAGGCAGCGCTGCTCGCACACCCGGAGGTGCGCGATGCGGCGGTGCTCCCCGCCTCGGACGAAGAGTGGGGGCAGATCGGCGTCGCGTACGTCGTGACGGACGCGCCGTTGAGCGGCTTGCGCGAGTTTCTCCGTGCGCGCCTCGCGAAGTACAAGGTGCCGGTGCGTTTCGTAGCGGTTTCCGAGCTGCCCCGGAACGCCGCCGGCAAGGTCGATCGGGTCGCGCTGCAGGGGCGCCTGGAACTGGAAGAGCGCTGACTTTGGTTCCCGAGCGTGGAAGCGTTATACACAGCGGCCGTGGACGCGCGCCCCCTGCCCGTCGTGTCTTCCGCGCCCCGCCCTCTCGACGCGGCGTCGCTCGGGCTCGTTGCAAGGGCCGATGCGCGGGCGCAGGGATTGTTCGACCGGTTCGGCCGCGCGCACACGTACCTGCGCATCTCGGTGATCGAGAAGTGCAACCTCCGTTGCCGCTACTGCATGCCGGAGGAAGGCGTGGCATTGCTGCCCAAAGGCGACTTGCTCTCCTTCGAGGAGATCGAGCGCCTGGCGACGCTGTTCGTGCGGCTGGGCGTTCGCAAGATCCGCGTGACGGGCGGTGAGCCGTTGGTGCGCCGCGGGGTGGACGATCTGGTGGCGCGTCTCGGGAGGCTGAAGTCATACGGTCTGCAGCGGCTGGCGATGACCTCCAATGCGCTGCTCCTGCGGCAGCACCTCGACGGCCTCCGCGCCGGCGGGCTCGACGCGGTCAATCTTTCGCTCGATACGCTGCGTCCCGAGCGCTTCCGAGAGATCACCTTGCGCGACGGGTGCGAGGAGACCATCGCGGCGATTCGCGCGGCAGCAGCGGCGGGATTCGATTCCGTCAAGGTGAACGCGGTCGTGATGGCCGGCGTGAACGACGACGAGCTCGTCGATCTGGCGCGCGCGTTCGCTCTCGATGCGCCCATCGAGATGCGCTACATCGAATATATGCCATTCGAGGGAAATCACTGGGGCGAGCGGCTCCGGATGTTTCCCGCCGAGGCGATCCGCGCGCGGCTCGAGGAGCAACTCGAGCTGGAGGAGATCGGGTTGGCCGAGACCGCACGCGTTTACCGGGTACGCGAGAGGAACGGCCGCGACTTCCGCGGTCGCATCGGGATCATCTCCAGCATGACCGAGCCGTTCTGCGCCACCTGCAACCGGACCCGCCTGACCGCGGACGGGCACTTCCGCTGGTGCCTGCTGGACGAAGGCGAGATCGATCTGCGCGGGCCGATGCGCGCGGGCGCCACCGACGCCGATATGGCGCGGCTCATCGAGGACGGGCTGCGCGCGAAGAAGCCGGGCCATGCGCCGGCCGAAGAGCTGGTGGCGCTGCACCAGGGCCCGGGGCACGCGGGCCGTTCGATGATCCGCATCGGCGGCTGAGACCGCCTACGCCGAGACGAGCATCTCGATCGGAATTCCACCGCTCTTCGTCCGCAGCAACGTCGCGAGCGGCAGGGAGGGCACCGGCGCTGTTGCCTGCGCCTTGACGAGCACGATCCGCCATCCCGGTCTTCGCCGAGCGGCGTCCGCGACCTCCGCCGCAAGGCGGCGCACGTCGGCGTTGATGCGGACTCCATAGGGCAGATTGCAGCCAATCAGTCCGCGGCCCGGGTCGGCAGTCAGGTCCGCGAGCCGCCGTTGGAGGATGTCGATGTCCACTCCCGCGCGGGAAGCGTTCTCGGCCGTAGCTTCGACGGCCCCCGCGTCCTGATCGGAAGCCTCGATACGCACGGTGACAGGACGCTCTTGCTTCCGCGCGGCAACGGTCAGGTGTTCCCATTGCCGCGCGGAGAATTCCGGCCAGCGCTGGAAGGCAAACCTGCGCGCGATGCCCGGTGCACGGCGCATCGCGATCAGCGCGGCCTCGATGGCGATGGTCCCGGATCCGCAGAGCGGATCGCAGAATGGTTCCTCGCCGTCGTAGCCTGCGCCGAGGAGCAGCGCAGCCGCGAGGGTCTCGCGGAGCGGTGCCTTCGCCTGAGGCCCGCGCCAGCCGCGCTGGTGCAACAGTGCGCCGCTGGAATCGACGCTGACGGTGCAGACGTCGTGGTCGAAGCGGGCGAGGAAAAGCTGCGCGTCCGCCGGCGCCTCCTCGCCGGTACTCTCGACGCGCGAAATCCTGAAACCGACCCTCGCCTCCAAGGCCGCGTGAAGCCGCTGCGCTACTGCACCCGAGTGGTAGAGCCGCGACTTGCGGCACGTCACCCGGAAAGCCGCGCATGTATCCTTGCGCAGGAACCGTTCCCACGGCAGCGCTGACGCTTTCCGCACCAGTTCCGGGAAGGTCGTGGCGCGAAAGGGCTCGCCGATCCGCAGCAGCACGCGGCTTGCCGTGCGCAGCCAGAGGTTCAGCCGCATCGCTTCCGACAACCCGCCTGCCACTTCGACGCCGCCCGCCAGCGCGCGCCCAGGAAGGCCGAGCGCTCGCATCTCCGACGCCAGGACCGGCTCCAGACCCGGCGCGCAGACCGCGAACAGCATCGCGCCCTGCTCTACGACATCCTGTGGTACGTGGCGAGGGCGATGCGTCAGGTGAAGGGCGAACAGGTGCGGCGCGAGCTGCTCCCCGGGCAGTCGGTGGAGCTGCTCAAGGAGCTCCATCTGGTCGGCCGCGACGGCGCGCTTCACGCCGACACCCTGCGCAAGCTCAAGCAGGTCAACCACCTCGTTCAGCTGCTGACGCCGGCGGTGGACGACGTGCTCGAGCGGCATCCGAGCCCGGTGTTGGTCGACGCCGGCGCCGGCAACGCCTATCTCGGCTTCGTCCTGTACGAGCTCTTCCTGCGCGAGCATCCCAGCGCTGTGATCTATTCAGTAGATACGCGCGCCGATCTGGTCGCGCGCGGGCAGGAGCGCGCGGAGCGCCTCGGCTTCTCGCGGATGCGCTTCGTTCGGGGCGGTATCGGCGATTCTCCTGGCGAACTGCCGGAGCGCGTGCACATGGTCCTCGCCCTGCACGCGTGCGACACCGCGACGGACGACGCGCTGCTCCTCGCTCTGCGCCACGATGCGGACCACGTCGCCGTCGTGCCCTGTTGCCACGCGGAGGTGGCCGCGCAGCTGAAAGAGAACCGGCACGCCGCCCCGCAACCTTGGCCGCTCTTGTGGGGACATGCCATCCATCGCCGCGAGATCGGCGCGCACCTCACCAACGTGATCCGCGCGCTGGCGCTGCAGAGCCGCGGGTACCAGGTGACGGTCACGGAGTTGACCGGCTGGGAGCATTCGCTGAAGAACGAGCTGATCCTCGGCCGCCGCGTGCACCGCGAGCACCGCGGCGCGCGCGCCGAGTTGGAAAAGCTGCTGGAGACGACGGGAGTGCGACCCAAGCTGGTTCGGGAGCTGAGTGGATGAGTTTCGACCCCAACGCCGCCGCTGGCCCCGACTCGGGCATCTTCGGACTCGACCACTCGCCGGAATCGGCGCGCGTCGTGCTGGTGCCCGTGCCGTTCGAGGCGACCACCAGCTACGGCGGAGGGACATCGCAGGGGCCGGCCGCGATCCTGCGCGCGAGCCGCCAGGTCGACCTCTGGGACCTCGAGACGGGGAAGCCATATGAGGCCGGGATCGCCATGTTGCCCGAGCCTTCCTTCCGGCCGCCGTCCGGGCGCGACCCGGCGACCGTCAATCCCGTCTCGCGGGAGGTGAACGCGTGGGTGCAGAAGACGTGCGCGGATTGGCTCGCACGCGGAAAGATCGTGGGGACGGTAGGCGGCGACCACAGCATCTCATTCGGCGCCATCGCGGCGCACGCCGCGAAGTATCCCGGACTGGGCGTCCTGCACTTCGACGCGCACGCGGATCTGCGGCACGCGTACGAGGGATTCGAGCACTCGCATGCCTCGATCATGGACAACGTCGTCCGCGAGACGAGCATCGAGCGGCTGGTCCAGGTCGGCATCCGCGACCTGTGCGAGGAGGAGCACGAGCGCATCGCTTCCTCCGGCGGCCGCATCGTCACCTTCTACGACGCGGAGCTGGCGGAAGCGCGCTTCGCCGGCGAGTCCTGGGCAGCGCAGTGCGGCGGGATCGTCGCGAAGCTGCCGAAGCTCGTCTACGTCAGCTTCGACATCGACGGCCTCGACCCGGCGCTCTGCCCGCACACCGGGACCAAGGTACCCGGCGGGCTTTCGTTCCAGATGGCGACGTCGCTGATCGCAGCGGTCGTGAAGAGCGGCCGAAAGCTCGTGGGCTTCGACCTGACCGAGGTGGCGCCGGCACAGGACGGCAGCGAGTGGGACGAGAACGTCGGCGCACGGATGCTTTACAAGCTGATTGGATGGTCGCTGAAGTCTGCGGCTGCGTGATATCTACCGCGGCGCATGCCTCCTCGATGCGACGGCGAACCTGGCGATTCCGTCGAGTTCGTGCGCAAGCAGAAGTCGTACTGGCAGGAGGTGGACGAGCCGCATTTTCGTTGGCAGACGGAAGGGCCGTACATCGCGGGCACCGAGGCCGCGCTCCTTGCACGGGCGCAACCGCGCCCTGGAGAGCGGATGCTGGAGATCGGCTGTGGCGAGGGTGCGAATCTCGTTCATCTCCGGCACGGGCAGGCGGATCTCGACCTGTTCGCCGTGGACTTCTCTCATGCGAAAGCCCGCTTCGCACGCGCGGCAACCGCAGCGCACGTCGCGAACGCAGACGCGGCGTGCTTGCCGTTCCGGAGCGGAACGTTCGATGCGGTGCTGGTCCGGGATCTTCTCCATCACGTGCCCGATCGCCGCGCGGTGATTTCCGAGGCATTGCGTGTGCTGCGCTCCGGGGGGTCGATCACCGTCATCGAGCCGAACGCGTGGAACCCTCTGGTGGCCGCGATGGCGGTTGCCATCCCTCCCGAGCGCGGAATGCTGCAGTCGACGATGCGCCGGGTCGGAACGGAGCTTCGGGAGGCAGGAGTCACGAAAGTCGCGATGGAACGAGAGCAGCCGCTGCCGATTTCCCGTGTCCTCCTCCATTACAGGCTGGGCCTGCCGGCATTAGGGCGGAATCGCTTGATCGCCGCCATCCTGCGAGTGGCCGAGAGATCCGCTTCCGTTCTGCCGCGGTCCACGTGGGCCTACTTCGTGGTCCGCGGCCTCGCGCCGTGAACGGCGTAGCTTTCGCGTGGTATGCCTCGTCGGTCCTGCTAGCATCCGCGCTCCCAAGGAGGATACCGTCCGCGCGCTGGTCATCGTCCCCGCGTACAACGAGGCGCGCAGTCTCCCGACCTTGCTGCCCGCGATCCGGGAAGCAATGCCGGCAGCGGACATCTGCGTCGTCGACGACGGCTCGGACGACGAGACCGCTGCCATCGCGGCGGCGCACGGCGCGGTGGTGCTCCGGAATGCCGTGAACCTCGGCATCGGAGGCGCGGTGCAGGCGGGCTACCTCTGGGCGCGGGATCATGGCTACGAAGTCGCGGTACAGGTGGACGGGGACGGTCAGCACGACCCACGCTCCGTTCCGCTCCTGCTCGCGCCGATTGCCGAGGGCGGCGCGGATCTCGTCATCGGGTCGCGCTTCCTCACCGCCGGTGGCTTCAGGTCGACTGCGCTGCGCCGCGCGGGGATCAGGTATCTCTCGTGGTTCATCGCGATGCGATGCGGGGCGCGCGTGAGTGACCCGACCAGCGGCCTGCGGGCCGCAGGGCGGCGTGCCATCGAGCTCTTCGCGCGGGCGTACCCCTCCGACTATCCCGAGCCAGAAAGCATTCCCATCGCCATCCGCGCCGGACTGCGCGTCACCGAGCAGGCGACCGAGATGGCGCCGCGGCGTCACGGTCGCAGCTCCATCGGAGCGTCGCAGACGCTCTACTACCTGATGAAGGTGTCGCTGGCGCTGATCCTGCTGCCGCAACACCCAAACCGGAGGGACGCCAGATGACATCCGCCGAAGCGATCTCCCCTCAGCTGCGCATCTTCGGCGCAGCCGTGTTGCTGGTCTTCGTCGGCTGGGTGGTTCGGCTGGTGCGCACGGAACGCCTGACGCTGCGCGACAGTCTCTTGTGGCTGCTCTCCACGTTGGTCGCACTCGTCACGATCGCGTTTCCTGAGTTGCTCTTCGAGACGGCGCACCTGCTCGGCGTCCAGGTGCCTTCGAACGCCCTGTTCGTCCTGACCATCCTGTACCTGCTGCTGAACCTGTTTTCCGTGACGGTGGGTGTCTCGTTCGTGTCTGCACGTACCCGGCGGCTCACGCAGGAGTGCGCGCTGTTGCGCGCCGAGATCGAGCTCCTCCGCGGCGACAGATCAAGTGCCGCCCACCCGAGCGAAGCCTGAGCATGCCCTCATGACCCAGCGTCCCGAGGCGGCGCGGGATCGTCAGCTGCAGCCGTCCGGAACGAAAGCACCTGACAAGCCGCGAACGCGGTGGCAATCGCGAGAGCGCACGCACCCAGCGCCGCAAGGAACAGGTCAACACCCGCCATCGCCCGGAAGACTTCTCGTGCGCGCCGCGCCGGCAGGCGCCAGCTGTAACCCTGGATTACTTCCACGGCCGGGGTGGCCCCGTCTCCGCGAAGCGCGACGGGTCTTCCGGAGACCACCGTCGAGGTCAGAGACAGGGCGCCGCCGGTCGCCGCCTCGCTGGGCACGGCCAGCACTGCCACGTCACCGTTTCGCGCCTCGATTGCGCGGTCGTCGCACGACGTCGGTCCACAGAGGCGCAGCTTCACCTGCGCCGGCGCGGCCGCTTCGAAGCGCACCGCCACCGCGCGGTATGGAATCGAATCGGCGGCAAGCGGAATCGCCACCGTGCGCTCCGCCTCGAGCAGCACCTCGACCTGGGAGCCCGCGATCGCAACCGCGCGGCGCCCCTTGGGCCGCTCATGCAGATCCAGGGCGAAGAGACCGCAAGCCCATGCCACCGGCGCGACGACGAGCGCGGTCGCGCCTGCCCGCCTGGCGAGACTCAAGGTTGGTGTGATCGTCGTCACGCGTAGTAGCGGACCAGAGCGCGCGCGACCGCCGCCGCGTCGATCAGCAGGAGCAGCGGTGCGAACGCCCAGGCGCCGTCCATCCACGCTCCGAGCCGGCGGGACAGCGCGCGCAACCCGATGACCAGGCCGAGCGCCTGCAGCGGAAACAAGGGCAGGAGGTAACGTCCCTGGATCAGCCCCATGCCCATTTTGCGGACGATGATCAGCTCCATCGCGTGCAGGGCGACGAGGACGAGTGCAGTCCCTCCCGCGGCGAGCCACGCCACCGCATGCTCACGGGCATCCAGGCGCCGCCAGGCCAGCGCGAACCCTACCACCGCCAGCAGGACGCTGAGCGCCAGGGCGCGGTAATAGTCGTCGTGAATCCAGGTATCAAGCCATCCCCAGCACATCCAGAAGGTCTTGTGCCAGATGACGTACAGGCGATCCGGAGTCATGGTCCACGCCATGATCTCGCCGTAGGACAGCGGGTGCGGCGTGGACGGCAAGTTCTCCGCGACGCGAGCGCGGATCGACCAGGCGACGATCGACACCGCCGCCGGAGCGAGCGCTGCCGCGGCGCGGAGCCAGGATCCGAGGCGCCGCGGGCCGAGGACGAGGGCGACCGCGACTCCCAGTACAGGGAGAATGAACGCGAAGAGCGGCTTCGAGAGACCACCGGCCACCGTGGCTGCGACGAGGAGAAGGTATGCTCGCCGGCTCCCTCCCTCGCGCGCGAGCAACGCCACCGCCGCGAACGCGCCGGTCGCGCAGGCGATCAGGGCAGCATCGTTGTTCACCACCGCGGAGAGATGCGCGATCATGGGCTGCGCCGGCACGATGATGCCCAGCAATGCCCCGTCGCGGACCCGTCCAGACCAGGCGACACCCAGGAGGAATGCGAGACAGGCGGTAACGACTCCCCATCCCACCGAGGCAAGGCGCGCAGCGAAGAGCCGCTGCAGATACGGCGCGTGGCGCGCGAGACGGTACGCTCCGGCCGCGGGCGCGTAATAGAGCGGCGGATAGGTGGACGCGGGGCCGCAACCGGTCGTGGCACGCGACGAGGGCTGATCGGGATCCGGCGCAACGAATGCCGACAACGGCGGCATCGGTCGTTCCGGCCGGAACTTGATCGGGTCGTTCAGGGTCGCCGTGAGCGCCCGGTTCTCGGCGCTGTACCCCCCGCAAACGGACTTCGGGATGGGGAGGCGCAAATCCTCTCCCAGCCGCTGGACGTAGTCGAAGTGCGCCGGCTCGTCGGGGCCATTGAACGGTGGAATGAGGCCGGCGAGCAGGACGCCCCGTGCGAACGTGAGGAATGCCACGAAGCCGAGCCACAGCCTCCACGATCCATTCGCGCTCATCGGTTTCGCAGCGAAGCCTCTGCGCGGGTCCGTGTAGCACACACCCGCCGCGTTCTGGTAGCTGAAGACGGAATGATGAAGTTCACCGTCGTCACTCCCTCTTTCAACCAGGCGCGGTACCTGGAACGAACCATCGAGAGCGTGCTGTCCCAGCGCGGCGACTTCGAGCTCGAGTACCTGGTGGTGGACGGCGGTTCGTCGGATGGGAGCGTCGACATCCTGCGCCGCTACCAGGGCCGCCTGTGGTGGGTCTCGGAGCCCGACCGCGGCCAGTCGCACGCCATCAACAAAGGGCTGGCGAGGGCGACGGGCAGCGTCCTCGCCTGGCTCAACTCCGACGACACCTACGAGCTGGGTGCGCTCGACCGGGTCGCCCGCACGTTTCGCGACACCGGCGCGCGCTGGTGCTTCGGCGAGTGCCGCATCGTCGATGAACAGGATCGCGAGATCCGCCGAGCCATCCGCTGGTACAAGCGACGACTCGGGCGCCAGTACAGCCTCGGGCGGCTGCTTACGAAGGACCTCGTCCCGCAACCCGCGACCTTCTTTCGCCGCGACCTGTTCCTCGAGGCCGGGCCCGTCGACGAGGCCTACCACCTGGCCATGGACTATGACCTGTGGCTGCGGTTCGCCCGCATCGCAGAACCAGCCTTCATCCCGGAGGCGCTGGCGACGTTCCGCTGGCACGATACGTCGAAGAGCGGCGGGCGCTACGCCGACGCTGCATGGGAGGCTTACGGAATTGCCCGGCGGCACGCCCTCTCCGGTGAGCGGGCTGCGCTCCGGCGGCACTACCTCCACGTGCTTTCGCTGGTCGCCGTGTACCGCGCGCTCGATCTGCTGCCGCGATCGCGCCGGTCGGCTTGAAAAGGGGCAGCCCCGAATGGTCCGCGGGGCGCATTTGCTGACGAATTTCTGACGTTGCCTCGGCGCGTCCACTTCACACCCCGCATTACAGTGCTTCCCCTTCCCCTGAGGCGCGAAGCTCGGAGGGGGCGATGGCTCGGGTGCAGGTCCTGGTCGCGGCGGCGGTGGTCGCGTGTTCGGGGCAGGCTTCCCATTTTCGGCTTCAGGTTGCGTCGTCGTCGAGCACCGGAGCCGGTCAGGCCCCGACCGTCACCATGCAGGCGGGGGAGACCCGGCTGGTGCGGTTCATGGTGGTCGGCGAGGTGCCTGAATCCGTCACCTTTTCCGCGACAGGACTTCCATCGTTCGCCAGCCTGACCGGCCCGCTCCTGACGCTTTCGCCGGCGCGGCCGGATGCGGGCGAGACGGTTGTCACAGTCACGGCGAGCGCTGGTTCGGAGTCGGCGAGCGCCTCGCTGCGCGTGGTGGTGGAGCGCGGGAACAAGCCGCCCCTATGGCACGCCGGAGTCGGCGACCATTACCTCCTCCGCGATGATGCGCCCTACAATCAGGGCTACCACCACGTCGGCATTTGCCCCGGTCCTTCGTGCACGCTCGTCGGCACGCCGAGGCTCCTCCTCGAGTTGGGCGAGCCTGATGGTGATGCGATCAACGTCGAAGTTGAAGTCGTCGTCCGGGGGCAAGCCTTCTCCCGCAAGGCCACGCATATCGGCCGCAAGGAGCGTGAACCGGGGGCATACAGCCTCTATGAGCTCGAAATGCCCCTGACCGGATTGACGACGGACCAGTCGTATGACTTTGCGATTCGCGTGACGGATGAATTCGGAGCGTCCTACGATATGAAGTCTTCCGACGGTTGGGTGTACGCTTGGGGCCTCCTGCCATTCGAGTTCGATCTGGGTCCCTGCACGACGCACCAGTGCGCGTGCCTTCCCGCCGGCGCATGGGCCGACGGGGCGCCCGAATGCTGCAGCGGTGCCGCCGATCCGGGTGGTTGGTTGCCCGGGTTCGTGGACTGGACCTGTCGTTGACTCGACGAGGGCCCTGCTCTATTGAGACGGGCCCGTGTCGTTGCTCGTCGATGCGCCTTCCACAGCCGTAGGTGAAGCGAAGATCTCCCGGCCGCAGGTCTCGCAGGATCGCACCGCACCTGCGCCCCGCGCGAAGGGCATCGCCTCGCGGATCAGCGCGTTCATGCGCAAGGGGATGGAAGAGGACACCCTGCGCGTCCTCAACCGTCTGGTGCGTCCCGGCGACCACGTACTCGAGGTCACTGCCGGCCCCCATTCCTACGCCCATGCGCTCACGGCGGCGCGGGTGGAGACATTCCACGTCGATGCGACGCGGCTGGCATCCGGCGATCCCGTGGCGGAAATGCTCGGAGCGCACGGGCAGAGCGAACCCTACGACGTCATCTTCCTCCAGGGCATCGTCAGCTACACCAGCGACATCCAGGATCTGCTCACCGCGTTCCGCCCCTGGTGCACGTCCGACACGCGCCTGGTCCTGCTCTCCTACAACGCGCTCTGGCAGCCGTTGCTGCAGCTCGCGAACGCGCTGGGGATGCGCAAGCGTACGCCGGACGAGAACTGGCTCTCCTTCCACGACGTCAACAACCTGCTCCTGCTCGCCGACCTCGACCTGATTGGACACCGCAGGCGGGTCCTGTTGCCTGTGGGAATTCCGCTTCTCACTGCCCTCGCGAACCGGTTCTTTTCCGCGCTTCCCGGGCTCACCTGGTTCGGCCTTTGCGACTGGTACGTAGCGCGCGCCGCCGGCGCTCCCCATCCCGAGGGAAAGGTCTCCGTTGTCGTGCCGGCACGCAACGAAGCAGGGAACATCGCCCGCATCCTCGAGGAGATGCCGAAGATGGGCACCGGCGTGGAGGTGATCTTCGTCGAGGGCGGCTCGACCGACGACACCTGGGAGACGATTGAGCGCGAAAAGCAGCGCTACCGCGGCCACGCGGAGGTGCGGCTCCTGAAGCAGAAGGGCAAGGGAAAGAAGGACGCGTCGTTTCTCGGCTTCGACGAGGCGACCGGCGACTACCTGATGATCTTCGACGGCGACGTCACCGTGCCGCCGGCCGATCTACCCAAGTTCTACGAGGCCGCTCGGTCCGGAAAAGGAGAGTTCATCAACGGCACCCGCCTGGTCTACCCCCTGCACGAAGGGGCGATGCGCTTCCTGAACCTGATCGCGAATCGCTTCTTCGCCATCGCCTTCTCCTTCATCCTCGGCCAGCAGCTCAAAGACACGCTCTGCGGCACCAAGGTCCTCAGCCGGCGGAACTGGCAACGTCTGCTCAGCCTTCGCGCGGAGTTCGCCGGCCGCGACCCGTTCGGCGATTTCGATCTCCTCTTCGGAGCAGCGCGGCTGCAGCTCAAGATCGTCGAGGTGCCGATTCGCTACCAGGCGAGGACCTACGGCACTACCAACATCAGCCGGTTCAGCCATGGCTGGATGCTGCTGAAGATGTGCGTCTGGGGCCTGCGGTCGCTGAAATTCGTCTGAACCTGTCTGCCCCATTCGAGACCTGCATGAGCCTCAGCTCGACACTGGTCTCCGCGCTTGTCTCCGCCTACGGGCGCGCCAATCGATGGGGCGTGTTCCGAAGCGCCGCGGCGCGCGGCCTGTTCGTCCGCTCGTACTTCGCGTACAAGCGCCTCATCGAAGACGCGTTCGCGTCGCTGGTGCGCAAGCGACCCGATCTCTTCGCCGGCGGACACATCATCGACGTCGGAGCGAACGTCGGCTACACGGCGACGGTCTTTGCCCGGGCCGTCTCCCCCGGTTTCCAGGTGTACGCGTTCGAGCCCGAGGCCCGGAACTTCGAGGACCTCGAGCGAACCGTCGCCCGACGGAACATGAAAGGCGTGGTGGTTCCGGTACGGCTTGCCGCCGGCGAGAAGGAAGGCGAGGTGGAGCTCTGGTGCAACGAGGCGCACCACGCCGATCACCGCATCGCCACCGACGCGCTGCGGGCCTCCGGATTACCCGTGAAGAGGACGATCCGGCTCCCGATGGTGAGCGTCGACGGATTCCTCGAGCAGCGTCGGATTGGCGGACCGATCAAGTTCGTCAAGATCGACGTGCAGGGCTACGAGCTCGCCGTGTGCAGGGGAATGGTCGCGACGATGAGCCGGAATCCCGCCCTGGTCGTCGCGGTGGAGTATTGTCCGGCGGCGATCAAGGAGATCGGAGACGAGCCGGCCGCGCTGCCTGCGTTCTTCTCGGGCCGCGGATACGCGATCAGCATCCTGCGCGGCGATGGAGAGCTCCTGCCGGCGGATCCGGTTACCCTCGCCCGGATCATCGCGGAGCGCGGCTACGTCGATCTGCTCTGCACGCTTCCTCACGCGTAGTACCGTTGAACGGTGTAGAAGAGGGCGCTCCCCAGCACCAGCGAGAGGAACGCCGCGAGCCGGAGCTTGATCGGTTCGCCGCTGGAGCCCACCGATCCCCCGGCGATCGCCAGGAACGCCAGCGGCGAGAGGGGAATCAGGTACCTGCCCATCCCTCCGTCGATGACCGGGGCGCCTACCTTGGTCCAGATCAGGTAGTGGTAGCCGAGCACCATCGACCAGGCACTGGCGGCGATGGCGAGCAGGAGCAGCCGGTGCGACGCCTTCAGGATGCCGCGCGGGATGCCGAAGAAGATCGACGAGATCAGCGCCACGAACAGGTACGAGACGATCAGCCAGTGAGGGAGCGCGACGTCGAGCCACCCCAGATTTCCCACGAAAGAGGAGAGATAGAAGCTCCCGTAGACGCGATGCGTGCGCAGCAATACGCCGATCATCCGCAACGGGTCGCCGAGCACGAGAGCCATCTGTTCGGCCGGATTCGAGCCGGCGTGCAGAGCGGGATGGTCCTTGATCGCCAGATCAGTCCAGACGACGGTCGCTGCCAGCTGCAGGGCGACCAGGCCCGCAAGCAGTAGCGCTCGCCGCGGCACGCCCCGCAGCTTTCTCGCCGGGACCAGAAGCAACATCAACGAGAGCACGAAGTAGACCTGCTTGCAGAGCGACAGGAGAAAGGCGAGCAGCACCAGTCGCGCGATCTCGACTCGTCGAAGCGGCGTATCTCCACCGAAAGTGGCGTTCAGGAACGCTGCTACGAGGACGAAGGACAGCCAGTTGGTGACGACGTCCGGAGAGGCGGATCCGGCGAGGAAGACGGACATCGGGCTAAGCGCGAGCAGGGCCAGGCCCCACTTGAAGACCGGGACGATGCGGATCGCGAACCACATCCCCGCAACCCAGCAAAGCAGGTTCGCCATCCGGGCGAGATAGAGCAGCACCAGCGGAGACAGACCCGCCACGCGACCTGCGGCAATGGCCAGTGCCTGCGGCAGGTACGGAATGGGTGCGTACCTGCTCGGAGCGCCAAAATCGATGAACTCGCGATCTTCGGCAGCGAGCGGTTTGGAAAGCTGAGCGAGACGGCTGTCCGGATCGAACTTGCGCTCGGGATGAAACGGAAGCTCCCAGAGTCCCACCGCGTCCTGCATCCGCAAGAAGCTCTTTGGAATCCGGGCGCCGACGAACTGCCTGCCGTCGATGACCCGGATCTCCGGCAGGACGCGGCCCTCGGAGACGGCGAACGCACGAAAGAAATGAGCCGGCTCGTCGGGGGTCTGCAGCGGAGGCGTGAGCAACGCGAATGCCAGTCCTGCGAGTGAACCGGCGACGAGGAGGAACCGCTCGGGACTCAACCATCGCCGCCCGCCGTCGAGCGGTCTGCCGGAGCTTGCTGGCTGCAATTCGCGTCGCAAGACGTCGAACGCAGCGCGACGGGTGGTAGGGATGAGAAGACCGACGGCCAAGCAGAGCACCAAGGCACCGAGCGCAATCCATTGGCGACCGGAATGCGGTGCAGGTTCGATCCAGAGAGCGGACCCGCCGACTTCCATCAAAGAGCCGCTCCGTGCCCGTGCATCGACGCGGAGCGTGCGCGCGTCTTTCGGAACGGCGCCGTTGGCGATGAGCAGCTCCCAGGCGCCGTCGCCTGGATGCCAGCGCGAGAAAAACCTGCTCGATCCACTGCTCACCGCCAACTGCACGGCCTCGGCGGTCTCCGTCCTGACCCAGGTCTGGAACGAGAACCGCCGACCCGCGAGGAGATGCGCGTCGCCCAGGTCCTGATACAGGGCGACGTCGCCACGCGTTCCGGCAACGATGGCGGCGAAGGCGGCACCCGGCGCACCGCGCGGGCCGCGCCGGACCGCGCCCGACCCCTCGCCTCCGAGCCCCCAGCCGTCCGGTGGCGCGTCTTCGCCGCCCGACCAGGCTGCGAGATCGAGGTTACGCAGGGCGGTGTCTGGAGCGGGATCGAGCCAGAGCGAGAATCCGCCCACCTCCACCTCTGAGCGATTGCGCGCCCAGGCGTGAAAGCGCAGGGTCGTCACGCCGGGCGGTACGGTGCCGGCGGACGTGAGCAGCTCCCAGCCTCCGCTTCCGGAATGCCAACCCGAGGTGAAGAGCCGCTGGCCCGCGTTGATGGTCAGCTGCGCGACGCCCGGCGACGTCGCCCTCACCCACGCCTCGAACTTGAAGGCGTGGCCGATGGCGAGATGGGCGTCGTCGACGTCCTGGTAGAGCGCCATGTCGCCCGACGTTGCGGAGACGATTGCGCCGAATCTTCGCCCGCCGGGAAGTGCCGGACCCGTCCGGACCGTGCCCGTGCCGGGCCCGCCCAGGACCCAGCCGTCAGGCGCGGACGAGGGTCCGTTGGTCCAGGAGATCAGGTCGGGATTGCGCAGCTTGGGTCGCGGGGTGAACGCTGACGTGCCACAACCTGCACCCAGCAAAATGACGGCAGCAGCAGCGATCGCGCGCACGAGGCCGCGCCGGAGGAGCTCAGACGTCGTAGAGCTTTCGGATGTCGTGCTCGAGCACGCCCCAGTCCCTGGCTGCCGCGGTCGCCAGGCCGCTCGCGATGATCCGCTCGCGTAGCGTCGCATCGCCGCAGATCTCATGGATCAATCCCACAGCCTGCTCCGGCTTTCCCGCCTGATAGAGCAGGCAGTTCTCGCGGTCGCGCAGGTACTCCGCATTGCCCGCATTCGCCGCGACGATGGCGATTCCGCCCGTCGCCATCATCTCCAGCGGAGGATACGAGAAACTCTCGAGCAAGCTCGACTTCACGAGCAGGTGGCAGGACTGGTACGCCGCGGCGACGGAGTGGTGCGGCACTTTGTGGAGGAAGCGGTCGACGCGGTACCACCTCTTCGGGGCTCCCTGGTACGAGAGGTACCACACCTCGAACCGGGAAGGATCGAGCTGATTGGTGATCACGAAACTCTCGTCGACGTTCTTGTAGTGGTCCTCGGAGTTCCCCTCGACCAGCACCCGGATCCTGCCGGAGAAGTCGCGGGCCTTGCGCGCAAACAGCGCCAGATCGATGCCGTTCGGCGCGTAGGCCGCTTCCTTCCTGAAGCGCTCGGCAAGCCAGCCCTGGCACCATCGCGAGATGGTGATGTACTTGAGCCGGTCGAGCGAATTGTAGGTGGCGTTCGCGAGGATCCGGCGCGGATCCCCGAACGGGTAGAAATCGGTCTCGAAGTTCTGCACGAGATAATACCGGGATGCGAACCGCGAAGAGTGGTTCACCACGTCGACCGTCGACCACAGCGTCGCGACCGCGCGATCGAAGCGGGCGTGCACGCGCGTCTTCCGCCACGGCATCACCGGGAGGCCGGAAACGTCGGTGGCCCGCTCCTTGTCGTCCATCGAGAACAGCGTGACGTCCGCTCCGCTCTTCCGCAGGATCGACGCATGGCGGACGACGACGTTGACCCCACCGCTGACCTGGGTGGAGGGGAGGACGAACGCCACGCCGATCGGCAACTTGGAGCCAATGACCTTCGCAAACGACACGGCCGTGGAGGACGTCACCGAGCCGCTCAGAACGGACCGCCGGGCAGCGACGCCGATCCGTTCGCGCTCCTTTGGCGACTCGATGAGGCTCGCCACCGCCCGGTACCAATCCTCGCCGGTGCGGCAGAGGAGCGCGTTCTCGCCGTTCGAGGTTCGCGCGGCCACCGCCCCTGTGTCGCTGGCCACCGTCGGCACTCCGACCAGCGAAGCCTCGATCCACTTGTTCTCGGACTTTGCTTCGTTGAAGAGGCTCGCCTCCAGCGGAGCGAGGTTGATGTCCGTGCCCGCGATCAGCCTCGGCAGCCGCGTCCAGGGAACGAATCCCTCCGCCTCCACCCGTCCCGCAAAGGGCATCAATTCGGGGGGAAGGTCGAGGATCCCGACGATCTTCAGGCGTGCCTGGGGAAAGTCAGTCAGGATGCGCACCAGGGTGGGGAGGATCATCCTGACGTCGTCGTTGTGGGTAATGCTTCCGCTGAAATACCCGAGCACGACGCTGCCGTCGCCGCGCGGGCGGCGGCGCTGGAATGCCTCGTTCGACAGCGCGACCATCTTCTCCGAGGCGACGTTCCGATTGACGAAGACCTCCGGAACGTACCTGGCCAGCTCGGTCGCCAGCGGCTCGGTGGTGGTGATGGCGGCATCGCAAAGGCGAAGCGTGCGTCGCATCCGCTGGACGCCGTCCATGTAGAGGTCCTTTTCCGCAGCCGTCATCGTTCCCAGGTACTTGATGGTGCGCACGTACGTCTCGTCGATCACCAGGTCGTCGATGTCGAAGAAGACGGGCTTGTTGCAGGCCTTCGCCCGCGCGATGAACTCCTCGACGACGGGAGTGTGGGGGCAGCGGAAGAACACGAACGCCCGGTAGTACCGGACGAGATCGAGATCGAGCGAGTTGTAGAAGACCGAGGCGGCGGAGAGACCGGCAAATTGCAATTGCTCGATCTGGTGGTCCACCCGGTACCGGGTCGGATGCGGCAGCGTGCATCCGTTGACGAAGAGGACGTCCCTGTATTCCCTGCGTCCGAAGAGCTTCCCGCGCCGCTCGGCAACGATCCGGCGCACGAACTGCTGCGTCTTTTCTGCGAACGCGACCGGCCCGTCGTGCACGAGCGTGTCGAGTCCCTTCCGCAGCAGGACGATCATTCGCTCGTTGCGCTCGGCGGGGACATGCGCGGCTGCTGATAAGGCACGCCTTCGTCGACTGTCAAGCGCGAAACGCTCGTGGCACGAGGCGGCCTTCCCATGTATGAAGCCGCGGTGACGTACTGGAAGAACAAGCGCGTGGTGGTGACCGGCGGGGCGGGATTCCTCGGATCCTTCGTCACCGAAGCGCTCCGTGGCGCAGGGGCCGACCCGTTCGTACCCAGGAGCGCGGCCTTCGACCTCCGGGACGCGGGCAACGTGCGTCGGCTGTACCGGGAGACCCAGCCGGATCATGTCCTGCACCTCGCCGCCAGGGTGGGGGGCATCGGTGCAAATCGGACGAATCCGGGCACGTTCTTCTACGACAATCTGATGATGGGAGTGAACGTCCTGCACGAGGCGCACGTCTGCGGCGTGCCGCGCGTGCTGGTGGTGGGCACCATCTGCGCGTATCCGAAGCACTGTCCCGTGCCCTTCCGCGAGGATGACCTGTGGAACGGCTATCCGGAGGAAACCAACGCGCCTTACGGGATCGCCAAGAAGTCGCTGACGGTCATGTCCGATGCGTACCGGCGCCAGTTCGGGCTACGATCCACCGTGGTGTACCCGGTGAATCTGTATGGACCGCGCGACAACTTCGATCTGGAGACTTCACACGTCATCCCGGCGATGATCCGGAAGTTCCTGGCAGCGAAAGAGAGCGGCACGAGCGAAGTCGTCCTCTGGGGCGACGGCTCTCCCACCCGCGAATTCCTTTACGTCGAAGATTGCGCGCAAGCCCTGCTGCTCGCGGCCGAGCGATACGACTCCAGCGATCCGGTGAACATCGGCTCGGGCGTGGAGATCTCGATCCGCGAGCTCGCCTCGCTGGTGGCCGCGGCGGCTGGCTACGCCGGGCGGATCGTCTGGGACGCGTCACGGCCGAATGGGCAGCTCCGCCGGCGGCTCGACGTGTCGCGTGCCCGCGAGCGTTTCGGCTTCACCGCTACGACACCTTTGTCCGAAGGCATCGGTCGCACGATCGAATGGTACCGGAAGGAACGGATGCGATGAAGAAGGCGCTGATCACCGGCATCACCGGGCAGGACGGCAGCTATCTCGCCGAGCTGCTGCTCGGCAAGGGCCATGAGGTTCACGGCATCATTCGCAGGTCCAGCTCGTTCAACACCGAGCGGATCGAGCATCTCTATCGCGACCCGCACGAGAGCGACGCAAGAGTGCGGCTCCACTACGGCGATCTGAACGACTCTTCGTCTCTGCAGGCGATCCTGCGCAGCGTCCAGCCCGACGAAGTGTACAACCTCGCTGCGCAGAGCCACGTCCGCGTCAGCTTCGACATCCCCGAGTATACGTCGGAGATCACCGGGCTCGGGTCCATCCGGCTGCTCGAAGCGATCCGGCAAGTCGGGATCATGCCGCGTTTCTACCAAGCATCGTCTTCCGAGATGTATGGCACTGCGGTCGAGACGCCCCAGCGCGAGACGACGCCGTTCAATCCCTGCAGCCCGTACGGGTGCGCGAAAGCGTATTCCTTCTACATCACGAAGAACTACCGCGAAGCGTACGGCATGCACGCGTCCAACGGGATCCTTTTCAATCACGAGAGTCCGAGGCGCGGAGAGACCTTCGTCACGCGCAAGATCACCCGCGCCGCGACGCGCATCCGGGTCGGCCTGCAGGACAAGCTCTACCTCGGGAACCTGGAGGCAAAGCGCGACTGGGGATTCGCGGGCGATTTCGTGGAGGCGATGTGGCTGATGCTGCAAGTCGACCGCGCCGACGATTACGTGATCGCGACCGGCGAGATGCATTCCGTGCGCGAGTTCCTCGATCTCGTCTTCTCCATGCTCGACCTCGACTGGCATCGCTACGTCGAGATCGACCCGCGCTACTTTCGTCCGCGCGAGGTCGACATGTTGCTTGGCGACGCGAGCAAGGCGCGCAAGGTCCTGAACTGGCGGCCGCGCGTGAATTTTCTCCAGCTCGCCAGGATGATGGTGGACAGTGATCTCGCGCTCGCGGAAGGGGAAAAGCGGGCCCGTGGTTGACCGGCAACGATGACCCCCCGCTGACGGCGAATCACGGCACCAGCACCACTTTCCCGAAATTCTTCCTCGCCTGCAGCCGTTCGTGGGCGCGGCGCGCTTCGGCGAAGGGCACTTCCTGGTCGACGATGGCCTTGAACTCCCCGGCCGAAAAGCCCTTCAGGACCTCCCGCATCTCCCTCGCGAGCAGCTCCGTCTCGCCCCAGAGCTGCCCCATGTTCACGCCGAAGATGCCTTTGTTGTCCGGCAGAAGCTGCAGCGGGTGGAACCAGCGCATCTTCAGCACCGTCCCGAGCGCGGCGAAGAGGTTCCGCCTCTCTCCGGAAACAGTGGCGCTCGCGCCGTACATCATCAGCCTTCCCACCGGCGCGAGGCAGCGGAAGCTCTTGCGAAACGTACCCACCGGATCGAGCGCGATGTCGACGCCGCGGCCGCCGGTGATGCGCTTCACCTCCTGCTCGAAGTCGAGCTTCCGGTAGTCGATCGCGTGCGAGAGCCCGAGCTCGCGGAGCCGCTCGTGCTTTCCCGACGATGCGGTTCCGATGGAGGTCGCGCCGAACTTCCTGCAGATCTGCACCGCGGCAGTCCCGACACCGCCCGCCGCTGCGTGAATGAGCACCACGTGGCCGCGCCGCAGATTGCCGAGCTCCACCAGCATGTGCCAGGCGGTCAGCCAGACCACCGGAATCGACGCCGCCTCCGCGAAGCTCAAACCGGAAGGCATCGGTATGACCGCGCCCGCCGGCACGCAGACCATCTCGCTTTGCCCGCCGAACCTCGTCAGCGCGATCACCTTCTCGCCTGCGCGGTCGATCGGCAGATCGATCTCTCCCGAAACCTCGTACCCGAGCACACCTGGCAAGGGCGGCGCGTCGGGGTACATGCCGACGCGCGCCATCACGTCGGCGAAGTTCACGCCCGCCGCGCGCACGCGGATGCGAACTTGTCCGGGCGCCGGCTTCAGGTCCGGCGCCTCCCGGACCTCCAGGACCTCCGGCCCGCCCCGCCGCGTGATGACGACCTGTCGCATCCGGCCTCCCTTGCGCGAAACCGCCCACCGCTGCGACCATGCGGGCGTGCGACCCCTGCGCATCCTCGCCATCGCCGGCCCCGCGGTCCTGCTCGCCTGCGCGACGCCGGGCAGACGTAGCACGGCTCCCGAGAGTCCGCTCGCGGCCCGCGTCGAGGGTCCGGGCCTGCTCTTCGAGGTGCTCTACAGCGGCGTGGATGCCCGCGAAGTGCCGCGCATCGAGCAGGGCCTCCTCACCGCCGGCGCCCGCGTCGCCCGCTGGGGCAGCTTCCGCGAAGGCGTCTACGTCCACCTGCTGCCCGATCATGCCTCGCTGGAGGACGCCGTCGATCGGCACGGTTATCCCTGGCTGCGCGCCTGGGCATTCGGAGACCAGGTGCTGCTCCAGTCCCCGCGCAGCTGGAATGGCGAGGCGCAGGACGACGACGTCGTCGAGTTGCTCACGCACGAGCTGACTCACGCCCTGATGTACCAGCTGATGCAGCCGGCAACCTCTCCGCCTTGGGCGACGGAAGAGCCACCGCTCTGGTTCCGCGAAGGAATGGCCTCGGTCACGGCCGACCAGGGCCGCCGGCGCCTTTCCGCCGAGGAGCTGGCAGCATGGGTGGCAAATCACCCGGGTATCGATCTGCTGCGTCCGGATGCGGAGCTCTACCGGGCGCAGAAGGACGCGGTATACGGCGCCGCGCACCGCGCCTTCGACCTGCTCGTGCGCCTCGCCGGGGAGGATTCGGTCCGCCAGGTGCTCCAGCGCGTCAGCGGCGGAGCAGGCTTTTCCGACGCTTTCCGCACCGTCACCGGGTACGCGCTCGACGACTTCGAGCACGAAGCGCTGCGGAGCGGATTCGATCCCAGGGTCATCCGGTTCACGACCGCGACCGGAGCAGGCGGACCCTAACGCGTCGCCGAGACTGGCGGCCGCGCCCAGGGCGACGGAAGCACCGGCGGACGTCCCGTGTCCTTGCGCGTCCGCTGCAGCTCGATCTCGCTCACCAGGATGGTCGGAGCCACCGTGCTCACCGCGACGTAACCGCTCTCCGCCCCGCAGTACCCGTTGAACACGCGCTGCTCGTCGCCCGTCGCAATGATCTTGTTGATCGATAGCAGCGGCGTTCCGACGATCTCCACGCCGCGCACCAGCGTCTCCGCGCCCGTGTTCGCGTCCACCTTGTAGACGAGCCGCGGCTGCCCCTTGAAGGCCTGGTACGCGTAGCCGCTGGTGTCGGTGTTTCCTCCCGTGACGTCGCGGATGATCAGCCCGAACGGCTTCTCCTGCCTCTTTGCCTCGGCGATCAGCGCTTCCTTCAGTTTCGGCCACGGCATCGCCTTCGACGACTCGACGATCAGATTCGACATCCGCGCCACGGGATCGCGCCCCGGCGCCGAGCGCCCGTGGCCGTTCGACTGCGGCGGCACGCCCTGGACCGGTGCCCGCGACATCAGGAACGTCCTCAGCACGCCCTTCTCGACGAGGACGGTCTTCTGGCCGGGAACGCCCTGGTCGTCGAAGCGGTAATACCCGTTGAGCGAAACCGGGCCCGCTGCCCGCTGCGTCGGATCGTCGATGACGCTGATGAAGAACGGGAGGATCGGCTTGTCCACCTGGCCCTTGAAGGTGCGTCCATCCTTGTCGTCGTTCTGGCGCTCGCCCTCGAGCCGGTGCCCGACCGCCTCGTGGAAGAGCACTCCCGCCGCCTCAGGCTCGAGCAGTGCCGGACCTGTGTACGGGTCGAGCACCGGCGCCTTCCGCAAGGCCAGGAGCTCGTCCACCATCACGTCGATTCGCTTCGAAAGGTCCGCCCCGCGGGGAAGCTCGATCTCGCTCGCCCCGTAGAAGTCGCGGCTGTCCTCGAGCAGCATCCCGTCGGGAGCGCGCGCCCAGGCCTGGACGTGCAGCGCGTAGATCACCCTTTCCGTCACCAGCCGCGCGCCTTCGGTGCTGGCGAACTCGCGCTCCTCGTGATCCACCGACACGCGCACGTGCGAGTCGAACAGCTCGGGGTGCGCTCCGAGCCGCTGGGTCTGCTCGCGGAGCTCCCGGTTCCAGCGGGCGCGATCGAACGAGAACGTCGCCGGCGGATCGACCGACACCTGCGGCTGTTCACGGGAGAAGCTGGGCGGCGTCTCCGGATCGTCGGGCCGGTACACCTGCTTGCCCTTCTTCTTCAGGAACGCCGAGAGCGCCTTCTTGTACGTCTCGTCCGTCAAGAGCCAGAGCGAGTTGCGCAGCGCGGCGGGATCGTCGTCGAGAGGAGCTTCTCGCCCTGCCGAGTATCCGGACTCCGCCCCTTCGAACTCGAACATCTCGGGCGTGCCGGTGTTGTCGAACTGGTAGCTCCCGACGCGCACGTCGACCTGCAGCCGCCTGTCGCGCCGCCGGCGGTCGACGAAGACCGCTCCGTACTTGGCGCCGATCTCCTGCGTCTCGATGCCGCGGACTGCGTAGCTGAGGAAGTAGGGAGCATCGTGTCCGCGAAGCTGCAGGCTCTTGTGCGCCCGCTGGAGCTCCTCCGCCATCGCGGCGAGCTGACGCTGCCGTGGGTCTTTCGGATCCGGATTGAAGGCAACGGCAGCAACCAGCAGCAGGTACAGCATGCTGCGTTTGTAACCCGGTCTGGAGGATGACGGCAGAAAAAAAGGCGCGGGCCCGCCCGGAATCGGGCCGCGCCACGCCCTTCAAGTGAAAGGGCGTCTACGCCGTTCGCACCTTGTCCTTGCCGAAGGTGACGTTCTTCGTCGCGTTCCGCGTGTCGATCACCAGGGTGGCGTCGCGCACGAGCTGCTCGTAGTCGATGCACTCGTGGTCCGTGGCGATCACCACCACGTCCGCATCCTTCGCCGTCTCCAGCGGAACGCTCTCCATCTCCAGCATGTACTTGGGCTGGTGCCGCATCTCCTTCATCTTCGGGCAGTACGGATCGTGGTAGCTGACGTGCGCGCCCTTCTCGCGGAACAGCTCGATCAAGCGGATGCTGGGACTCTCGCGCAGATCGTCGATGTTCTTCTTGTAGGCGAGGCCGAGGATCAGCACGCGGGCGCCCTTCAGCGCCTTGCCCTGCTCGTTGAGGGCGTCCATCGTCCGGTCCACTACGTGGTGCGGCATCTGCCAGTTGATCTCGCCGGCCAGCTCGATGAACCGGGTGTTGAACTCGAACTCGCGCGCCTTCCAGGTCAGGTAGTACGGATCGATCGGGATGCAGTGCCCGCCGAGGCCCGGGCCCGGGTAGAAGGGCATGAACCCGAACGGCTTGGTCTTCGCCGCCTCGATCACTTCCCAGAGGTCGATGTTCATCCGCTCGCAGAGGAGCTTCATCTCGTTGACGAGCGCGATGTTCACGCAGCGGAAGATGTTCTCGAGCAGCTTGGTCAGCTCGGCCTCGCGCGTGCCCTTCACCGGGACCACCCTGGTGATCGCGCTCGCGTACAGCGCGCAGGCCACCTCGGTGCACTGCGTCGTGTGCCCGCCCACCACCTTGGGAATGGTCGCGGTATTGAAATGCGGGTTGCCCGGATCCTCGCGCTCCGGCGAGAACGCGAGGAAGAAGTCGATGCCGGCGCGGAGCCCGGAGAGCTTCTCGACGATGGGCTTCACCACCTCTTCGGTGGTCCCTGGATACGTCGAGCTCTCCAGGACGACGAGTTGGCCGGAATGCACGTAAGGTCCGATGGCCCGCGCGGTGTTCTCGATGTACGTCATGTCCGGCTCGCGGTTCGCGTTGAGCGGCGTGGGCACGCACAGGATCAGCGCGTCGGCCTTCGCCGCCCGGCGGAAGTCCATCGTCACGGTGAACGGCTTCTCCGACCTCGTTGCCCTGGCGATGCGCTCGGCGGCGATGTGCTTGATGTAGCTTTCGCCCTTCTCGATGGCCTCGATCTTCCGCTTGTCGATGTCGAACCCGATGACCGGGAAGCCCTTCTCACCGAACGTGAGCGCGAGCGGCAGTCCCACGTACCCCAATCCGCAGATGCCGACCACCGCGTCCTTCGCGAGGATGCGATCGAGCAGCGTCGGCTCTTTGACCTGGAGCATTTCCCCTCCCCGAGGCGGGCAAGCTAGCCATCGCTCAGCGTTTACGCAGAAAGAGCACGGCGGTGAACAGACGAGCCGGCGCGGCTCCCGCCGCGTCGATCCGGATGCACCGGGCGGGCTTCTTCTCGGCATACCCGGGCGATACGTCGCTGGATAAAAGACTCAGGTCCCAGGGAAGGGTGGCGCCGAACGCAAACAGCGCCTTGCCGGCAACCTCCACGCACCTCTCCAGGTCGTAGCCGAAGCTCAGGCCGCTGCGCTCCAGGCGGGCGAGCAGTTCCTTCTCCTCGGCGGTGGCACGGCGCTGGACGACGCTCTCTTGCGGCACGTACCAGCGCGACTGGAACAGGTGCTCGCCGCGCCCGCGCAGCTCGTCGACGAACGCCGCGCAATCCTCTCGCAGGGCGGCAACACGTCGATGGACGATGCCGCTGCGCTCATACCCCCGGTGCTCGCCTGCCGCGAGGTCGAATCCGTCGCGTCGCTCCATCGCGGCGATGCCCGCGCGCGCCGTGTCGGGAAGCGCAAACAGGCGCCCCGGGATGATGCGGTTCTGCTCGAGCCCGTCGACCTGGACCGTATTGTGGCCGGCCGTCCCGCGGCGCGCGTTCCGTTCCTGCGGGTCGCGCGCGTAGACATACGTGCCGCGGTCGACCAGCACGTCGAACGAGCCGAAGCTCAGCTCGACCGAGTTCTTGTCGTTGTGCCCATGGCCGCCGGTGCCACCCTGCCCGTTCGGTCCGGCGCTCAGGCACATCCAGGCGTCGCCCGAGCGAAGGACCGCCAATCCGGCATCGGGCAGCACGGCGCTGTCGCGGCGCCGCTCGGCAGTGAATCGCTGAGCGGACGGCATCCAGGCCCACTCCGGCGCGCTCGCATCCGCGACGAACGACGCGTCCAGCGCCGTGCGGGGAGCGAGCGGCAACGCGCGGCAGGAATCGAGGTCGCCGATCTGTGGCATCTCGCCCGAAGGCTTGAGCATCGCAGCCAGGCTCTGGAACAGCCCGCGAACGGCGCGCTCGACGCGATCCGGCGCCGAGAGACCTGCGGCCCGCGCGGCCAGCGCCGCGGCCAGGAACATCTCGGCGCAGAGCCGGTGGTATCCCGTCGACGATTCGAAGTGCGTCCCGTCGGCGCGGCATTGCCGCGGGATCTCCTCCCACAGCCTGGGCGCGAACGCGTCGAACCAGCGCCGCAGCTCGGGAAAGAGCGCGCCCACGACGACCAGCCCGACCAGGTCGGCGGCGTAGTGGTTGGTGCGGATTGCGCCGGTCTCCTCCAGGTGACCGGCGACCCAGGCGCAGTGCTCCTCGAGAAAATCCACCAGGAACGGAGCATCGGCAGCGTCCCGGACCAGGCCGTGCGTCAGCGCCACGGACGTCGCCCGAAGGCTGACTTCCATCGCGCACGCCCACTGCACGCCGAGCCCTGCAGGATTGGTATCCCGGAAATGGCGGACGGTCTCCATCCAGGCCTGCGCCCACGAGGAGTCGCAGCTGATCTGGTACGCCTGCGCGAAACGCCAGAGTTGCGGAAGGCGACCGACCTCCCACATCACCTTGGCGTCCGCGCCGCGCTGGAAGAGGTCGACGCGCTCTCCCGGAACCGACGGGTCGTACTCGATGCCCGGCGCGAAGGGATCGCGATGATAGTCGATCGGCGACCCGCAGCTCTTCCACTGACCGAACAGCGGCAGATCCCCGCGCAACGCCGCCTCCGCCTCGCGCAGGATCTCAGTGCGGTCACCATCGGCCGGCGCGCGAAGGACCGCGGGACGCGGTCCCATCTGCGCGGACGCCGGGCGGCGCGGGGGCCAGTCGAAGAAGAACGGCCGTCCGCGCAAGAGGGCCCGGCGGGCGCGCACCACCAGCGCGCGGGCAATCTCGCGCGGCGGAATCGTCTGCGCGAGATAGCCGTAATACGAGACATCCATCACGCCGCCTTCTTGCGAGCCACCAACGCCGCGGCGACGATCTCCTGCATCTCCGCGACGCGCGCTTCCCAACCCTCGCTTCTCATCTGCGCCGCGCGCACCTCGCTGGGTCCCGCTCCGGCGGCAATGGCGGCCGCGATCTCCCGGACCACCTGGTCGGCGTCCTTGCCGATGCGGCACACGGAGAGCCGTTCCACTTCCGGGATCGGCGTGGACACGACGGGAAGTCCGGCCGCCAGGTACTCGCGGACCTTGAGCGGGTTGGAGGCGAGAGTCAGCTCGTTCATCTTGAAGGGCATCAGCGCCACGTCGAACGCCTTCGCGTACCGCGGCAGATCGGCGTATCGCTTCCGGCCGAGAACGCGGATGTTCTGCGCGCCGTCCAGCGGCTTCATGTCGGTTGCACAATTCCCGAGCAGGACCACGGTCCCGCCGGAAAAGGCGTCCGCGACGTGGCGGATGAGCTGCAGATCGACCCAATCGGCGATGAGGCCCCAGAAACCGATGACGGGCCCGGGCGCGCCTTTCAGGTCGTCCGGAGTGGGAGTGGCCGGATCGAACGCCTTCGCGAAATGCTCCAGATCGACGCCGTGCTGCACCAGGTGAGCGTTCGAGTTCACCCGCGCCTTGTCGGCCCGCAGCTTCTCCGACGAGCAGATCACCACGTCCGACTTGAGCAGCAGGCGGCGCTCCAGCTCGCGGATCTCCTGTGCCGGCGCGTCGCTGAAGGCGCTGAACTCGTCGACGCAGTGATAGACGACCAGGGATTCGCCGAGAGTGCCCGAGACGGGCGCCGAGCTGGGCAAGAAGCTCCAGGAGATCGGGGCCTCGAACCCGAGATGCTGCATCGCCCGCTGGATCTGCGCCTTGAGCAGCGCTCCGTTCGCGGCGCGGACCAGCTCGCTGCCGTAGAAGGGAATGGCGAGCGGTGTCAGCACCCAGATGTTGGGATGCCGCTCACGAAGCCCCTGCATCGCGCCGGACACCTTCTTCAGCATCCGCTGCGCGTCGCACATCGAGATGGTCGGGCGGCGGTTGCCGATGCTGTTCACCCAAAGCACGCGGTTCTGCCTGGAGAGAATCTTCATCGCGTGCATCTTGGAGAGCGGATCCCCGTCCCAGTCGTTGGAGAAGCAGACGATGTCGCGACCCCGAAGTGCTCCCATCCCCGTTTCCACCTTTCGCTTCGTCGTCTGGATCGCGGGCGCCGGCGCGCAGCGCGCGCCGACCTCGAACCGCTTGCGCCACAGCTCGAGCACCCAGAGCGCATACAGCTCTTCCTTGCGGTCGCTCTTGCCGCGCTGGTGATCGTCGAGCAGACGCCGGACCGCCTTGTCGCCGAACCGCGAGCGGGCCAGAGAGTCCGAGGCCAGCAAGGCATCGCGCAAAGGACCGTGGAGCTGCCGCCGGAACCAGTTCGAGACCGGGACCGTGAACCCGCGCTTGCCCGGAGCGGTACACTCCGCAGGCAGCCAGTCGCGCGCGGCCTGCCGCAGTAGCCACTTCCCGGTCCTGCCGCGCAGCTTCACGTCCGCGGGAAGCCCCGCGGCCCACTCGATCAGGCGGTGGTCGAGGAACGGCACCCGCAGCTCCTGCGAGGTGGCCATCGTCATCTTGTCGGCCTTGAAGAGCAGATCGTCCGGCAGCCAGATGCGCCGGTCGAGCTCCAGCATCCGTTCGAGCGGAGGCAGCCCCTCGGTCTCCGCCCACTCCTGGGCAAGCCGGGTCACCAGCCGTTCGCTGACCCGCGCCGCCGGGCGGCCGATGAGGCGCGCTTTCTCGTCGTCGCTGAAGGCGACGGAGACGCCGCGGTAGCGCTGCTCGAGCGGCAGCGTTGCCCAGCGCAGGTACTTTCGCGCCTTCGGGTGCCGCATGAACGGCAGCGCCGCCGAAGCGAGCGGAGCGGCCGCGCGGAGCTGCTCCATCCACAGCATGGTCCGGTAGATGGGGTAGCCGGCCAGCACCTCGTCGGCGCCTTCGCCGGAGAGGACCACCACCACCTCTTCCCGCGCCCGCTTCGACAGATAGTACAGCGGCACGCAGGCGGCGTCCGCGATGGGCTCGTCCATGTACCAGACGAGATCCGGCAGGAAGCGGTGGAAGTCCTCGGCGGTGACCAGCACTTCGCGATGTCGCGTGCCGAGCGCGTGGGCCACCCGGCGGGCCTGGTCCAGCTCCGAGCTGCCGTCATCGGCCCGGTAGCCGACCGAGAACGACTTCACGTCGCCCTCCCCGCGCTTCTGCCGCAGGTCGACGAGCTGCGCGGCGATGCAGCTCGAGTCCAGGCCTCCGGAGAGGAAGACGCCGAGGGGCACGTCCGACATGAGCCGCGCCTCGGTCGCGTCCCTGAGCCGGTTCCATAGCTCGTGCGCGAGCTCGCCCTCGCTGCGCGCGTCGGTCTCGTCGGGGAACTGGCACTTCCAGTAGCGCCGGATCTTCAGCTCGCCGTTCTCGTAGACGGCAGCGGACGCCGGGGGCAGCTTGTGGATGCCGGCGAACATCGTCAGCGGCGCCGGCACGTAGCGGGCGCTCAGGTAGAGATCGAGCGCCTCGTCGTCGAGGTCGCGGGGCACGCTCGCGTCGCAGAGCAGCGACTTGATCTCGGATGCGAAAATGAACCGATCGCTCCCCAGATGGTAATAGAGCGGCTTCTTTCCCAGCCGGTCGCGAGCAACGAACAGCCGCTGCCTGCGCGCGTCCCAGATGGCGAACGCGAACATTCCGGCCAGCCGTTCCGGCAACGCGTCGCCCCACTCCTCGTACCCATGGACCAGCACTTCGGTGTCGCAGCGCGATCGGAAGACGTGACCTTTGGCGATCAGCTCCTCGCGCAGCGGCAGGTGGTTGTAGATCTCGCCGTTGAAGGTGACGGTGACCGCGCCGTCCTCGTTGTGCATCGGCTGCGCGCCGTTCTGCGAGAGATCGATGATCGCGAGGCGGCGGTGGCCCAGGCCCACCGAGCCGGTGCAGAAGTGGCCGCTGCCGTCGGGACCGCGATGCGCGATGACGTCGGTCATCCGGCGCAGCAGCGCCTCGTCCGCGGGCCGATCCTTGTCGCGGTTCACGAAGCCGCTGATGCCGCACATGCCGTGACTCCGTAGAGCGAGAGAATCCGTTCCAGCCCGTCGGTACCGGTCGCTTCCGGGCTGCCGGCGGGCTCGGCCGACGAGGCGATCAGCGCATCTGCCAGCGCCCGGGCGTCCCCGGGCGGCACCAGACGCACTCCCGGCGGCCGATGGCCGACGGACGTCGCCACCACCCTGCGCCCGAGCGCCAGCGCCTCGCGAACGCTGACCGAATCTCCATCCGCAAGCGTGGGCCGCACGAAGATGTCGCACGCCGCCATCACCGCGAGCGCCTGCGACCGATGGAGCTCGCCGAAGGGATGCACTCCGTCCTCGCGGACCGAATCGCTTCCGGGGCCGTACAGCGCCAGCGCGGCGGCGGGAATCTTCACCCGCACGTCGGCGAATGCGCGCAGCAGGATTCCCTGGCCGTACTCGGGACGGGGAGCGATCATCGCGCAGTAGAGTGGCGACGCCCCTGCGCGCAGCGTGGCGAGCGCCTCCGGCGGGGGCCCGGGCTTGATGAACTCGTGCGAGAAGGCGGGCACGACGTCGACGCCAGCGACGCCGCACTGCACGAGCGCGTCGCGGATTTCGCCGCTGACCGCGATCACCCGCGCGAACTGGGCCAGCACCGCCTTTGCCATCGTCCGGCGGGACCGCTTCGCCAGCAGCCAGGCCGGGCCAAGGCCGGAGTGGAGCGTGATCAGCGCGCCGCCTGAAACGCGTCCGGCCGCCGCGCAAGCCTGCGCGAGCATCCAGGATTTCGGATTGCTCCCGCTGGTGTGGACATGGATCCGGAAGCCCCGCGCCGCATACGACCCGAGCAGCGCGGAGAATCGGGGAACGCTGCCCGCCGGGATCACTCCCGCCGCCGGAAGCTGTCCCTTGCCGATGTCCAGCACTTCACAGACGCCGCCCCGACCGCGGACCGCACGGAAAAGTTCTTCCACATGCGTGGCTACCCCGCCGTTCGGCGGCGGGTAGTCACCCACGAGAAGCACCCGGGTCTCGTGCTGCGACGTCATGGTGGCCAGGGCGTCTGCAAGGGTCAGGCCCGCTGCAGTCGCCTCGGACCCTCGATGTAGATGCCGGCGTAAGGCTGCGGCGGAATGCGCGAGATTGCCGCGTAGCAGCGCGCGAGCTCCTGCGCGACGGCGCGCGGGGCCGCAAGCTCGAGAGCGGCCGCCCGCGCGTTGTCGCCCACTTTCTTCGCGACGATCGCGTCGTCGACCACCTGTGCAAGCCTGGCCGCCAACGCCACCGGAGCGCGCGGCGGCACCAACCAGCCGGTGCGTCCTTCCCGAACCCACGTGGGATGCGAGCCCGTCGCAGTGGCGACGACGGGAGCGCCTACCGCGAGCGCCTCGGGTACGGGGTCCGGCGAGCTGCCGGATCGGCTCGGCGCGACGACGGCGACCGCGCGCCCGAACAGCGACGGCAACTGCTCGAGGCAGACTCCATGGACGAGCACCCGATTGAGCATGCCCGCGGCTTCGGCCTGGCTGCGCAGCCTCGCCGCCTCGGAACCTTCGCCCGCGATCAGCAGCTTCAGCCGGGGCCGGGTGCGCGCGATCGAGAGGAACGCGAGCAGGAGGTCCTGGTGCCCGCGCTCGGGGCCGTCGCAAGGCGAGGCCGCGACCACCCAGCGAATTGCCGGATCGAGCATCGGCGGGAAGATCGCGGCGGCCCGCAGGTCGTCCTTCACATCGAGCAAGCTGCGCAGCACGCAGGTCGTGGACGCGGTCGCGCCTTCCGCGACCAGTGCCTCCCGTACCGCGGCGCCGGCACAGAGCGTCCGGCTGCTCATCCGCGCCGCCCGCGCCGTCAACGATCCAACGTCGGCGCGCCCGGCATGCAGGACGACAGGCACGTCGAGCAGCCTGCCGACGAGGGCGGACTTGAGGTGGTTCTGCCGCGCATGGACGAGCGCCGGCCGAAGGCCATACAGCTCGCGGGCGAGCCCGACGATGCTGTCGCCCGATACGCCGTCGACGCGGTACCCGTACTCGCGCAGCGACTCGCACACCGCGCGGTCCGGCGAGCCGACGAACGCAATCCTGCGAACGAGGTTTCGCATGTTTCCCGCCCTCCACGACGCCCGGCAGGGGAGCGCCCGCCAGGAAGGTGGGGAGGAGCCCGAAACCAGGCAAGTGTTCTAGGTCGCTGCCGCAGGAGCGCTTCCGAGCAGCACGCGGCGAACCCGTGCCACCGGGGTTCCTTCCCCTGGAATCATCGCGATGACTGTCAGGTAGACGGCACAATAGAGCGCTCCGGCCGCGCAGAGCGCGAGGAAAGGCCGCGGCGACTCCGCGGCCATCTGCGAGATCAGCGTGGCGGGTACACATGCGACGAGCGAGGCCACGCCGATCACGGAGAGCTGCCGCCAGGGCAGCACCTCCTTCCAGCTCACCTCCAGCTCGCGGCGGACGCGGTCGAGCATGGCCACCCGGATGGCCGACTCCGCGATCGCATGACCGCTGATCGCGCCCACCATGCCGAACAGCTTCAGGCCGAGAAGCACCGCCGCAACCGTGAGCAGCAGGCGCCAGAAGAAGATGCGGAAAAGGTACCTGGTCTGGCCCATCGCCCGCAGGACGCCGTCGAGCGGCAACGCGGCGAAGGGCGTGAGCAGGATGGCGACGCGGAAGATGGGAACGCTGGCGTCGTACAGGTGGGTGAAGAGCGCAGGGACGAAGAGCGAGGCCGCGGCGACGAGGCCGGCGGTGAACGGGAAGAACACGGCGGCCAGCCGCAGATTCGCGTCGTGGAACAGGTGCACCCGGTGCTCGCGCGCGCCGGGCTCGGCGAGCCGGACCTGGAGGATGTCGCTGATGGGCGCGTAGAGGAGGTTGATGATCGGCACCTGGAAGCAGCCTTGCGCGTAGATGGCGAACGCAGCCGCATCCACGCTCCAGCCGACCGCCCACTGGTGGAACGTCCGCTGCGCGATCTCGAGCAAGAGGGCGGCGCCGAACGGCAGGGCATACGCGAGCTGCTCGCGAAACAAGTCCCATTCGATGCGCGGCCGGCCGCGGCGAAAAAAGAACCAGCATTGCAGCGCGAAGCGCACGCCGCCATGGAGGACGTAGGCCCAGAAGAAACCCTGCAGCCCCATCCCGAGCAGGAGCGGCACGACGCTCGCCACCACGCGCACCGCGTCGGAGAGGAAGATGATCACTGCGGCGGTGCGAACGCGTCCCTCCGCCGTCAGCGAGATCTCCAGCGGCGCGGAGGCGATCATCAGCCAGGTGATCAGCGCCATCTGCAGACCGAAATCCGCCAGCCCGGGATTGGCGAACTGTCTCGCGACCGCGAACCGGGCCGCGTACAACGCCACGGCGCAGACTCCGCCCAGTGTGACGAGCGAGAGCGACGCCTGCGTCAGCCAAACGCGGGCGCGTCCGTCCTTGCGGGGAACGAAGTAGTAGAGACTCTGCGCCAGTCCGAGCTGGAGCATGAAGTAGGCGGTGGTCACCACCAGCCAGATCTGCTTGTACGTACCGAACTGCGCCTGCGGGAGCAGCCTGGTGAGGATCAGCGGAAGCGCGAACCCGAGGACCGTCGCTCCGCCGCGGCCGAGCATCAGGGGCCCGGCCTGTCTGAGGATTCCGCCGGGCCTGGCCATGATCATCCGTGCGCGGAGATCCCCCGCCCCGCGCCCGGCCTGTCCGCGGTCCCGAAGTTCGTCGGGCGCGCGCCCATCACCGGCTTCTGCAGCGCGAGCATGACGAAGGTGTCCTCGAACTGGCAGGCGACGAGCGGCTTCGAGTAGAACCCGAGGACGCCGCAGGAGGAACCCTCCCAGAGCACCTTGCGCTTGAGCGCAAACGGGTCGACGCCGGGCGCATTCGGCATGTCCTCGGTGGTGGCCGCACTGATGAAGCCTTCCGCTTTGAGCGCCTGCGCCACACCCGCGCTGTAGTAACCGTTGCAGTAGGCGAAGTGCCGGATCGGTTTCTTCAGGCCCTTCTCCAGCGCTGCCTTGCACTGAGCGATCTCGCGGCGGGCGTCGTCGAGGCGCTGGTTCGTCAGCACCGTGTGCTCGGCACTGTGCGCGCCGGTGACGAGGCCGTGCGCCTCCATCTCCTTCAGCATCTCCCACGTCACCGGCAGCTCGCCGTCGGGCGGCCTGTGCGATCCAAGACCGAGACGATCTTCGAGCGCGTCCGCCAGCCGCAGGAGGCCGGGCGTGGGATGGCGCCCGATCAGCCGCTCGAGGACGATGACAGGCTGCGCGTTGCCTTCGAAGGCGTCGATCAGCCAGCGCTCGCCGGGGTTGCCGACTCCCACCGCCATGGGGCCGATCCCGCGCTCCCGCATCCTCCGCAGAGCTGCGAAGAGCCGGTCGTGACCGAGGCGCCGATCCGTTCCGACGAAGGAGGACGGGACGTAGACGATGCCGGGAACGCGCAGATCGCGCATCACCGGAAAAGCGTGGCTGTAGACGTCGCGGTAGCCGTCGTCGAAGGTGATCACGGCGACGTCGCGCGCCGCCTGGCGCGTGCCGTCGAGGACGGAGAGCGCATCCTCCAGCGAGACCACGTCGTGGCTCTCCTGCAGCACCTCGAGATGGCGGCGGAACGTCCTCTGCTCGATGTTCAGCGTGTAGAGGCTGCGCTTCTCCTCGAGGCCGAAGTCGGCAACCACGCGGTGATAGCTCAGGATCAGGACGCGCCGGCCGCCCACGGCACGCCGCTGGACCGCCGAGAGGAGCTCGCGAGCGCCGGAGTAATGCAGCGCCAGCGCCGCGGCGCCCTTTGCCACGCGCCGCAACACGTGAAGCCCGCGCTCCTTCAGCTCACCCATCGCCGCCCTCCCTCGCTCCACCGCGCCCGGAATTTGTGCATCCGTAGAGCTCACGGCTCCTGCATGGTTTTGAACGGCTCGCGCAGGAGCCGGCGCGCCTTGCGGATCATCCGCAGCGCCCGCTGCGGCAAGGCGGCCTTCACTGCTGCGCGGGCAAAGAGGGTTGCTCCGAGCGCCGCCCGCGCCGCGCGCGCGCGCGTGCCGCGCCAGAGACGGATCTGGATGGTCCAACGTTCCCCGCGCGACCAGTCGGCCTTGTACCCCTCGTTGCCGCGCAGGAAATCGAACTCCTTCAGACCTTCGCCGAAAGCGTCCTGGACCGTGCGCGCCAGCAGCACGAGCCCCACCGACTTGCAGGCCCAATTCGGGTCGTAGCCGGATTGGTAATAGTTGAACTTCGCGCCATGGATGACGCCGTAGACGGAGGCGACCGGACGGCGCGCCGCGTAAAGCGTGTACATGCGGAGCATGCCCGCCTGCGCGAGGCGCTGCGCCGCGTCACGGTGGAACGCCTCGTGCCGCTCGTCGCTGAGGCCGTCGGAGCCACCTTCGACCGACCAGCGGGCGCGGTGAAGCTGGAGGAACTCCTCGGTCGCCCTGACCGCGTCCTGCGGGGTGCGGGCACAACCGACGGAGACGCCCGGCTGCCGGTAGAGCCACTTCTCGCGCCTCCGGAGGTTTTCCCTCCGCCCAAGGCCTTCGAGATACTGCTCCCAGGTCCCGGTGAGCGGGATGTATGGACAGACGTATCGCACGCGTCCGTCGCGCAGGATGCCGGCGGCCGTCCCGGGCGGAAAGCGCTGCGCCAGCTGGAGCGCGGTGAAGCTCTCGCGCCAGAGGCCGTCGAGATCGCAGACGTCCCAGGGCAGCTCGACGAGCCTGGCCAGGCAATGCTCGATGACCTCCCGCTCGCGGCCAGGCTCCGAGAGCAGGTCGAGGTCGTCGCAGCCGGTGTCGCCGTCGCCGAGGAACGCCAGGCGGCGGACCTCGACGCCTCCCAGCCGCGCGGTCTCGATGAAAACCGGAAGCAGGCCGATGAGACGTCCGCCCTCGCGCACGCAGAGCGTGGCCAGGTCGCGGCCTTCGCCGAAGTGCTTCCACCACGGCTCCAGCCATTCCGGGCCCAGGAACATGTTCCCGCTGCGCGAGCGCAAGTTCAGATCGCGCCATTCCCCGGCGCCGGGTGCGCCGATCGTCGTCTCGATCGGGAGCACCTCGATCACGCGCGCCTCGCTCACCGCAAGAGCTCCCGCACGCAGGTCGCGACGTGCTCCGCGTCTGCCGGTGAGAGGTCCTGGTGGACCGGCAACTCGAGCACGCGCTCCCGCAGCCGGTCGACTTCGGGGAAGAGGCCGGGGGGCACCGCCGGATGCCGCACGCGCCAGAAGTCGACGGTCTCCACGCCGCGCGCGAGCAGGCGCGCCATCGCGCCCGCCTTGTCGTCCACCGGCATCGGATAGAAGAGCGGACAGACGCCTGGCTTGAGCTCGCCCGTCACCGGCGGCGCCACGTCGCGGAGCGCGGCGTAGAGCAGGAAGTAGTTCCTGCGGCGGCGTTCGACGATCCCGGCGGTGTCCTGGTTGCGCAGCACCAGATGGCTCGCCGCGCTCATCCCCAGCTGGACGTCGTCGATGTTGAAGTGCTGCGTCCCCGTGGCGACGCGCTCGACGTTCGCGCGCCGGACCACCCAGCGTCCGGCGTCGCGCATGGCTTGCCGGACGCGCCTGCCCACCTCGCCGGTGCGCAGCTCGAGATTCGAGAGCATGTTGCCGATCAGGTGCGAGGCGGTACTGGCCAGCGCCGGCGGCCGCACCGGCGCAAGCAGGTCCAGCTTCTTCGCGTAGTCGCCACGGGCGAGCAGCGCGCCCCCGTTCGGGACCGGAATGGTCTTGTAGAGGCAGAAGACGGAGAGGTCGCCGAAGGAGCCGAGCGGCTTCTCACCGTCGCGCGAGAGGAGCGCCAGCGCGCAATCCTCGATCACGGGGACGCCCAGCTCGTTCGCGAGCTGCCGCGCCGCGTGCATGTCCTGGGGGAACCCGGCGTAGTGGATGACGTATAGCGCCGCCGCTCCGGCGGACTTCGCCTTCGCGTCCTCGAAGTCCGCCCGCATCTGCGAATCGACGCGGAAGAAGACCGGCTGCACGCCCGCGGCGAGCAGCGTCTCCAGCTCGACGCCGTGGTGATAGGCGGGCACGAGCACTTTCTTGCCGGCGAGCCCGAGCAGCTGAACGGCATCCCAGACGGCGTTCCGCGCGAAATAGCGATAGCGCAGGCCCGGCTGGTCGAAAGGAAAGACCAGCGGCACCGTAGCGGCGATCCGCGGGAACAGCATGTGCGGCCACGTCGTCTGCATGGCCGGAACCGTCCGCTGGGGCGTGGGGGCCTTTTCGCCCCTGCCTTCCGCGACCCGCAGTCGCTGCGCCGTGTTTGCCATGGTCAGTTCCTCCGCAACAGCGCACGCAGTATGGGCCAACCCACGAAGCGCGCCCCGTGGACCAGCTTTCCCGCCCGCGTCGGCCGGAAGATGGTGAGCCAGAAGTGCGTCCTCAACTGGCTCTCCCAGTCCAGCTTCCACTCCATGCAAGGGCCGAGGAAATCGAACTCGGCGAGACCGCGCTCGCACGAGTCGTGGATGGCCTCGGATACCATCTGCTGCCCGGGCGAGTGCTCGTGCAGCGCCTCGTCGTAGCCGATCTTGATGAGGAAATGGCGTTGGGCGTGGACGACGCTCAGATGCGCGGCCACCGGCTTGCCGCCGAGGGTCAGCGTGCCAAGGGCGAGAGCGCCGCGCTTCGCCGCGTCTCGCGCGATCTGCGTATAGAAGCCCACCAGCTCGGGGCGCAGGGCGATGGCGGTTCCGTCCTTGCCCTTCCATCCCCCCGCCTCGATCTCGAGGAAGTCCGCGAGAGCCGCGTCGAGCGCCTTCGCATCCTTGCCGTCCACCTGCGCGTACTTGATCTCGCCCTTCTCGGCGAGACGCCGCTTTCGTCGCCTCAGGTTCTGGCGGAACTTGGCGTCCAGCGCCTTCTCCACGGCGTCGTAGCTCTTCGGCAGCAACAGGTACGGCGAACGGAGCGAGACCCAGAGGCCGCAGAGGTACCCGGCCTCCTCCGCCCAGTCACGCAGCTGCCACTCGGGCGCGCCGGCGGGCAGGTCGCGCAAGCGGAGGCGATCCCATCCCGGGGTCTCCGCCAGCCGCTCCCAGATCATCCGCAGGCCTTCCTCGCCCCGGCGACCCAGGAGGACGCCACCCCGTTGCGAGTGGTCGTTGCTCGGGGTGTGCCAGGTGGTCATCGGGACGAAGCACGTGTCGGCGCTCCGTTCCCTCGTCTCGATCAGCGGAACCGCGGCGCAGATCTCCTTGCCGGCGCGCGCCATGAACGTCCGCAGCGTCGCTCCGGGCGCGAAATTCTCGATCCATGCCCGCAGCCACTCGTGGCGGAGCATGGGCTCGTCGCGCGGCCCGCGCGAGAGGGCGGCGTTCCATTCCCGCTCGAGCTGCACGAACGCATCGCGTCCCTCGACGACGTCGAGGCGCAGCTCGGGCTCGGGCTGCTGCTTGAGCGCAACGCTCATCGCGCGCCCCGACCGAAGAGGACGATCTTCACGGTGTGGAAGCAGATCGCCAGATCGAGGAAGAGCGACTGGTGCTGCACGTAGTACAGGTCGTACTCGAGCTTGGCGCAGGCGTCCTCGACCGAAGAGCCGTACGAATACCGGATCTGTGCCCAACCGGTGATTCCAGGCTTCACCGCCTCGCGCAGCCCGTAGAACGGGATCTGCGTCTTGAGCTGCTGCACGAAGAACGGCCGCTCCGGCCGCGGGCCCACGAACGACATGTCGCCGCGGAAGACGGCAAACACCTGAGGAATCTCGTCGAGGCGCGTCTTGCGGAGGAAGGCGCCCATCCGGGTGACGCGCGGATCGCGGCGCGAGGCCCAGACCGGCCCGGAATGCGTTTCCGCGTCCTTGCGCATCGTGCGGAGCTTGTGGAGCCGGTAGATCCTCCCTCCCCGGCCGACGCGCTCCTGGAAGTAGAAGACCGGCCCTTTGGAGTCGAGCTTGATCAGGATCGACAGCACGGCCAGGAGCGGGGCGGTGCAGACGACCAGGATGCTGCTCATCACCAGATCGAACACGCGCTTGGCGGCCGTGCGGACCGGCGAGTTCAGGCCCTCGCCGATGGCGAGATCGCTCGGCCGTACCAGCGCCATGGGGATGCGGCGCAGCACGCGCTCGGCGAACCTCTGCGCGGGCAGGACCGTCACTCCCGACAGCCGCAGGCGGATGAACTCCTCGATGGGCATGCGCGAACGCCGCTCGTCGGCGGCGATCACCACCGTGTCGACGCGCAGGTCGCGCACCGCTCCGGTGAGCGTCCGCGCGGTCACCGCGATGGCAGGATTCGGGTGCGTGGGAAGCGGCACGACCGCCGCGAGAGGCTTCTCCTCCGGCGGACGTCGCGCGGCGACCTTCGCCTCCGCCATCGGTCCCTTGATCTGCGACGGAGCGCCGCCGGGACCGACGATGAGCTGTGATGCGGGAAGCACTTCCGCCGTTGCGCCGAGCGCAACTTCGCCGCCGCGGACCTCCCCTCGCTCGACCAGCGATCCGGCCGCGGCGATCACTTCGCCGCCGCCCGCCGCGATCTGCTGCGGCTGGGAGAGGTCCACCGTCGGATCGAGCTTGCCGGCGATCTCGTACTCCCCGTACGCCTCGCTGCGGACGATGCGCTCGATCTCGGCGGCGCGCTGTCCGGCCCCGATCACCAGCACGCGGTTGTGGCCCCGCTCGTCCAGCCGCGCCACCAGGGCCGCCCGCGCCAGCAAGACGCCCACGCTGGCCACGCCGATGGTATCGATCAACGCGCCGCGCGGCAGGGCTCCGCCGCCGAGCAGCCCGAAGATCGCCGCGGCGAGCGCGGCGAAGCCGAGCGCCTTGAGGACGTTGGCTCCCCGGGTCCGATCGTTGCGCATCACCTGCGGGTCATAGAGGTCGGCGAGGTAGAGCGCCGCCGGCACGCAACCCGCAGCCCCGACCAGGGCGGCGAGCTCGCGCCAGCCGCGCGCGTCGTGTCCGCTGATGGAGAGCGCCACGCCCACCAGCGCCGCCTCGACGAACACCAGGCGGGCGGCGCGTCCGCTATACCAGTGCCCCGAGAACTGCGGCATGGCGAGAAGGCCCCCTTACTTGCCACTCGGGAGTTGACCCTTGACCAAAGGCAAGGGGGCGGGAACGCGGGACGGCTCGACGCCGTTGAGCACCAGGCCCCAGACGGGCGCGCCTTGCAGCGAGCGCACCGCGGCGGCCACCTGCTCGCGAGGCGTGTTGCCCGCGCGCGCGACCATCACGATGCCGTCCGCCTTGTACGCGACCACCTGGGCGTCCGCCGTCGCCAGCGCGGGCGGAACGTCGAGATAGATCTCGTCGAAGAGCGTGCGCAGGAGCGAGAGGGTCTGCGCGAAGCGCGGCCCCGCGAGCAGCGACGCCGACTCGGCCCCCGGGGCCCGCCCGGCGGCGATCACCGCGAGGTGTCCCTCGTGGTAACGGCCCAGCGCCTCGCCCACCTCCGTCTTGCCGGTGAGGACGTCCGCGAGACCTGCCCTTCCCCCCATGTCGAAGAGCTGCGCGAGCCCGCCGCGTCGCAGGTCGCAGTCCACCAGCGCCACCCGGGCATCGCGCGAGCGCGCCGCCGTCAGCGCCAGGTTGGCCGCCGTCAGCGAAACGCCTTCGCCCCGGATCGCGCTGGTCACGGCGACGACGGCGCCGCCCTGGATGGCCTCGCCCCGCAGCGACCGGATGTGCCGCAGCCGGTGCAACAGCATGCGGTACTGCTCGGCGGCCGCGCTCATCGGCGCGGTCAGGGCGACCAGCCGCTCGTCGACCGACGTCTCCGCCGCTCCGCCCTCGATCCTCTCGAGGAAACGGCCCCGGCTCTCCACTGCCTTCGGAATGCTGGACATCGTGCTTCTCCTTTGGATTGGGGTTGGTCGTTCCTCGACTTAAGCCTCGGCCTGCTGCTGCATCGGGAGCAGCGCCACGGTGCCGGAGCCGTTGAGCTCGGGCACGCAGGCCAGGACGGGCAGCGCCAGCGCGGTACCGACTTCGCTCTCGCTGCGGATCGAGCGATCGGACAGTTCCTGCCCCGTCGAGACCGCGACGGCCAGAACCAGCGCTCCGAGCAGCGCCAAGAGCAGCGCCTGCTGGCGGTTGGGGCTGGAAGGAAGGGCCGGCGGCTGCGCGCTCTCCAGCACCCGGAAGGCGCTGGGGCCGCTCTTCTGCTCGAGGTCCGCCGTGATCTCCGCTTCCGCCTTCTTCGAGATGAGTTGCGTGACCTTCGCCTTGACCATGTCGGTGTCGCGGGTCAGCTCGGCCAGGTCGGCCGCGACCAGCGGGGCGACGGCGATGAGCTTGTCGATCTCCGTCTGCCGCTTCAACAGATCGGCAATCCGGTTGCGGCCGCGGGCGACGGCGTCGTTCATCCGCCGCAGCTCGAGGTCGTTGGCGGCCGCGCGGACGCGCGCGTTCTGCAGCCGGACGCCCGTCGAGTCGACCTCGCGCTTCATCGCGTCGACGTCCGGGTGGTCGGGGGTCAGCGACGCCTGCAACGTGGCCAGCCGCGCCCGCATCGTGTCGTAGAGCTCCTCGAGACGGCCGACCTCGGTGTCCTTGCCGAACGGCTGCGTGCCGAGCAGGTCGATGCGGCGTTGGGCCTCCTTGATGAACGTCTCCTCCAGCTCGACCTGCTTGGTCACCTCGTCGCGCTGGTGGAAGCGGGCCTCGATCAGCTCCGGCAGCGAATCGGAATTGGCGCGCTTGAAGGCGGTCACCTTGCTCTCCGCCTGCGTCAGCTCCCCGCGCATCTCCGCCAGCTTCTGGGTGATGATGTCACGGGTCCGCGTCACCTGGCCGGCGCGCACCTGGAGGTTGCCCTCGATGTACAGCTCGGCCAACCGGTTCGCGGCGCGGGCGGCGGTCTCCGGATTGCGGCTGCGGACGGTGATGGAGAACGCGCTCTCACCCTCCGCGTGGACCTCGGCGTCGGCGCGGAACGCGGTCACCGCCTCGTCCATGCTCTTTTCCCGCTCCTTGGGGTAGAGCTTGAGCTCCTCGATGGCGGTGGCCATCACCGACCGCGCGTAGATGCCCTCGCGCACGGACTTCACCTTCTGCTCCAGGTTGAGCGGGTTGACGACCGGCACCACCAGGTCGGGGTGCGGCATGAACGGCTCGACCATCACCAGGGCGCGCGCCCGATATTCGTTCGGCAGCCGCGCGATCACCAGGGCAGCCAGAACCAGCACGCCAAACGCCACCACCGCCAGGGTCTTCCAGCGGCGCCGGACCGCGGCCCAGAGCTCGTCGATCGTGTACGTCCGATCCATGTTTCCCCTCTCCTTCCATCCGCGGCCGCGGCCGCGAGAACCTTCACTCGAATCGCGCCTTTTCCCAGACCAGTCGCAGCTGCGCCACGTTGCGGTCCACCTGGTGCGCGGTGGTCAGGTCATTGATCCGCGCATCGCGCAGGGCAGCCGCCTCGATCCTCAGATCGCGCGTGAACTTCCAGGCGAGCCCGACCTCCGTGCCGTATCCCAGCGAGCCGATGTCCACGGCGTGGGAGAGGGCAGCGTTGCGATACATGCCAATCATGAAATGTGCCGAGACGTGCTCCCAGTCGCGGACCACCCCGAGCTCGGCGACGTCGCCAATCAGCGGTCCCGCCGTGCTGGGGCCGATCACCAGGTCGTGCGCTACCTGCACGCTGATCGCCAGGGTTGGCGTGTAGCTCTCGAGTTGCACGCGCGCCGTGGGCATCGCCGCCTGCTGGAAGCCGGTGACCATCACGCCGCCGGCCCGGACCGTGAGGTCCGTGGAGCGGTTGAGCGCGTAGGTGTAGCCGAGCCAGACGGAGTGGCCTTCATCGAGCAGGCCGCCGGGGGCGCCGTTGGGAGCGTGCGCGCTCCCGACCGGCGCGCCGACGCCGAAGAAGAGCTGCTCGCGCACACCCAGGTCCCACTTGCTGCGCGCGCTGGTCCGCCAGGCGTAACGAGTCTGGGGCGCAAGCATGTAGCCGTTTCCCGGATCGTTGGTTCCGAACGCCAGCGCCTGCGCGTCGACTCCGTAGTCGATCTCCGTCCGGGCGCTGAGCGCGTGCTGGACCTCGCCGCTGAATCGCGCGACGAAGATGTCACTCTGGCCGGGTCGCAAGAGCAGCCCGAGGCCGGCGATGGAGAATGGATCCTGCGCATACGTCGCGCTGCTGCGGAACTGGAGCTTGTCACGCGGCGAGAGATGCACGCGCGTCGCCAGCGTACAGGTCTCGTTCGCCGCGAAGGCTCCGCTGGAAAGGCCGAACTCCTGCGGGTGCGCGAGCCGGGCCAGTCCCGCCTGGCAATCGGCGGCGACGTGCAGGTTGTGCTCGCCGAAGAGATCGAGCTTGATGCCCGGCACGGCCTGGCCGAACCCGTCGGCCCCCGAGCCGTTGAGCAGCACGTTGTCGTTGTACCCCGCCATCAACGAAATCCGGGGCCGCCATTCGACGTAGACCTTCGCGCCCGCCTCCCCGGCCGCGAGGAGCGCGGCGAAAGCCACGAGCGGCGCCAGCCTGGTCGCGGCCATCGTCATCGCTCCTACGGCACCACCACGGTGTCGCCCGGCCCGAGCGTCACCTTGCTCTTGCCGGTGACCAGGTCGTCGTACGCGACCTCGAGCCTGCGGCCGTCGGCGCGCAGCACGCTGATGCTGCCGCGATCGGCGAACTCGGCGAGTCCGCCGGCGAGCGCGAGCGCCTGCAGCACGCCCATGCTGTTGCGCAGCGGGAACGCGCCGGGGTGTCCCACCATGCCGGTGACGAAGACGCGCTGTCCGTTCACGTCGTGGACGATGACGGTCACGTGCGGGTCGCGGACCAGCGAGGCGAGCTGCTTCTGCACGGTCGCCTCCAGCTCGCGCGGCGTGAGCCCTTCGGCCCTCACGTCGCCCAGCAGCGGGAGGGTGATCTTGCCGTCCGGCCGGATGGGCACCGTGCGCGACAGCTCCGGCTCCTTCCACACCGAGACCTCGACGACGTCCTCGCGGCTGAGCCGGAACTCGGTGATGTGCTTCACCTCGTCGTCCTGCACCGGGGCGGCGTGCGAGCAACCCACCGCGACCGCCAACACCGCCATCCAGATTCCGACACCCCTCGACATGCTTCCTCCTCCCCGAACCCTTGGCGCACGTGATCGGACGCCACCGGAGCACGCGCCATGCCAGCGCCAGCTGGCCTTGCTGCGCTGCTCCCTCCGCTCCGTTTGCAGGCTCTGGACCAGCCGGACTGGCAGGCGCTCTTGCGCCCCCGCGTCGGTGCCGGGTCACCGGCGTTCCGCGACGGGGAACGCGCGTTCCCACGCTCGCGCACTACGCCTGCTCTCGAACAGCGTTGGCGCACTTTTCGCTATGTGTAGGTGCAGGCCGCGCGACGCGAGACGCGGTGAGGGGAAGGGGACTGGGTAGATGTTCCGAACCATCGCAGCAGCGGCCATCGTCTTCGCCTTCGCAGCGTTCGCTCTCCACCGTTCGAACATCGCGGGGCCATTGCAGGAGCCGCTCCTGCTCCTCTTCATGGGGACGCTGTTCCTGGTCGTCGGGAAGGTGTTCTCGGCGCCGCCCAAGAAACCGCAGCCGGCGGCGCAGCTCGCCGAGCGGCGCGCGGCCTGATTCAGTAACGGGGAACCTCGAAAAGCGTGAGCGCTCTGCCGATCACCCTGTATGGGTGCCGTCGGCGACGATTCCGATCGGGCCCAGATTTTCCGGGAGGCTTGCGGTGATGCGGGGATCGGTGAGGCCGCAGTCCTTGATCTTGTAGAGCAGCGCCTTGTAGCTGATTTGCAGGCGCGCGGCGGCCTTTCGCTTGTTCCAGTTGGTGCGCGAGAGCATCGCGGAGATGGCTTCTCGCTCCGCGCGCAGCGCGGCCTGGCGGGCGATCTCCTTCAGCGAGACCGTCTCCGCGCCCATGGGAACGACAGGCGCAGGGGGACCGGAAGGCGCCGCGGCAGGTGGCGCCGCGTGGCCTTGCGGGGACCAGGCGTGACCCTGGTTCGCAGGTGGCAGCGCGCCGCCGGCGGAACCGGCGGCGAGCGGGACCTGCTGCGCGGGGCGGCGGCTGATCGCGGAAGCGAGCTCGTCGAGGACGAACCGCTCGTCGCGAAGGACGACCAGGCGGCGGACGAGGTTCTCGAGCTCGCGCACGTTCCCGGGATAGTCGTAATCCTGAAGACGCCGCGTCACGTCTTCGGAAAACTGGATGGCGCCGCCGCGATACTTGCTGCCGTACTTGCGCCGGAAGTGCTCGATCAGGCCGGGGATGTCTTCCTTGCGTTCGCGCAAGGGCGGCACCACGACGCTGACCACGTTGAGACGGTAGTAGAGATCCTCGCGGAAGTTGCCGCGGGCGATCTCCTCTTCGAGAACGCGGTTCGTCGCGACGACGACCCGCGCATCGGCGCGAAGCGCCCTCTTGCCGCCGACGCGGTAGTACTCCTCGTCCTGCAAGACCTGAAGGAGCTTGGCCTGCAGCGCGGGATGCATCTCGCCGATCTCGTCGAGGAAGATGGTCCCTTTGTCGGCCAGCTCGAACTTGCCGGGCTTTTCGCTGGTCGCGCCGGTGAACGCGCCCCGCTCGTGGCCGAACAGCTCGGATTCGAGCAGCTCGCTGGGAAGCGCGGCGCAGTTGATCTTCACGAACGGCTTCCCACGCCGCGGCGACCGCTCGTGCAGGGTCCGCGCGATGCCTTCCTTGCCGACGCCGCTCTCGCCGCGGATGAGCACCGGCACGTCGGTCTCCGCCACGCGGTCGACCATGTCCCAGATCGAGAGCATTGCCGGGCTGGAGGCGACGTATTCGGTCGGCACGCCGCGCCGGCTGGCGTCGACGCGCGAGGGAGGCGCGACCGGAGGCGGATCCATCGGCCGGACGGCGGGGATGATGGGAGCGGCCTGTGGTTCCTCGACGGGAGGAGGCCGCGAGGCGGCGCATCGCTCGATGGCCTCTTTCAGCTCCTCCGGCTCGATGGGCTTCACGAGGTAGTCGCTCGCGCCCAGACGCATCGCCTTGACCACGGCATCTTTTTCGTCCATCGCGGACAGCGCGATCACCGGCGCTGTCCCGCCGTCGGCCCGGTACCGCCGGAGGACTTCGAATCCGTCGAGGAGGGGCATCCGCAGGTCCAGGAGGACAGCGCGGGGAGGCGCGGCGGCCCCGGCGAGCCATTCCAGACCGGCCTTGCCGTCGCCGGTTGCGAACGCGTGGTATCCGATCCTGCCCAGCAGCTCGACGAGGATCTCGCGAGCCGCCTCGTCGTCGTCGATCACGAGCACCTGGTTCGGTCGTTCCAGCATTTCCTCACCCGATTCGACCGTGTGCTGGTGAACGGCACACGGTTCTTTTTTCCGAAACGCCGTTCCGGGAGGCGGTTCGGAGACCAGTCGAGCAAGCGATGTGCCAGAGTGTGGAGCGCGGTGGAGCGTCAGGGCACGCGCTTCCACAGAGCGCGCAGTGCGCCGTTGACTGCGCGTTGCCCCTCGAGGTTCACCGCGTGACCGACCTCGGGAAGGATGAGCAGCTCCGCCCCCCGGATCAGCCGCGCGAGCTCCTCGCCGTTCTCTTTGACGGACAGCTGATCGAGAGCGCCGTGGATCACGAGCGTGGGAACGTCGATGCCAGCAAGGCGGTCCCGCGAATCGTGGGAGAGGGCCGCATCCACCTGGCCGACGAATCCCTGCGCCGTCTGCGGCGGCTGCGTAGACGCGAAGCGCAGCGCCGCGCGCACGTTCGCCTCGCTGCGCCAGAATCGATCGGTGAACAGCCACGCGTACGCCTGCAGCTCCCACGCCTTTCGCAGGCGCGGGTCGGAAATCGCTACCGGATAGAGCGCACGCCACGCCTCCAGCAGCGCCCGCGCGCGCGGCGGTTGCGCCGCGAACGTCGAGAGCAAGGCCAGCGACCGGACGCGCGCCGGATGTCCCAAGGCGAGCTCCTGCGCGACGGCGCCTCCCAGCGAGATGCCGACGACGTGCGCCCGGCCGACCCCGGCTGCATCGAGGACCGCGCCGGCGTCCGCGGCGAGCTGTCGCGCCGTGTACGGTCCGGGCGGCGCATCGCTCTGACCGACTCCGCGCGCGTCGGGCGCAAGACTCCGGAAGCTCTGCGCGAAGTGGGCGAGCTGAACGGCCCACGCCGCCGCGGGAGCGTTCAGGCCCTGCAGCCAGAGAACGGCGTCGCCCGCGCCCTGGTCGACGACGTGCAGCCGCGCGCCGTCCTGTGCCGTGACCCACACGGAGCGCCTTGTATCCGCATCACAGCAGATCGACCAGCAGTGCGAAGGTCGTCGCGTGAGCGAAGAGCATTGGGATCTCGCCCCGGCGCCACTTGCGCACCGGCGGTGTCGCGCCGACCCGAGGCATCGCCACCAGCTCGCAGAGCGCGATGGCCGGCCCGAAGAGGAGCGCGGGAAGGCGTAATTTCTTCTGCACGATCGCCAACGTCGGCCCGTAAACCCAGCGCAGCGCACTGCCTGCGCGCGCGCTCCCGAACAGTCGTCTGCCCATCGCTCCGACGTCGTAGGCAGGGCGATGGCCCAGCAGCTTTCGCTCCAGCGCGTCCGCGGCCTGCAGGGAAAACGTGGCGACAAGCGCCGCGGCGATCATCCGCGCAATCCGCGCCAGGTCACGAGGGCCATCGCGGCTGCGGCGGCCGCGCCGGCCGCGAGCTTGCCCGCGTTCAGGCGCATCCACAGCTCGCTGCTCGAGGTGCGCGAGCGGGCGTCGAAGTCGCCGTGCGCGCCGCGATCGCCGGGCAGGGGCGCTGCCAGATTGTCGCGCCTGTTGACCGGATCGATCGGCCTGTCGTCCATCTGCGAGTCCCACCCTGCCTTCGCCAGGTATCGATCGAGCAGGCCGCCGATGAACTTCTGGCCGAAGATCGCTTTCGCCGCGCTCCAGCCCACCCACATCTCGCGGCGCGGATGCAGGGCCAGGTGCAACACGCCGCGCGCGATCACCTCGGGCTGGAAGATGGGGGGCACCGGCTGTGGATGCCGCGGCAGCCGCGTGCGCACCACGTCGAACTGGGGCGTGTTCACCGCCGGAAGCTGGATCATGCAGACTTTCACCCGAGAGCGATCGTGGATCAGCTCGGAGCGAAGCGAATCGGTGAAGCCGCGGATGGCGGCCTTCGACGCGCAATAGGCGCTCTGCAGCGGAATGCTGCGGTAGACCAGCGCGGATCCGATCTGGATGATCACGCCTTCGTCCGCGGGAATCATGTGCCGCAGCGCCGCCAGCGTCCCGTAGACCGTGCCGAGATAGTTCACCTCGGTGACGCGCCGGTATTCCTCGGGGGTCATCTCCACCACCGGCGAGAACACCGAGACCACCGCGTCGTTCACCCAGGTGTCGATCCGTCCCCATCTCTCCACCAGCGCATGCGCCGCCTTCTGCACCTCGGCAGCGCGCGAGACGTCCGCGGGAAGGACCAGCGCCTCGCCGCCCGCGCGGCCGATCTCCACAGCGGCGGCGTGCAGCCCATCGACCCCGCGGGCGATGAGGCCGATTTTGGCGCCCGCGGCAGCGAACGCGCGCGCGACGGCACGCCCGACCCCCGACGACGCGCCGGTGACCGCGACGACCTGTTCCGAAAGGCGTTTCGGCATGCGGGAAAGTTGGGGTGCAAACGACTGCCGTGCCCGCCTGCCCGCCCGCAACTACATGTACTGTCCGCCGTTGATGTTCAGCTGCGCGCCGGTGATCCAGTCCCCTTCGGTGCAAAGGAACCGGACCAGCCGTGCCACTTCGTCGGCGTCGCCGAACCGGCCGAGGGGAATGCGGCCCTTCACCGCGTCCTTCGCCGCCTGGGGCATCGAAGCCACCATGTCGGTGTCCACGAATCCCGGGCAGATGGCGTTCACGGTCACGCCGAACTTCGCCACTTCCTGCGCCACGCTCTTGGTGAAGGCGATCACGCCCGCCTTCGCCGCCGCGTAGTTTGCCTGGCCGTAGGCGCCCGTCTGCCCGATGATGGAAGCGATATTGATGATCCGCCCCCACCCGCGGGCGATCATCGGCTCCAGCACCGCCTTGCTGCAGTGGAAGACGGAGTTGAGGTTGGTCTGGATCACCTCGTCCCACTCGCCGGCGCTCATCTTGCGGATGCTGCGGTCGCGGTTGATCCCGGCGTTGTTCACCAGGATGTCGACCGGCCCGAGCTGCTTTGCGGCCTGCTGCAGCATCCTGTGACAGTCCTCGGCCTTGGCGACGTCCGCGTGGAATACGCCGACACGGCATCCGTTCCGCTCGAACTCGGCGGCGAGCTCGTCGGCCTGCTCGCGGCCGCGGCAGTAGTGAACGCCGACGATCGCGCCTTCTGCGCCGAGAGCGCGCGCGATCGCCTTGCCGATCCCGCGCGAAGACCCGGTCACCACCGCGACCTTGCCGGCGAGCCGCTTCTGCGTAGTTCCGTTCACCTGCGGCTTCTCTCCCGCGAGGTCGTGCACTCCCTGGTCCTGGCGCATAGCACAGACCCTCCGACGCGGCACGTTACGGACGTAACGCCGGGCGCGCAAGCGGTCGGGTGCTTACCCTGTGTTCACCAGCGGATAGCGGAGGCCTGGCGACCAGCTGCTTCGCTCGGACGAGCACCGCATCGATCATCTTCGGCGTGAGCTTGCCGGTGTTCGTGTTCTGCTGGCTCACGTGATAGCAGCCCAGCAGCGTCGGACCGCCCGCGATCGTCGCCACTGCGCCATGGCCGAACTGCGGCCGGGGCCGCGGCACCAGAAGACCTCGGCGGGCGAGGTGCGCGAGCGCCGCGCCCCACCCGATGCTCCCCAGCGCGAGCACTACCCGCACCCGCGGCAGCAGCGACACCTCCCGGTCCAGCCAGGCGCTGCAGCGCATCAGCTCGTCGGGCATCGGCTTGTTCGCCGGCGGAGCGCAGCGGCACGGGGCGGTGATGAACACGTCCCGGAGCGCGAGCCCGTCGTCGCGGCGCACGCTGGTCGGCTGATTGGCGAGGCCGGCCCGGTGCAGCGCCGCATAGAGGAAGTCGCCGCTGCGATCGCCGGTGAACATCCTCCCCGTCCGGTTGCCGCCGTGCGCCGCCGGCGCGAGCCCGATGATGAGCAGCCTCGCAGCCGGATCTCCGAAGCCGGGCAGCGGGCGCGCCCAGTACGTCCAGTCGCGAAATCGTCTCACCTTGATCCGCGCGACCTCCTCGCGCCAGGCGACCAGGCGCGGGCAGGCGTGGCACTCGACGATCTCGCGGTGCAGCGCGCGCAGCCGGCTCAAGATCCGCGCGTGCCGCCCCGGCCGCCGCCGCGCTGGCTCCCGCGAGGCATGTTCTGCGCCGGTCCGCGCATGCCGAATCCGCGCTGCCCCTGGACGTCCTTGCCGTGCGGCGTGCCGCGGAACCCTCCGCCTCCTCCGAACTTGCCGGCGCCCTGGCCCCGCTCCTCGGCCTCGTTGACCTTGAGCGGCCTGCCGCCGAATTCCTTGCCGTTCAGCTCCTCGATGGCGGCCTTCGCTTCCTCGTCGCTGTCCAGATCGGCGAAGGCGAATCCGCGCGAGCGGCCGGTCTCCTTGTCGGTGATGATCTTCACCGAGCGGACGGTCCGGTTCTCGCCCGCGATCAGCTGCTTGATCTGCGCTTCCGTCGTGTCGAAGGGAAGATTACCTACGAACAGGCGAGCCATGTCCTCGTTCCTTTCTCCAGCGTATCCGATCCTATTCCAGAAGCCGCCGCCGCGCACCGGAAGCGGCGCTGTGGCATCTTGCCTTGGTCATGCCTGAAGCGGTGCGCCTGCGCGGCGCGACCAAGCGCTACGGCGCCTTCACCGCTCTCGATCACGTCGACCTCGACATCCACCGCGGCGAGGTCTTCGCGCTGCTCGGCCCCAATGGGGCCGGAAAGACGACCCTGATCAGCCTGGTGGCGGGAACCGCGCTCGCCAGCGAAGGCACCGTGGAGGTGCTCGGCCGCGACGTCGTGCGCGACTATCGCTTCACCCGCCGCGCCGTCGGTCTGGTCCCGCAGGAGATCAACTTCGATCCCTTCTTCACCGTCGAAGAGACGCTCAGGTTCCAGGCCGGCTATTTCGGCGTACGGCTGGATGGCGCCCGCATCGACGCGATCCTGGGAAATCTCGGGTTGCGCGACAAGCGCAACGCGAATACGCGAGCACTCTCCGGCGGAATGAAGCGGCGCCTCCTGATCGCCAAGGCGTTGGTGCACGATCCGCCGGTGCTCTTCCTCGACGAGCCGACCGCGGGCGTCGACGTCGAGCTGCGACGCGACCTCTGGGCCTACGTGAAGCGGCTCGCCGCCGCGGGCACCACGGTAGTCCTCACCACCCATTACCTCGAGGAGGCCGAGGAGCTCGCCGACCGCATCGGCGTGATCAAGAACGGCAGGCTGCTCGTGGTCGAGGACAAGCAGGAGCTGATCGCGCGGCATTCGCGGCGGACGGTCCGTCTCGCCCTGGAGCAGCCGGTCGGGACACTGCCGGCGTCGCTCGCCGCCGCCGGCGCGGCGCTGGCGGACGGGGGCGCCGCGGTGGTGCTCACGCCGCGGATGGGAGAGCCGCTTGCCGCGCCGCTGCAGGCGTTGGCTGCATCGGGGCTGCGGATCAACGACGTGCAGACGCGGGAACCGCGGCTGGAGACGGTGATCGTCGAGCTGCTCAACTCGCCGACGCCGGTCGCCCAGGCCACGAACGGAGCCACGGCGCTGGAGCGGCCGGTCCCGCCGCTGCCGCCGCCGGGGCCGCCGATCGAATCGACGCTCGGGGTGCGCACGCTGTACGAGAAGGAAGTGAAGCGCTTCTTGCGCGTGCCCGGGCAGACCATCCTCTCGCCCCTGATCACCACCGCGCTCTACTTCGTCGTCTTCGGATGGTCCCTCGGTGGACGGCTGCGCGAGGTGGAAGGGGTGCCCTACATCCGCTTCCTCGTGCCGGGCCTGGTGATGCTCGGCATCATCAACAACGCGTTCCTCAACACCAGCTCGTCGCTGTTCATCATGAAGCTGCAGGGCACCATCGTGGACCTGTTGGTGACCCCGCTCACCTACTTGGAGATCCTCGCCGCGTTCCTCGCCGCGGGCGCCACCCGCGCGCTGATCGTGGGAGGAATGACCTGGGCCACCGCCGCCCTCTTCATCGGTCCCGAGGTGCCGCATCCCCTGGAAGCGCTCTTCGCGGGCGTGGTCGTGTCGCTCGGCTTCTCCGCCGCGGGCCTCATCGTCGCCCTCTGGGCGGACAAGTTCGAGCAGGTGAACTTCATCCCCACCTTCGTGATCACGCCGCTCGCTTTCCTCGGCGGCGTCTTCTACTCCGCGGCCATGCTGCCGGCGACGTTCCGCGTCGTGCTCCACTTCAATCCCATCTATTACATGATCGAGGCGATGAGGTTCGCGCTCATCGGCCATACCGTGGAGCGGCCGTGGGCGGGCTTCTCGGTCATGGTCGGCATCGCGGCCATCCTCGTGGTCTGGGCGCTGCGCCTGCTTCGCAACGGCTACAAGCTGCGCGCCTGAATATTCTGCGGCTACGTGCGGTGGCGCGTGTCGAGTGCTGTGCATCTGGAATCAAGTGGCCTCTTGGGCTCGTACGGCTGTCGACAGAAGCAGGCTCGCCGCCCCAAAAAACGTTGGGACGACGCCACATGCATGTGTAGTGATGGCTGTGCGAGGCGTCATGAACGTCCGAACCATGAGTGCAGGAGTGGCAGGAATCGCAACGGCGATTGCCCTCCTGTCCTGTGGCGAAGGTGTGTCGGGTCGCGCACCCATCGAGACATGCAGTGGTGTGCGGCCTCCATCAAGACTATTGCTTCATCCCGACAACGGAGTCCCAGGCGAGTACATCGTCGTCTTTTACGACTCGGTCCCGGATATTCCGGGCACGGCAAATTCGCTGGCCACGAAATACTCGGGACGGATCCTGTTCGTCTATGAAACCGCGCTCCACGGATTTGCGCTCGATGTCGCTGATTCGGCCGCAGTCGCAATCTCGAACGAGCCGACGGTCTGTTGGGTCGAGCAGAGCACGTACGGCCATGGCGACTAGCGCAGGTGCTGATCAGCGGACCGGAAGCGTCCCGCTCGTGCGCACCACCACGACGTAAGGGGCCGTCTCTTCGCGGCTGCGTACCACCACGCGCGCCGGCCCTCCCAACCCGGTACCCGACGTCACCGCCGCGATGCCGTCGTTGCGCAGCGTCACGGTCCCGGGAGCGCGGGTATCCAGATGGCGCAGCCGGTCGTGGAGCGGCGACCAGGAGGTCCCCGAGAAGCTGTAAGGCGAACCCGGCTCGTTCGAGAGGAGCAGCGCCGTCGCCCACTCCGCCATCGCCATCGGCAGCGGAAGGCCCAGCGTCGTTTCCAGACCATCGACTCCGCCGGGGCCCGCGTTGAGCCGTCCCGCGAGACCCGTCCCCATCCGATCGGTGAAGAGCCGCAGGAAGCTGTGCGCTCCCTGGTAGTTGCCGATGGGATCCCCTTCCCAGCGCGTCAGGCTGCGGCCGTCATAACCGCGAAGCTGACCCGCCCCACGGCGCAGATAGGTGGCGCCTTCGGCGCGCCCGGTGGCCGCGTTCCAGCCGTAGCCAGCCAGGTCTTCCGCGACCTTCGAGAGCGCCTCGTTGATCCACGTCTGTTCGGGCCCGTCGCAGGAGCGCTCCACGCAGCGGTGGGCGAAGTTCAGCAGATGCTGCATCTCGTGCGCGACCGTCGCGGGGTATACGCGGGCGAAGAGGTCTGCTGCGGCGTACCCGTTGGCCGCGCCGTTGCCGGGATCGTTCAGGTAGACGATCTCGCCGTGGTTCGATCCTCCCCCGCTGCACTGTGGCGAATCGTCCCGCGCTCGCACCAGATCGGCGTTGCCGAAGTAACCGATCAGCCACCCGCCGTTGAGATGCGCGCCGAGCTCGTGCGTGATGAGGACCGTGAGCTTCCCGCTGGCGTCGACGTCGGTGGGAAGGCCGAATGCAGAAGTCACTGCCGGCCAGACGGTCTCCTCGAACGCCTGCGCGAGCGGCTGCAGCGCGGGTACCTCGTACTCTCCGAGATCGTCGTCGTCGACGTACATCTCGGCGTGCGCGGTCGCGATCGCGAGCGTCGCCGCCTTGCGTACGTGGTGCGAGAAGTCGAGACCCTGGACGACGCAGAACGATCGGCGCGCACCGGGCTCGAGCGCTTCCACCGGCGCAGGCCGCTCGAGCGCGAGCGCGGCTTCACGCGCGCGGACGATCTCGTGCAACGCAGGCGGCGCGGCGGCCCCGGCGACGCTGAGCTCCGCGGCCTGCACCGGCGGATCCGCCGCGCCGTCGACGACCACCTCCGCCTGCGCTGCGTCGCTGCCGCCGAAGTTCACGAGCAGGACTCCGAGCCGCTCCGTCGCCGCGAGCCGGGTGAAGCTCGCGCTCAACTCGCCGCGACGGAAATCCCAGGGAGCGAAGATCTGCCACGCAGCCCCGGTGCCGCCTTCATCGCCCGCGCTGACGATGCCGATGGCGCGGCCCCCGGGAAGAGCGTCGACCCAGACGCCGGATGCAGACCCGCGGAGCGAAGCGCGCGTTCCCTGGACGAAGATGGCATCCGATGCGCTGGTCGAGCTGTCGAGATCGGCGAGTTGTACGCGGTGCGCGGCGAGGACGAACGAGGAGCTCCAGGAGACCTCGACGCCAGAGTTTCGCGCGGACGCGCGCACGTCCCGGGGCCGCATCGATCCGCCGCAGGCGACGGCCGCGAGCAGGCAGACGCTGAAGCGCATCTCGATCGATCAACCACGGCGCCCCGGCTTGCTCCGAATAAAAAGCCAGAAGAGAAACTCGCCGTCCGGCCGATGCGCGTAGAACCCACATGCCCTCACCTGCGTGCCAATCAGTTGAAATCATTTGGAATCCACCGCCTCCCCAGCTCGCGGGTTGGTACTGTTGCGGGCGTGAGTTCGGCTGCTGTTCGTGTAGCTCAGTAGATCCAGAGCGATTCCGCAGGCAGCCCGAGAAAGCGGGGGCCCTGCGCCGGCGGCGTGGCCGCCCATGCCCGCAGTCGCAGGTCTCCGGCACGGTAGAGGTGATCCCACCGCTCGCCGAGATACACCGCCGTCTCCAGTTGCGCCGGTACGCGGTTCTCGCCGGGCGCGTCGTGGATGCCGACGCGCTCGAGCCGGATGACGGCAATGGCCTCGTCACCGCCGCGCTTTTCCGTCTGCAGCTGACCCCAGAGCTCCCAACCGGTACCGCTGATCCGCGCCCGTGACCCGCGGACCTCCGCGATACGGCCGGCGATCCG
>Ga0209474_10000199_pt1 | contig 73849 bp, 54 predicted proteins | sample GraSoiAngelo_145_FD_185902 | JGI IMG/M metagenome (GOLD analysis project Ga0209474, IMG submission 185902) | Grasslands soil microbial communities from the Angelo Coastal Reserve, California, USA - 14_1009_05_20cm (SPAdes) (version 2) | ecosystem: Environmental > Terrestrial > Soil > Grasslands...
CACCCTGCTCTTTGCGAGCCTTGCGGTGATCTGCGGGTCCCAGAGCGTGTTCTTCGCCGCGATCGCGAAAACGTTCGCGATCACCGAAGGCGTTCTGCCGCATGACCCGCGGGTACAGCGATTCTCCAGGCTGCTGACGCTCGAACGTGGACTGCTGCTCGGAATCGCCGCGGGCCTCGTCGGCGGCGTGATGCTGCTCGCCGCGTTCACCGAGTGGCGCGTCGGGGGCTTCGGACGTCTGGACTACGCGGCGACGATGCGGATGGTGGTGCCGGGCGTCACGATGGCGGTGCTCGGATACCAGATGATCCTTGGCTGCTTCTTCATGAGTCTGCTGACGATGCGGCGCCGATGAGCGAGACGGCATTCGACGCTTGTGCGACGACCTACGACGCGGCATTGAACCGCGGCATCTCGATCTCCGGCGAATCGAAGGAGTACTTCGTCCGCCGACGAATCGAGTGGCTGTCATACCGGCTGCGACAGCAGGGGTATCGTCCGGGACGCGTGCTCGATTACGGCTGCGGCACGGGAGGGAGCGCGCGTGCGCTTCTCGAGCATCTCCGGGTCGCGTCGGTCACCGGCGTGGACGTCTCGAGCAGGAGCATCGATATCGCGCGCAGTCAGTACGCCGAGGGCAACGTCCAGTTCAGCACGCTCGATGAATGGCAACCCGCCGGCCAGTACGACCTCGCGTACTGCAACGGCGTGTTTCATCATATTGAACCGGCGTTGCGCGATCGCGCAGTCGCCTCCATCAGCCGCGCGTTATCGGCCGGCGGCTATTTCGCATTCTGGGAAAACAATCCCTGGAATCCAGGCACCCGGCTCGTCATGCGCCGCATCCCGTTCGACCGCGACGCGAAGATGCTGTCGGCATCGAACGCACGACGGCTGCTCGAAGGCGCAGGATTCGAGATCATCAGCACTGACTTTCTCTTTGTGTTTCCACGGGCGTTGGCGGCGCTGAGGCCGCTCGAGTCCACGCTCACGGGAGTGCCAGCCGGCGCGCAGTACATGGTGCTCTGCCGGCGCGCGTGACGTAGCCGTGCCTTTCAATCCGTACCTCGCCCTGGCATGCCTTGCCGGACTGCTGCTGGTGAGCCGCGCCGCCCGCATCGGCACGTGGGAGCCCGCTCGAATCGCTGCCGTCCTCGAAAGTCGGTGGGCGCCGCCGGTCTTTGGACTCCTGACGATGGGTGCCGTGTGGTTTGTCTGGCGATCGCTCGGTGAGCCGGGCGTCGTCCACGACGAGCGTGCCTACCTTCTTCAGGCGGAGATCTTCGCGCGAGGGCACTGGACGGCGCCCCGGCCTCCCATTCCGGCGTTCTTCGAGCAGATGCACGTGTTCGTCGAACCCGCCGTTTTCGCCAAGTACCCGCCGGCACACGCGCTGATGCTCGTTCCCGGAATCTGGCTCGGCATGCCCGGCCTGATGCCCGCGTTGATGGCGGGCATTGCGGGCGCGCTGACGTTCTGGCTTGCGCGCCGGCTGTCGAATGTGTGGGTAGCGCTTCTGACATGGCTGTTGTGGACGAGCGCGCCCGCCACGCTGGCGTGGGCGACGTCCTATCTGTCGGAAAGCACGACAACCGTGATGTGGCTCGCCGCCGCATCGGCGACCGTTCTCTGGCTGGAGTCTGGAAAACAAGCGTGGCTGATCGCCGTCGCCGCAGCCCTCGCGTGGGGCTTCGATGCCAGACCGCTGACGATGCTCGCGCTCGCCGTGCCGCTCGGTGTCGTCGTCGTTCGCAGGCTCATCGAGACCCGCACATGGCGAACCGCGGCCGTCCCTGTCCTGGTTGGAACCGCGCTGTTGACCATTGGTCCGGTGTGGAATCAGCAGACGCTCGGAGACTGGAGGGCTGATCCGTACCCTCTCTATTCACGAACGTACTTTCCCTTCGACAAGCCAGGGTTCGGCGTCGATCCTGCGCCGCCGCTGCGGCCACTGCCGTCGGAGCTCCTGCCGATGGACAGCTGGTCGCGAGAAGTACATGCCGCCTATCTGCCTGCTGCAGTCCCGATCGAGCTGGCGCAGCGCATTCGGGCACTCCTCTCTTCGGTCGCCGTCGGATGGCGAGTGCTGATCTGTGCGCTGCTGATCGGGTCGGTGGCGCGCGCCCGAGGAGCGGCGCGCTTCGCGGTCCTGTCCGCTGTCAGCCTGCTGGTCGCGTATCTGGCGTTCGCGCACCCACCCGGGTGGGTCGTGTACTATTTCGAGCTCTTGCCGGCGCTGCATTTCCTCGCGGCCGGCAATCTCGTTCGGTTGCTCAGTCAATCGAAACGATTGAGCCTCGCAGACGGTCAGTCGATCTCGCCGCTCGTCGCGAGGTCGTCGGCGCTCGCAGCGTTGCTGCTGCTGCCGTTCTGCGTGAGCGATCTCGTGCGCATTCGCACGTCGATCGATCTGCGGAACGAGTTCAACCGGCGTGCAGACGACGTCATCCGACGCGCGCCTCCGCATTCCATTCTCTTCGTTCGCTACTCGCCGTCTCACGACCCGCACCGGGCCATCACATCCAACGAGGCGGACCTGCCATCGGCGCGATCGTGGGTGGTCTACGACCGCGGCGCCGACAACGAGCGGCTGCTCGCGCTCGCGCCCGATCGCCAACCGTACGTGCTCGACGCATCAACATTCCGGCTCGAACGGTTATCCGAGACGGCGAGTAACCGGCGTCCGGCGCATCAAGCCGTTGGACGCGCGGAAAAGCTCAATTCGGGCACATAGCGCATCACGCTCCGCTCGCCGTCGGCGCCGAGGCCGCGGCGAGATCACCGGTGGACGCCCGGCGCCTCGTGGCCGGTGCGCGCGACGTACTCGACGTAGGAACCGGGGTAGGCGTGCGGCTGCGCCTCGACGCCGCTCTCGCCGCCCAGCTCGAGGACGCGGTTGCTGAGCCCGCGCAGGAACTCGCGATCGTGGGACACGAACAGCATCGTGCCCTCGAAGTCCTCGAGCGCGTCGAGCAGCATCTCTTTCGTCGCCAGATCGAGATGGTTCGTCGGCTCGTCGAGCACGAGAAAGTTCGGCGGGTTGAGCAGCATGCGCGCGAGCACGAGCCGCGTCTTCTCGCCGCCCGAAAGCGACCGGATTTTCTTGTCCACCTCGTCGCCCGAGAACTGGAACGCGCCCGCGAGGTTTCTCAGCACGCCGATCGATTCGTCGGGGAAGTCCTTGCGCAGCTGCGCCTCGATCGTGAGATCGGGATCGAGCAGGTCGAGCGACTGCTGCGCGAAATAGCCCATGACGAGGCTCGCGCCGAGCTTCACGCGGCCGGCGTCGGGCGCGAGCTGCCCCGCCACCATCTTCAGCAGCGTCGACTTCCCCGCGCCGTTCTTGCCCATCACGCACCAGCGCTCGCCGCGCCGGACGAGCATGTTGAGGCCGTCGTGGACGACGCGCCGGCCGTACCGCTTGGTGACGCCCTCGAGGACGGCCACCTGATCGCCGGATCGCGGCGGCGCGCGGAAGTCGAACTTCACGACGCGCCGCTTCTTGGGCAGCTCGATCCGCTCGATCTTCTCGAGCGCCTTCACGCGGCTCTGCACCTGCGCCGCTTTCGCGGCGTGCGCCGCGAAGCGCTCGATGAAGCGCTGCTCCTTGGCGAGCATCGCCTGCTGGCGCGCGTACGCGGCCTCGCGGTTCGCCTCGCGGACGGCGCGCTCGCGCTCGTAGAAGTCATAGTTGCCGGAGTAGGTCGTGATCTCCCCGCCGTCGATCTCGGCGATCTTCGTCACGACGCGGTTCATGAACTCGCGGTCGTGCGACGTCATCAGCAGCGCGCCGTCGAGCGACTTCAGGAAGCTCTCGAGCCAGATGATCGACTCGATGTCCAGATGGTTCGTCGGCTCGTCCATCAGCAGGACGTCCGGGCGCCCGAGCAGCACGCGCGCCATTGCGACGCGCATCTTCCAGCCGCCCGAGAGCGCGCCGACGTCGCCGTCGACCCGTTCGTCGTCGAAGCCGAGCCCGTGGAGCACCTCGCGGGCCTGCGCCTCGAGCGCGTAGCCGCCCAGATGATCGTACTCCTCCTGCACCTCGCCGAAGCGCGCGAGGATGCGATCGAGATCGGCGGCCTTCGCCGGATCGGCCAGGTCGTGCTGCAGCCGCTCGAGCTCGTGGTGCAGATCGCCGACGCGGCCGCTGCCGAGAATCGCTTCGTCGAGGACCGAGCGGCCCGCCATCTCTTCGACGTCCTGCCGGAAATATCCGATCGTCGTGCGCTTCGGCACCGACACGTCGCCTTCGTCGGGCGCCTCCTCGCCGACGATCATCCGGAACAGCGTCGTCTTCCCGGAGCCGTTCGGGCCGACGAGGCCGACCTTCTCCCCGGCATTCAGCTGGAAGGCGGCGTCGACGAAGAGCACCTGGCGGCCGTACTGCTTGCTGACGTTGGAGAACGAGATCATCGATGGATCGATTGTACGTGCGGGACGGCCTTCAGGCCGGTCTGCACCTACTCGATCTTCACGCGAAGCTCAGCACCGAAGAGCATCGTGCGATCGTTGTCGCGCGCGGCCCACTTCAGCAGCGTCGCGACCGACGGCTGAAGCCGCGCGTCGGAGACGACGTGGCCGTTCGCCGACACGCGGATCGGCTGCGCGAAATCGACGACGTGCGGCGAGAGCAGCACCGTCACCTCCGAGACGCCGCGCGTCGTCAACGCGATCTCGTTGCCGCGCCGCACGGCGTCCACACGGCCCGAGGGGCGCGAGCGGTCGAACAGATCCTTGCCGTGATTCGGTCCGGCGCCGGAGAACACGTTGAGGTCGGGTTCGAGGCGCGGCTCGGTGGACGCCGCAGGCTTCAACCGATCGATCACGATCCAGTGCGCGCGGCTCGGCAGATCGCGATCTGAAGCCTCCCAGGTGAGCTTCTGCGGATACGGATCCCGCGGGTGCTCGCGGACGAACGTCTCGAACACCTCCTTCAGATCCGGCCACCACGCCGTGTTGTGCGCCGCTTCGGGCCGCGGGTGATAGTCCAGCGTCACGCCGCTGCCGCGCAGGTGTCCGACGTACGGCTCGACGAAGCGGATTGGATACATCGGATCCTGGCCGCCGTTGACGACGAAGAACGGCTTGTCGAGGAGGTTGGTCGGAAAGAGATCCGTGTCCACGCCGACCGGCTCGTTGGCGAGCACCATCAGGAAGCCGTTGAGCGGCAGGAAGCTCGCGAACGGCGTCGTGTCGCGCATGGCGAAGTAGTAGAGGCCGGTGGCGCCGTCGGAGACGCCGGCCATCGCGACGTGGTTCTCGTCGACGTTGTAGGCGCGCTTGAGGGCGTCGAGAATCGCGTCGACGTTCTCGAGCTGCGCGCGGCTCCACCACGGCGCGTCGCGCCATCCGGCGGGCAGCACGTAAATCTGCTCGGCGCCCGCGAGCGCGCCCACCCCGCCGTTGCCGCGCGCCTGGCTCGTCTCGCGCATCAGGATGCCGCCGTGCAGCTGCACGCGGACCTGATACTTCCGCGACGGATCGTAGTCGTCCGGGACGTTCAGATCGTAGAAGAACTCGCCGAGAATCGATCGGCGCTGCAGCCGCACGATGCCGCGCTTCACGTGTTTCGCGTAGTGGCGCCCGCGCTCGAGCCGCGCGAGCGCCTCGTCGAACGCGACGCCGGACGCCGCGACCCCCTGCGCGGCCTTCGCCGCCGCGTCGGGATTCTTTGCTTCCCAAAACGATTTGAATGCGCCGTCGACCGTCGGCGGCGCCGCCGCAGCCGATGCGAGGAGCGCGGCGGCGATCGCCGCGGATGCGGCCGCGCGCGCAAGGCATCGATGCACGTCGTGGACTATACCGCCGCCGGCGCAGCGCTCGGCATCGGCGTGATCGTGACGGCGGCGTTGTAGTCCGGCTCCATCGAATCGGGGTCGATCGCGGCCGCCGAGAGCAGCGCGTTCCCTTCGGGCCAGTAGACCTCGACATTGCCCGCCCGAATCGGCGACGACCGGAGGCGTCCGGCGAAGGTTCCGCACGCCGACTGCAGCTTCACGGCGTCGCCCTCGCGGAGCCCGAGGTCGCGCAGATCGTCGGCGCTGATGAAGATGTCGCGCCGTCCCGCGCCGGTGAGCGGATCGACCTCGCGCTGCACCATCGAGTTGAACTGCTTGCCGCGGCGCGTCGAGAGCCGGAACCTGCGCCCCGGATCGCCGCCCTCTGCCGCGCCTTCCACGGCGTCGCCGCCGACGTGCGATCCCCGGAGCGACACGGCAGCGAAATGCGCCTTGCCGTCGGGGGTGGCGAAGCCTCCGTCGGCGTACAGCGTCCGGCCGCCCCACTGCACCTGATCGCCTTTGGCGCGCAGCGTCTCGATGCCTGAGTACAGCGGAACGGCGCGCGCGATCTCGTCGCGGATCTGCTGCGCGCTCTCGAAGCGGATCGCCGCGGCGCGATCGGGGAACGCGCGCGCCATCGCCTCGCCGAACGCCCACCACTCGGGACGCGCGGATCCGATCCGGCGGCCCGGAATCTCGGGCGAGAAGATGATCCGCCGCTCGGTGGATGTCTCGGAGCCGCCGCCTGGTGATTCGTAGCGCGTCGCCGCCGGCAGCAGCACGACGTCGCCCTCGCCGTCGAGGAGCATCGACGACGACACGACGATGTCGTGGTGGATGCGAAGGCGCGGTCGCACCAGCGCGCGGCACGATCGATCTTCGTCGGGCATCGTCTCGAGGAAATTGCCGCCGACGATCCAGAAGAGATCGACGTCGCCCGCCGCCGAGCGATCGATCATCTCCGACGCCGTCCAGCCGGGCGTCGCCGGCGGCTCGAAGCCCCACACCTCCGCCCACCGCGCACGAGTCTGCGCGTCGATCTTCGGCACGCCGCCGACTTCGGCGCCGCCCTGTACGCCGGAATGGCCGCGAATCGGCACGAGCCCGCGGTTGGCGCGGCCCGGCAGCCCGCGCGCGAGCCCGACGTTGACGAGCGCCTTGATCGTCTCGACGCCGTGCGTGTGCTGCGTGAGCCCCATCGACCAGATGAGCACGGCGTTCGGCCGCTCGACGAGCAGCCGCGCGAAGGCCTGCATGCGGTCGCGCGCGGCGCCGCTCTCACGCTCGAGATCGTCCCAGCCGGCGGCGAGCGCGCGGTCGCGCGCCGCCTCGAAGCCGGACGTGCGCTCGCGCACGAACGCCTCGTCCACGCCGTTCGTCTCGATGAGCGCGCGAAGGACGCCGACGAGAAACGCGAGATCGCCGCCGGTGTGGACGTCGAACCAGTCGTCGGCGAGCGGCGTGCCGAAGAGCGCGCTGGAGGCGATCGACGGAATCCAGTAGCGCTCGAGCCCCGGCTCGCGGTACGGGTTCACGACCGCAACGCGCGCGCCGTTCTGCTTCGCGTAGTGGAAGTACTTCGTCGTCACCGGCTGGTTGTTGGCGGCGTTCGATCCGAACAGCACGATGAGATCCGCGTGCAGCCAGTCCACGTAGCTGCACGTGGACGCGCCGTAGCCGAGCGTCGACTTCATCGCGGCGGTGGACGCGGCGTGGCAGAGCCGCGCGGAGTTGTCGACGTGGTTCGTGCCGAGGAAGCGCGCCGCCTTCTGCGCGGCGTAGTAGACCTCGTTCGTGATCCCGCGCGAGGTGAGATAGAACGCGGCGCGCCGCGGATCGGTCGCGCGCAGCGCGGCGCCGATGCGATCGAGCGCCTCGTCCCACGAGACGACGCGGAAGCCGCGGTCGCCGCGGCGGCGCACCATCGGTTCCCCGAGGCGGCCGAGCGCGCGCAGATCGTGCGACGTGCGGCCCGCGAGCGCATCGACGTCGGCGAGCACCGCCGGATCGAGCGCCGGCGCCGTGTTGAGCCGCATCAGCTCCAGCCGCACCATGCAGAGGTGGACGCCGTCGAGCGTCCAGTCGGAAAGGCCCGACGTGCCGAGCGCGCAGCCGTCGCAGACGCCGTCGTTCAGAATGCGCCAGGCGAACGGCAGCTGATCGCGGTTCTCCCATGCGACGGTGAGCATTTCGCGGTAGTGGCGAGGCTTCTGGCGCCCGAGGCCGAACATGTCACTCTCCATCGGAGGTTCCGCTGTCCGCAGCGATGCGCTCGGGATGCGCGTAGATGTTGAACGCCTCTCCGCGTACGAACCCGACCAGCGTGACGCCGTAGGCCTCCGCGAGCTCGATGGCCAGCGTGGACGGCGCCGACACGGCGGCGACGATCGGGATGCCGGCGTAGATCGCCTTCTGCACGATCTCGAACGACGTGCGGCCGCTCACGAACAGCAGAAAGTCGCCGAGCGGCAGCTCGTCACGCATCAGCATGCGGCCGACGATCTTGTCCACGGCGTTGTGCCGCCCGACATCCTCGGCCGCGTCCACGAGCGTCCCGCCTCGCGCGAACAGCCCCGCGGCGTGAAGGCCGCCCGTGTCGTCGAACACGAGCTGCCGCGTTCGCAGCCGCGCGGGCAGCGACGTAATCGCGGACGTCGGGATCGTCCACCGAGCGTGCACCGGCGCGGCATACGCCGCGAGCGATTCGATCGTTCGCCTGCCGCATACGCCGCAGGAGGACGACGTCGTCACCTGACGCCGATCCGCGATGAGCCGGTCGATGTCGGCTGTCGATCCGTTCGCGAGCGTGACGTTGACGATGTTCTCCACGCGCGCCTCACCACCGTCGTCGCGCGGCGCGCCGGTCGGAACGCGTCGGGCATCCGTGCAGTGCGCGATCGTGCCCAGATCGTCGGCGGTCCGAATCACGCCCTCCGCGAGCAGGAAGCCGGCGGCGAGCTCGCGGTCGGCGCCGGGCGTGCGCATGACGACCGCAAACGATCGGTCGTGCAGCCGGATCTCGAGCGGCTCCTCGGTGGCCGCTTGATCGCGCCTGCGCGTGCGCTCCGCGCCCCGCACCTTGACGACGGCGACCGGCCGCTGCGCGTCTGGATTCACGACCCGATCTTACAGGCGCGCGCGATGATGCGCGAAGACGCGCGCGACGAAGCGCCCGCGTGAGACGGGATCGGCCAGCTGGCGTTCATCCGCCACCGGGAGGTCCGGAAACCGCGCCGTCAGGGCGGCGGCGAAGAGCCCCAGCGTGCGTTCTTCGAGGACCGATTGATCGCCGGCGCCGGGCAGCCGATGGACCGGCACGTCGAGGCCGCAGCTCGGCGAGCCGGCCTTCAGCACGTAGCCGTCGAGGCCGCTCGAGGCGAGCGCGTCGACGCGCCGCGCCGAGAGCCCCGTCATCGCATTCGTGAGATCGTCGCGGACACGGTCCGTGATCAACACGAGCCGGCCGTCCGCGCCGCGGGCGAGGGTCATCGGCTCGCGCGGCGTGCCCAGGCCGGCTTCGACCTCGGGGCAGACGGGCACCCATTCGACGCGCGGGCCGAGGATGTCGGCGAGCCACGCGTCGCGCTTGTCGCCGCCGTCGTAGCGGACGCGCTCGCCGAGCAGGCACGAAGACACGCCGATGCGCGGCCGATCGCTCACGCTATCATTCTACGCATGAGCAACCGCAAACCGGCGTCGCTCGGCGCGCGGATCGAGGACTTCTCGACCGCCGTCACCAAATGGAGCGGCACCAGCACCGCCTTCGCGCTCGCGATGCTGATCGTCGTCGTCTGGGCGATCGTCGGTCCGGTGTTCCATTTCTCCGACACGTGGCAGCTCGCGGTGAACACCGGGACGACGATCATCACGTTCCTGATGGTGTTCCTGATTCAGCGGTCGCAGAACAAGGACTCGCACGCGATCCACTTGAAGCTGAACGAGCTCGTGGGGGCGATGCAGGGCGCGAGCAACCGGCTGATCGACATCGAGGCGCTCACCGAAAAGGACCTCGAGACGCTCACCCGCTACTACAAGGAGCTCGCGAAGCTCGCGCGAACCGAGATCGACGTCACCGAGTCGCATTCGGTCGAGGAAGCGCGCGAGCGGCATTCGGTAAAGATCGGAGGCGCGGCGCGGACGGCGCGCGCGCGGGCCGGCGACGCGAAAAAGGCGGGAGAATAATTCATGCCGGCGACCTCGTCGTTCGACATCACCTCCACGATCGACTTCCAGGAAGTGGACAACGCGCTGAACCAGGCGCGCAAGGAGGTCGGCCAGCGCTACGACTTCAAGGGCGCGAAGGCCGAGATCGATCTGAGCGCGGCGGACAAGACGCTGACGCTGACTACCGACGACGAGATGAAGATGAACGCGCTCTGGGAGATCGTGCAGACGCGCCTCGTGCGGCGCGGGGTGCCGGTGAAGAACTTCAAGGTCGACGACTCCGAGCCCGCGGCCGGCGGCACGGTTCGCCGCGTGATCTCCATCCAGCAAGGCATCCCGATCGAGGCGGCGCGCGAGATCGTGAAGTACATCAAGGACAAGAAGCTGAAAAAAGTGCAGGCGGCGATCCAGGCCGACCAGGTGCGCGTCTCGTCGTCGTCGAAGGACGACTTGCAGGAAGCGATGCGCGCGCTGCGCGAGCACGACTTCGGCGTCGCGCTGCAGTTCGGGAACTATCGATAAAGTTAAAAGTGAAAAGTTAAAAGTGAAAAGTTAAGGTTGAAAGTAAAGGTGGAAAGTCGAAAGGTGCCCTTTCACTTTTAACTTTTAACTTTTCACTTTCTTTTCCTCCAGCTCCGCCGCGGTCGCGTTCGCCGGATCGATTGCGAGGATCCCGTCGGTCAGGCGATCGGCTCGCTGATCCATCGGCACGCGCACCTCGTAGTGCAGCTCCTCCTTCGACTCGCCGCGCAGCGCGAACTTCACGTGGCTGCGGCCGAGCAGCTTCTCTACCTCCGGCTTCAGCGCCGCCGGGTTCTTCGCCTTCACCTTCAGCGTGAAGAGCAGGTTCGCCTTCGGCTCGAACGACTCGACGATCCACAGCACGATGAGGAAGAAGCCGGTCGCGAACGCGGCGAGGATGTAGACGCCGACGCCTGCGGCGAGGCCGACGGCCAGCGTCGACAGCATGACGCCGGCGTCCTTCGGGTCCTCGATCTTCGAGCGGTAGCGGACGAGCCCCGCGGCGCCGACGATGCCGAACGCACGCGCCAGGCTCGATCCGACGACGAGCATCACGACGGCGCCGACGATCGCGAGAATGATCTGCGTCTGGATGACCGCCGGATGACGCTGCGGCGTGCCGCGGCGCCGCGGCCGCAGCGCCAGGATACAGGCGAGGCCGGCGGCGATCGGCAGACGCACGAGCGCGTGGCGCAACTGCGCGAGCTGCACTGCCGCGTCAGGTGTATCGGACAGGACGTCTCCGTGCTTCGCCGCCTTCTCGGCCGAATCGGTCGGCAATTCCTGCCCCGACGCCGGCGCCGCGATCACGCATCCGACGATCGCGGCGAGAAGCCAGACCCGCGCGATACGACCAACGAAACGCCGCATCAGCTGCGTCGATGAGCAAGTACGCTGCCAGATGAGCTGAACTCATCCGTCCGCAGCTCGACTACCGAGCCGCCGCTGGCTGCGCACTTGCTACTTCCTCACCTGGTGGCTCCGACGCGTATTCCCCTCGCAACTTACCGGCTGCAATTCAACGGCGGCTTCACGTTCCGGCAGGCGCACGCCATCGTGGACTACCTGCACGATCTCGGCATCAGCGACTGCTATGCCTCCTCGTACCTGAAAGCCGTGCCCGGCAGCTCGCACGGGTACGACGTCGCCGATCCGACACAGCTCAACCCGGAGATCGGCACCGACGCCGATCACGCGGCGTGGACCAGCGCGCTCCGCACGCGCGGCATGGGACACGTGATGGACATCGTGCCGAACCACATGGGGATCGCGAAGTCGGCGAACCCGTGGTGGCTCGACGTGCTCGAGAACGGGCCGAGCTCGCGCTTTGCGCGCTTCTTCGACATCGAGTGGCACCCCGTGAAGGACGAGCTCGCAGAGAAGCTGCTGATTCCAATCCTCGGCGATCAGTACGGCGAGGTGCTGGAGAACCAGGAGCTCACGCTCGCGTACCGCGACGGCGCGTTCTTCGTCTGCTACTACGAGGAGACGCTGCCGCTCGCGCCAGACACCTACGATCGCGTCGTCGCCGAGGATCTGGACGACTGGCTCGCCGATCATCCCGGCGACGACGCCGACGAGCTGCTCAGCATCCTGACGGCGAGCCGCAACCTGCCGCCGCGGGCCGAGCGCGGCGCGGAAGCGATCGCCGTGCGCGCGCGCGAGAAGGAAGTGATCAAGCGCCGGCTCGCGGCGCTCACCGATCGCAGCCGCAGCGTGCGCGAGCTCGTCGACGGCAGCATCAGGCGGCTCAACGGGACGCACGGGCAGCCGCGGAGCTTCGACGCGCTCGACCGCCTGCTGAACGCGCAGTCGTATCGCCTCGCGAACTGGCGCGTGGCGTCCGAGGAGATCAACTACCGCCGGTTCTTCGACGTGAACCAGCTGGCGGCGCTGCGCATGGAAGATCCGGCGGTCTTCGACGAGGTGCACCGCTTCGTCTTCACGCTCGTCGAGCGCGGCGCCGTGACCGGCCTCCGCATCGACCACGTGGACGGCCTCTTCAATCCCGGCGACTACCTGCAGCGGCTCCAGGAGCGCGTGCAGGCGGCCCGCGCCGCCGACGGGCCGTTCTTCATCGTCGTCGAGAAGATCCTCGGCCGCGGCGAGCAGCTGGCGGGCGACTGGCCCGTCGCCGGCACGACCGGCTACGAGTTCGCGGCGGCGGTGAACAACCTGTTCGTGGACGGCCGCAACGAGCGGGCGTTCGACGACATCTACCGCCGCTTCGCGCACGAGCGTGTGTCGTTCCCCGACCTGGCGTACCGCAGCAAGAAGCAGGTGCTGCACGAGACGATGTCGGGCGACATCAACTCGCTCGGCCATCAGCTGAACCGGTTCTCCGAGCGCAACCGCCACTTCCGCGACTTCACGCTCTACAGCCTGATCTCGACGCTGAAGGAAGTGATTGCGTGTTTCCCGGTGTACCGCACCTATGTCACGAGCACGGATCCCATCAGCGACCACGATCGCCGCTACATCACCGAGGCGGTGCAGTGCGCGAAGCGGCGGGCGCCGGGCGTGACGTCGTTCGTGTTCGACTTCATCCAGAAGCTCCTCCTGAAGCAGACGGCGGCGACGACGCCCGAAGCGTGCGAGGAGCGCGCGCGGTTCATCGGCAAGTTCCAGCAGAGCACGAGCCCTGTGGCCGCGAAGGGGATCGAGGACACGGCGCTCTACATCCACAATCGGCTGACCTCGCTGAACGAAGTGGGATCGGATCCGACGGAGTTCGGCGCCGATCCGGCGGAGGTCCACGCGTGGATGGGGGCGCGCCAGTCGCGCTGGCCGCACGCGCTTTCCGCGACGTCGACGCACGACACCAAGCGCGGCGAAGACGTGCGCGCGCGCCTGAACGCGCTCTCCGAGATACCCGGCGCATGGAAGGCCGCGGTAACGAAATGGCGCGGCGTGAACCGGCGGTTCAAGCGGGACGTGAAGGGGGTGCTCGCGCCCGACGCGAACGAAGAGTACTTGATCTACCAGACGCTCGTCGGCGCCTGGCCGTTCGAGACCGACGGGGAGACGCGCGCGTTCTTCCTCGATCGGCTGGTCGCGTACCTGACCAAGGCGCTTCGCGAAGCGAAAGTGCACACCAGCTGGCTGAGCCCCGACGAGGAGTACGAACACGCCGTCGCCGATTTCCTGCGCGCGATCCTCAACCGCGGGCGGACCAACATGTTCCTGCACGCGTTCGAGCCGTTCGAGGCGCGCATCGCCGAGATCGGCATCTACAACAGCCTCGCGCAGCTGCTCATCAAGATCACCGCGCCGGGCGTGCCCGATTTCTATCAGGGGACGGAGCTCTGGGATCTGAACCTCGTGGATCCCGACAACCGGCGGCAGGTCGACTATGAACGGCGGCGCCGCGCGCTCGCCGACGCCGCGCGCTGCACGCCCGCAGAGCTGCTCGAGCAGCGCGCCGACGGGCGCATCAAGATGTTCGTGATGCACCGCGCCCTCGCGGCGCGCGCCGGGCTGCGCGACGTGTACCAGGACGGCGCGTACCGCGCGCTCTCGACCGCCGGCTTCCGCCGCGAGTGCCTCTTCGCGTTCGCGCGCGGCGGCCGCGCGATGACGCTCGTGCCGCGCCTCGTCACGACGCTGACGCCCGACGCGGCGGCGCCGCCGATCGGACCGGGCGTCTGGGGCGACACGCGCGTCGAGCTCCCCGACTCGGTGCCCGGCCGCTCGTTCCGCGAGGTCTTCACCGGCGCGACGATCGAGGCGGACGAGGCGGACGGCGCGCGCACGATCGCCGCCGCGGCGGCGTTCGAGCAGCTGCCCGTCGCGCTGCTCGTGCCATGCTCTATCTGACGATCATCGGCGGCGCGTTCGTCACATGGCTGATCGTGGCGATGCTCTTCACGCCGCACATCCCGTATCACATCGAAGCCGACATCGACGCGCGCAGCGATCACTTCATCCACGTGCTCGAATCGACGTGCCAGACGCACCTCGAGCACGGCAACCGCCTCGAGCTGCTGGCCAACGGCGACCGCTTCTACCCGGCGATGCTCGACGCGATCCGATCGGCGCGCGAGACGATCAACATGGAGACCTACATCTTCAAGAAGGGCGCGATCGGCGACGCGTTCGTCGAGGCGCTGTGCGAGCGCGCGCGCGCCGGCGTCCGCGTGACGCTCGTGATGGACGCGATCGGCAGCTTCGGCGCGTTCCGCAGGCTGCGCAAGCCGCTGCGCGCGGCGGGCGCCCGCGTCGCCGCCTACCAGCGCTTCACGTGGTATCGCCTCGCGCGGCTGAACAACCGGACGCACCGCGAGCTGCTCGTCGTCGACGGCGCCGTCGCGTTCATCGGCGGCGCGGGCATCGCCGACTGGTGGGCCAGGCCGATGCACGGCAAGCCCGTATGGCGCGACATGATGGTGCGCGTCGAAGGCCCCGTCGTCTCCGACATCGCCGGCATCGTCGCCGAGAACTGGATGGAGTGCTGCGGCGAGATCCTGACACGTACTGAAACGTACAAGCCGCGTCGCCGCGCCGGCGACGTCGCCGCGTTCGCGATCAAGAGCTCGCCGGCCGATCGCGCCACCGCGTCGCGCGCGCTCTTTCAGGTGCTCATCGAAGCGGCGGAGGAGAAGGTCGTTCTCGCGACGCCGTACTTTCTGCCCGACAAGGCGTTCCGCCGCGCGATCCGCCGCACGATGGCGCGCGGCGTGAAGATGACCCTCATCGTGCCCGGGAGCCACACCGATCAGAAGTGGGTGCGGCTCGCCAGCCGCCGGATGTACGGCCAGGTGCTCGAGGCCGGCATGCGCGTCTTCGAGTACGAGCCCGGCATGACCCACGTGAAGGCGCTCCTCGTCGACGATCTGTGGGCGGTCGTCGGCACGACGAACCTCGACAATCGGTCGTTCGAGCACAACGACGAAGTGAACCTCGCCGTCCGCGACGGCGGGTTCGCCGCGCGGATCCGCTGCGATTTGAACGCGGACATCGCGAGCAGCCGCGAGATCCGGCTGGACGCGTGGCGGCGCCGCCCGGTGTGGGAGAAGCTCATCGGAACGGTCGCCTGGATCCTCGAGCGTCAGCAATAGGCGTGCTCCTTGCACGAGCGTATGCAGCGGAGAAACTTCAATGGCACAGACGACTGCCGACGTGCTCGTTGATCGATTGATCGACTGGGGAGTGCGGGTTGTGTTCGGCCTTCCGGGCGACGGCATCAACGGCATCATGGAAGCGCTTCGCGTCCGGCAGGAGCGCATCACGTTCGTTCAGGTTCGCCACGAGGAAGCGGCGGCGTTCATGGCGACGGGCTACGCGAAATACACGGGCGAGCTCGGCGTTTGTCTCGCCACCTCCGGCCCGGGAGCCATTCACCTGCTCAACGGCCTCTACGACGCGAAGCTCGATGGCGCGCCGGTGCTCGCCATCACGGGGCAGACCTACCACGACCTGATGGGCATGCGGTACCAGCAGGAAGTCGATCTGCTGTCGCTCTTCAAGGACGTCGCCGCCTACAACCAGCAGGTCCTCGGCGCCGGGCACGCACGCGCGCTCGTCGACGCGGCGTGCCGCGCCGCGCTTTCCTCACGCAGCGTCGCGCACATCAGCTGTCCCGTCGATCTGCAGGATCAGAAACTCGACCAGGACGAGCGTTCGAAGAAGAACGTCGAAGGGCACACGTCCAAGGCGTGGCGGCCGCCGATCGTCGTGCCGCGCGCGGACGATTTGCGCACCGCCGCCGACGTGCTGAACGCCGGCAAGAAGACGGTCATCCTCGCCGGACAGGGCGCGCTCGGCGCCGCCGACGAGCTCGAGCAGCTCGCCGATCGGATGGCGGCGCCGATCGTGAAGCCGCTGCTCGGCAAGGCGGCGGTGCCGGACGACTCGCCGTTCACGACCGGAGGCATCGGGCTGCTCGGAACCGCGCCCTCCGAGGAAGCCATGGAGCAGGCCGACACGCTGCTGATGGTCGGCACGAGCTTCCCCTACATGGAGTACTACCCGAAACACGATCGCTGCCGCGGCGTGCAGATCGATCGCGATCCGACGCGCATCGGCCTGCGCTTCCCCGTCGAAGTCGGCCTGTGCGGCGACGCGAAGGCGACGCTGCAGGCGCTGCTCCCGCTCCTCGCGCAGCGCGGCGATCGCGCCTTCCTCGAGCGCGCGCAGGCGGGCATGAAAGCGTGGCGCGAGCTGATGGACACGCGCACGCATCGCGACGATATGCCGCTCAAGCCGCAGGTCGTCGCCGACGCGCTCAACGATCTCCTCGCCGACGACGCGATCATCTCGACCGACTCGGGGACGATCACGACATGGGCCGCGCGGCACATCTCGATCAAGCGCGGGCAGATGTTCTCCTGCTCCGGCAACCTCGCGACGATGGCGCCGGGGCTGCCGTACGCGATCGCCGCGAAGATCGCGTATCCGAACCGGCAGTCGGTGGCGTTTGTCGGCGACGGCGGCTTCACGATGCTGATGGGCGAGTTCGCGACGGCGGTGAAGTACCGCCTGCCGATCAAGGTCGTGATCATCAAGAACAACACGCTGGGGATGATCAAGTGGGAGCAGATGGTCTTCCTGGGCAACCCGGAGTACGGCGTCTCGCTCGAGCCGATTGACTTCGTCCGCTTCGCCGAAGCGTGCGGCGGCATCGGTTTCCGCTGCGAGCGTCCGGACGAGGCGCACGGGGCCCTCGAAGCGATGATGCTCGCCGATGGACCGGCGATCTGCGAGGCGGTCGTCGATCCGTTCGAGCCGCCGATGCCGGCGAAGGTGAAGGTGGATCAGGCGGTGCACATGGCCGAGGCGCTCGCGCGCGGCGAGCCGAATCGCGGCCGCATCGCGCTCACGCTGTTCAGGGACAAGGTGACGGACTTGAAGGGCAAGTAGGGGTCGGGTGGGTCAGGTGGGTCAAGTAGGTCAGGCGGGAAGGCGGGAAGGCGGAAGGCTGACATGATCGTTGTGGTCACCGGCGCATCGGCAGGGCTTGGCCGCGCGGTCGTGCGGGCGTACGCGCGGCAGGGCGCAGACGTCGGCCTGATCGCGCGCGGCGTCGACGGGCTCGAGGCGGCGCGCTGCGAGGTCGAAGCCGACGGCGGCCGTGCGATCGTGCTGCCGCTCGACGTCGCCGACGCCGACGCTGTCGACGCGGCCGCCGAGCGCGTCGAGCGCGAGCTCGGCCCGATCGACGTGTGGGTGAACAACGCGATGGTGTCGGTGCTCTCGCCCGTCAAGGAGACGCCGCCGAGCGAGATCAAGCGCGTCACCGAGGTCACCTATCTCGGCGTCGTCTACGGGACGCTCGCGGCGCTGAAGCGGATGCTGCCGCGCAACCACGGCGCGATCGTGCAGGCGGGATCCGCGCTCGCCTACCGCGGCATCCCGCTGCAGGCCGCCTACTGCGGCGCCAAGCACGCCATCCAGGGCTTCACCGAGTCTCTGCGCTGCGAGCTGCTGCACGACGGCAGCGCCGTGCACGTGGCGATGGTGCAGCTGCCGGCGATGAACACGCCGCAGTTCGACTGGGTGAAGAGCCGCATGCCGCGCAAACCGCAGCCGGTGCCGCCGATTTACGCACCGGAAGTCGCGGCCGACGCGATTGTCTGGGCCGCGCGGCATCGCCGGCGAGAGATCAGCGTCGGCGCATCGACCGTCGCGGCGATCTGGGGCAACAAGGTCGCCTCGGCGCTCGGCGATCGGTATCTCGCGAAGACCGGCTACGATTCACAGCAGGCCGACGAGCCGGACGATCCCGATCGCCCCGACAACCTGTGGGCGCCGGTGGCCGGCGATCACGGCGCCGACGGCCGCTTCGGCGATCGCGCGGCGCATCGAAGCCCGCAGACGTGGATCAACGAGCGGCTGCCGACAGCAGCGATGATCGTCGCGGCCGGCGCCGCCCTCCTCTGGAGGGCGCGCATATGGCGAGCCGCATAACGGCCTGCGCTACCGGTCATTTCTCTTTCCAATCGCAGCCGTCCAGATATCGATCTGTTCGCGCGTCATCGGCCCTTCCGGCTGCTCGCGGCCGTCGCGGTACTTGAAGCGCTCGATGTCGTGCAGGTACTGCTCGCGCGAGACGAGCGTGCCGTAGCAGATGTCGTTCTGCAGGTTGGGACGGCTGACGCTCAGGCGCCGCAGGAGTTCGTCCATCACCCACGTCGGAATGTTCTGGCGCTTGTCGGGGTACACGAAACCGAACATGATCAGCTGGCTGAGGAGCACGCGCCAGTAGTCGCCGAACCGCATCAGCAGCCGCGGCCAGTCGAGCGACGGGCCGGTCTCGCGCAGCAGGTGCATGACGTCGGCGCCGTCGAAGCGCTCGCGCTCCTGGATGAAGGCCTTCGACCAGATCATCTCCTCCACCGGCGACAGCCGCACGATCAGCCCGAGCACATTCACGCGCGGCGCGTGATCGAACCACAGATCGTCCACGCGGGCGATGCCGTTGCCCGAGTTGAAGATGACGTCCATGAAATGATCGCCGTTGTGGATCTTCCCGAGCCAGTGCGGAAACGGAGTCTCCGTCTCGTAGCCGAGGCGGTCGAACGCCTCGAGCACGCGCGGGCAGTCCTCCGTCTTCACGAAGACGTCGATGTCCTTCGTGTCGCGCGGCACGTGCGAGTAGTGTGAGAACGCGAACGCGCCGCCGACGAGGAACGGGATGCCGGTGTCCTGCAGCTTCCGCACCGCGTCGATGTAGAACTCGGCGGCCGGATCGTTGACGGCCCGGGCGGTCGATGTTTCCATGGGCTCCTCAGGACGCGATCGCGTCGGTCGCGCGGCGGCCGCGCGCCAGCGTCGCCACCGGCTCCGCGCCGGCCTCTCCCATCGGCACCTCGAACACGCGGAACGGCGGGCGGTCGGCGAACGAGCGCGAGAGCAGCGGCATCGACACGTTGTAGACCGGGACGCCTCCCCTGGTGCGGCCTTCGAGCTGGCCGCGGTGCGCGTGGCCGTGGAAGACGACCGACACCGGGTAGCGGCCGATCGGCTCCTCGAGGCGGCTCGATCCGAGGAACGCGTAGATCTCGAGCGGCTCGCCGTCGACGGTCCCCTGAATCGGCGAGTAGTGCAGCAGCGCGACGATATGCTTCGTGCGCAGCCGCGCGAGCGCGGCCTCGAGCTTCAACGCCTCGTCCACCGCCTCGCGCACGAACTGCTTGATGATGCCCTCGCCCCAGGGCGCGAGCGCATGGCGGCCGAAGCCGCCGCCGAATCCTTTGACGCCGGCGATGCCGACGCCCGCAAGCTCGCACGCATCGCCGTCGAGTATCTGCATGCCCGCGTCGCGCAGCATGTGCACGACCTCTCCCGACTTGCCGGATTCGACATCGTGATTGCCGAGCACGGCCGCCGCCGGCACCCGCAGCGCGGTCAGCTCCTTCGCGAGCACGGCGGCCTCCTCGGGCAGGCCGTAATCGGTGAGATCGCCGGCGAACACGGCAATATCAGCGGCCTCGTTCACGCGGGCGAAGAGCGGCTGGAGCGCGCCCTGAGACGCCTTGGTGCAATGGAGGTCGGCCAGCGCGGCCACACGAACGATCGTCGCTGCCATGGGCATCCGGGGTTCAAGAGTTGAGCCAATACCGCGAATCGCCGAGCCGATGAGCTCGGGAGAGGCCACGAGCTTGCAGAAAGAAACGGCATGCCCGGCTACACGCCGCCGCAACTCGTTCGCCTCATCGTCACGCCGTTTGTCACGATCGGCGTGCTCGCGGCCGTGCTCGTCTGGGATATCGAACATGTCGGGTCGATTCTGCTCGCCGTCGTCATCGCGGTGATTGGCGTCGCGATCGGCGCGTTCGTGTCGCATCAGCTTCGCCGGAACATCGAGACAGTGGCCGACTACTATGCCACGCTGCTGCGCACGGCCGACGAGCAATCGCGGCAGACGGAAGCGGCGAACCGGTTGAAGGACGAGTTCCTCGCGACGCTGTCGCACGAGCTGCGCACGCCGCTCAACTCCGTCCTCGGTTGGGCGCGCCTGCTCGCCAGTGGGAAGCTCGATGCCCTGCAGACGATGCACGCGGTGCAGGCGATCGAGCGCGCGGGGTGGGCGCAGTCACGCGTGATCGAGGATCTGCTCGACACCTCGCGCATCGTCTCCGGCAGGCTGGAGCTCACGATGCAGCCGACCTCGGTGAAGTCCCTCGTCGAAGCCGCCGTCGAGTCGCTGCGGCCGGCGGCCGACGCGAAGCGCCTCCACGTCGTGACGTCGCTCGAGCCGACGCCGCAGCTGATCGCCGCCGATCCCGATCGCCTGCAGCAGGTCGTCTGGAATCTCGTCTCGAACGCGATCAAGTTCACGAAGAGCGGCGGCCAGGTGGACGTACGCCTCACCTCGACCGCCGGCGAGCTGCGGCTGACCGTCTCCGACAATGGCGTCGGCTTTGCGCCGCCGGTGGCGTCGCATCTCTTCGAGCGCTTCCGCCAGGGCGACAGCAGCATGACGCGCCAGTACGGCGGCCTGGGACTCGGCCTCGGCATCGTCCGCGCCGTCGTCGAGCTGCACGGCGGCACCGTGACGGCGATGAGCGCCGGCGAAGACAAAGGATCGACATTCGAGGTGCGGCTGCCGATTCGCGCGTGGGACACGGCTGTGGCCGAGCCGCCCCGGCTCGACACCCTCGCGCCCTCGTTGCGCGGCGTCACGGTCCTCGTTGTCGACGACGACGCGGACGCGCGCGACTTCGTGCGGGCGACGCTCGAGCAGTACGGCGCCGTCGTCGTCACGGCGGCGTCGGCGGGCGAGGCGAAGGCGCAGTTCAGACGCGAGCCGCCGGACGTGATGGTGAGCGACCTGATGATGCCGGGCGAGGATGGCCTGCAGCTCATTCGCGACATCCGCCAGCTCGATCGCGCCGCAGGACGCCTGACCCCGGCTGCGGCGATCACGACGCTCGCGCGCGCGGACGATCGCCGCCGCGCGCTCACCGCCGGCTATCAGATGCACACCGCCAAGCCGGTGGATCCGTCGGAGCTCGTGTCGATCGTGGAGCGCCTGGTCCAGCCACAGAGCGCGTATGGCGAGCATTGATCGGCCGCGTGACGGGACCGCACCCGCCGAACCGCACCGCTGCGGCATTCTCATCGTGGACGACGATGCGGAGATTCGCGAGCTGCTGCGGGTCGCGCTCTCGGCCGACGGCTACGCCGTGGCCGGCGTGCCGAACGGGCGCGAGGCGCTGCACTACCTGCGATCGCACGCCGACACGTGCATCGTGATGCTCGACTTGATGCTGCCGGTGATGGACGGCGCGGCCTTTCGCGCGGTTCAGCTGCGCGACAGATCGCTCGCGTGGATTCCGATCGTCGTCATGTCGGCGGCGATCGACGCGGATCGGCGGGCGCGCGAGATCGGCGCGCGGCGCTTGGTGCAGAAGCCGCTCAACCTCGACGACGTGCGGCACGCGCTGCGCCTGATCGGGTGCTGCCAGGCGCGTCCGCGGGAGCCGGTCGCCGGCGCGCCGCGCGCGCTCTAGCCTTTGTAGCTAGCCTCAATGCACGCCGGCGTCGGACATCGTTTTCTTGCCGCCGCATAAGGACGGCATTTATCATCCGAACCAAGTGGCCCAGACAGGCGGCGCGTCGTCGGCTCGCGGACCGCTGGTCCTGATTGTCGAGGACGATCCGGAGACGCGCCAGTTCTACGCGCATGTGCTTGGGGACCAGGGCTTCCGGACCGCGCAGGCGCACAACGGCCATCAGGCGCTCGAGAAGGCGCGCGCCGACGCGCCGGATCTCGTGCTGGCCGACATCGCGCTGCCCGGCATGGACGGCATCGAGCTCTGCCGCCAACTGCGCGCCGAGGACCGCACGCGCGCGATCCGCTTCCTCGCGATCACCGGCTACGGCGATCGGCACTACGTCGATCGCGCGCGCAGTGCGGGCGCCGATCTGGTGCTGACCAAGCCGTGCGATGCGGACACGCTGGTGGCCGAGGCGCGTCGCCTCCTGAGCGTCGCCGTTCCCGCACGAAATCAGAACGGCTGAGCACGCAAATGGCCGACCTCTTGCTGCCGTTTTTGGCGGAGGTGCGCCGTGAGCTTGCTGACGGCCCTGCTGATCGTATTGCTGATACTCGCGTTGCCCACGTGGCCGTACAGCGGAGCTTGGGGTTATTACCCCAGCGGCGGCCTCGGAATCGTCCTACTCATCTTGCTCGTGCTGCTCCTCTCGCGCCGCCGCGTGTAGCACGCGCGAGTGCGTTTCAGCCGCCCGGCGGCCTCTGGTAGCGCAGGCCTTCAGGGCCTGGGCCTGCCAGCGGCCGCCGGAGTGAGCAGCCCTGAAGGGCTGCGCCACAGGCGATTCTGAAACGTACCCCTCGTCTCACTGCCGCGGAAACAACATCGCCAGCACCGCGTCTGCCGTAAACATGCACCGCGCGTTGTGGCCGCACAGCGGCACGACTGTCGTCGTGTGATGGGCGCCGAGCTTCTCGTTCACGTACTTTCCCCACGCCTGCCCGCGTAGATTGCGGTTCGCGCCCTGTGCCATCGCCGGACATGACGAGTCGAAGCCGGCGAGCGGCAGCGTGTCGAGCTCGCCCACCAGATACGTCGTCGGCCGTGCGACGAGCTGCTTCTTCAGCGCGTCCGCGTCGAGCCGCGACGAGTAGCCGGTGCGGTTCTGGATGCCGTACGGCCAGCTGTCGTACGTCGTGCAGTTGCGGCGATCGCCGAAGGGCCGGAATTCGACGGCGCCGTTCGCGCCGGTTGCGGGTCGCGTCGGATCGAGGTACGCGTAGCTCGACGGGTTCGCGACGACGTAGGCGATCGGTAGGCCGAGGGCGTCGTGCACCTGGCTCGCCATTTCGTAGCGGTTGACGAACTGACCGCCCGCCGAATGGCCGGCGACGACGATCGCGCGGATGTTCGGGAAGGTCGTCCTGTTCGCGAGCTTCTTCAGCAGCGCGTCGGCGAAGTCGTACGACGTCAGCTTGCCGTCCTTGTCGGCGGCGCCGCCCGACCGCCAGCTGTCGCCGCTGCACGGCCAGCTCACTTCGTTCGGCGCGAGCATGTCGTTGCAGCCGCCGCCGTTCGACGCGAAGCGCGGCGAGACGACCAGCGTGTCGTCGAGCGCGCCGGCGAGAAACGCCGCGGCGAGCGCCGTGCGGAAATAATTGTCGGCGTCGCGACCGGCGCCGTGCACCATCACGAGCGCGCGCGTGATCGCCGGGTTCGGCGCGTCGAGCGAATAGGTGCGATAGACGAGCGACCGCGCCGGCCCGCCGGCGTGCACGATCCATTCGGTGCACTCGCTCTTCGCGGCGATGCACGGCGCGGCGGCGGACACGGCGGGAAGACCGAAGAGAGCGGGCAGGACGAGCGCGACAGCGCGCGCGAGCACGGTGGGCGCGATTCTCATGCGCGAAACTTTACCGTACGCCTTCCAGAATCGACGGCGGCCTTCGGTAGCGCAGGCCTTCAGGCCTGCCAATGGCCGCCCGGCAGCCCTGAAGGGCTGCGCTGCTGTTCTTGTGTTTGCGAATGGCGAGTGTCGGCCTGGCGTGCAGTCAGCCCTAACACGACACGCATTTGTGGTTGTTCTTCACGCCCATCCCCTCGAGGAGTTTGATCGTGTCGGGGAACGGGCTGATGCGCTGCACCGGGCCGTTCGCCATGTCGACCGTCGTCTTCCCCTCGCGGTTGACCTGCTTCACGTCGGCGCCCTTCGACACGAGATACTGAATCATCTCGTTGTCGCCGCGCGCGGCGGCGTTGTGCACCGGCGTGTTGCCGTCGTGATCCTTCACGTTGACGTCGATGCCGACCTCCTCGACGAGGAACTTCACGGCGGGCAGCATGCCTGCGGGCGAGTGATGGTGATGGTTCGCCGCAAAGCCTTCGCCGTAGCCCTCGCCCGATGCCGCGAGCAGCGGCGAGATCGCAGGGCCGCCCGGCGGCACCGGCGGCAGCGGCGAGACGTCCTGCACTTCACGCGTCACGTCGCCCGTGCGCACACGCCCGGGCGTCCGCATCGTCGTGACGTACGGATCGGCGCCGTACTGCAGCAGCAGCTTCATGCCGTCGACGTCGGCGGCGTACGCCGCGCGGAAGAACGGCGTCGCGCCGGTTTCGTCCACGCCGGACTGATCGAAGTCGTACTGCGAGTACCAGACCTTGCGCGTGAGGCGCGCGTTCGGGTTGGCGCCCTTGTCGAGCAGCGCCTTCATCAGATCGAGATACGAAGTGTTCTGCTGCTCGAACGCCCGCGGCTGCGGATAGAGCGCCTTGTCGGACCACTGGCAGTTGAGCGCGGCGTAGAGCGGCGTCACGCCGTTGTTCGCCTGCGCGAGGTTCGAGTTGGCGCCGCGGTCGATCAGCTGTTTCGCGAGATCGAAGCGGCCGTTGACGATCGCAATCACCAGCGGCGTCGACTGATCGCCGGTGGTGCGCTGGTCGATGTCCGCGCCCGCGTCGAGCAGTGCGTTGGCGACGTCGGTGTAGCCCTGCCGCGCGGCGAGGTGCAGCGGCGTGAGGCCGCCCCAGTACGCGACGAGTTCCGTGTAGTTGTACTGCCGGTTGACGCCCGGAATCTGCGGCCCCTGCGGACCGCGGCCTTCGCCGCCGCGGCCGCCGCGCCCCTGCTGGCCGCCGCGCTCGGCGAGGAAGCGCTCCTGTTCTTCTTTCGCGAAGGCCGACAGATCCTGCACCTTCGTCGTCACGGAGACGTCGGCCTTGTGCGCCGTCAGCTCGCGGACGACGTCGAGGCGGCCGTACGCGGCCGCGAAGGTGAGCGCCGTCTCGCCCTTCACGTTCTCCTTGGCGTTGACGTTCGCGCCTTTCTCGATGAGCAGCTTCACCGCGTCGTTCCTGCCGGCGGCGGCCGCAAACATGAGCGCCGTGGTGCCGTTGGTCGTCGCGTTGTTCGGATCGGCGCCCCCGTCGACGAGCGCCTGGATCACGGCGGCGTCGCCGTTGCGGCTCGCGATGAGCAGCGGCGTATAGCCGCCGATCCGCGTCGTCGCGCGGACGTTCGCGCTGGCATAGAGGAGCACCTTCGCGAGGTCGACGTCGCCCTTCTGCGCGGCCCAGTGCAGCGCCGTCATCCCGTCGGCCTGCGCCGTGTTGACGTCCGCGCCGTCCTTGAGCAGCGCCCGCACGGCGTCGCGGTTGCCATTCATCGCCGCGTCGACGACGGCGTCGGCGCTCGCGGGCGCGGCGGCGAGAATCATCCCCGACAACGGCAGCGCGGCCAGCGCGCCGAGCATGCACATGTTGATCAGCGTTCTACGCATCGTCATTCGCCTCAACGGCGACCCTGAAAGGGTCGCCCTACACGTCGATATCAGCCTCACCGAGGCGACCCTCAAAGGGTCGCCCTATACGTCGATATCAGCCTCACCGAGGCGACCCTCAAAGGGTCGCCCTATACGTCGATATCAGCCTCGCCGACGCGACCCTCAAAGAGTCGCCCTACACGTCGGTAGCAACGTGGCCGAGGGGCCTCTGAAGGGGTCGCCCTACAGCCCCTACCCTTTCGCGTCGGTGAGCACGACCTGCGCATTGTTCAGATCGAGCTCGCCGCTGCTGTCGCCGAACGCCTCGACATCGGTGCGCCCCAGCATGTGCAGCGTCGTGAGCATCGCGTTCGCCATCGGCGTGCCGTCCGGCGCCTTGATGTGGACGCCGCCCTGCAGGCGTCCGCCCGCGTGGCCCAACGCCACGAGCGGCACGCGCTTGTGGTTGTGGATGTTCGAGTCGCCCATCGGCGAGCCGAAGAGGATCACGCTGTTGTCGAGCAGCGTCGCGTCGCCGTCGCGCGTGGCCTTCAGCTTGTCGAGCAGGTACGGCAGCATGCTGATGTGATACCGGTTGATCTTCGCGAAGTCCATGATGCGGTCTTCGCGCTCGCCGTGGTGCGACGCGTTGTGGAAGCCGGTCGTCACGCCGCTCTCCGGATAGGAGCGGCCCGACGCGTCGCGTCCGAGCTTGAACGAGAAGACGCGCGTCGTGTCCGACGCGAACGCGAGCGCGATCAGGTCCATCAGGATGTGGACGTGCTCCTCGAACGAGTCGGGCACGCCGATCGGCGCTTCCGGCATCTGCCGCTGCTCGCCGCTCGCGTTGCGCGCCTCGACGCGCTGGATGCGGCGCTCGATCTCGCGGATGTTCTCCAGATAGTCGTTCAGCCGCGCGCGGTCGCTCGCGCCGAGATCGCGGCGCAGCTGCGCCGCCTGGTTGTTGATCCAGTCGAGGATGCTGCGGTCCGTCTTGAGATTCGTCAGCCGCTCCTCCGGCGTCGCGCCGACGCCGAACAGCTGATCGAACACCACGCGCGGGTCGCGCACCATCGGCAGCGGCTGCGTCGGCGACGCCCAGCTGATCGTGTCGGTGTAGATGCACGAGTAGCCGTAGGTGCAGCCGCCCGCCTGGTCGACGTTCTCGATCGAGAGCTGCATCGACGGGATCGGCGTGTCCTGCCCGAACTGCTTCGCGTACAGCTGATCGAGCGACGTGCCGGCGTGGACGTCGTTGCCCTCGGTCTGCTTCGGGTGCGACTGCGTGAGGAACACCGCGCTCGACCGGAAGTGATCGCCGCCGATCTCCGGCAGCGTGAACGCCTCGGCGTTGTGGACGTCGGTGTTGCTGATGATGGTGACGTGCTCGCGGTACGGCGCGAGCGGCTCGAGCGTCGGGCTGAACTCGAAGTCGCGCCCCGCTTTCACCGGCGCGAACAGGTTCTTCTTGACGCCGATCGCCGTGCTGCCGGCGTTCCCATGCACCATCTCCATGCCGACGAACCGCAGCTTCGACGCCGACTGCCCCGCCTCGGTCTTGGCGAACGCGCTCGCCGCGGGCACCATCGCGTCGAGGAACGGCAGCGCCACGGTCACACCCATGCCGCGCAGCAGCGCGCGCCGGGAAATGTGCTTCTTCGAGATGTACATGTCGGCTCCTATTGAGCGGTTGTCGTCACGGCTTCCGCCGTGGCCATCTGAAACGCCGGACTGTTGACGACGCCGAACACGAACGACGAGAACCGGTCGCCGTTCTGCGCCGCCTTCTTCACGATCGCGCGCACCGTCGGCTGATCGTAGTACTCGATGCGCCGGCCGATCGCGTAGGACAGCAGGTTGTCGGTGAAGTTGCGCAGCACGGCGTCGGACTTGCCGAGCAGCACCTGCCGCAGGTCCGCCGGGCCCGCGATCTTCGTGCCGTCGTACACGACGCCGTTCGAGTCCACCGGCACGCCGTTGTCCTTGATTCGCCACGCGCCGACGGTGTCGAAGTTCTCGAGCGCGAGCCCGAGCGGATCGATCACGCGGTGGCACGAGTTGCACGCCGGGTTCTTGCGGTGCGCTTCCATCCGCTCGCGCGTCGACAGCGTCTTGCCCTCGGCCGTCGCGCTCTTCGTCTCGTCGAACGCCGGCACGTCGGGCGGCGGCGGCGGCGGCGGCGAGCCGAACAGCACTTCCATGATCCACTTGCCGCGCTGCACCGGCGACGTGCGATCGGCGACCGCCGTCTGCATCAGCACGCTGCCCTGGCCGAGGATGCCGCGGCGCTCGTCGGGCACCGTCACGCGCTGGAACCGCTCGCCGACGATGTTCGGGATCCGGTAGACCTTGGCGATCCGCTCGTTCACGAACGTGTAGTCGGCGGTGAGGAGATCCAGGACGCTGCGATCCTCGCGGACGATGCTGTCGAAGAACAGCTGCGTCTCGCGGATGTAGGACTGCGCGAGATCGTTGTCGAACGACGGGAAGAGCAGCGCGTCGGGGTGGATCTTCTCGACGTCCTGCAGCCGCAGCCACTGCGACGCGAAGCGCGTCGAGATCGCCTCGGCGCGCGGATCCGCGAGCATCCGCCGCACCTGACCAGCGAGCACCGCCGGCGTGTGCAGCGTGTTCGCGTTCGCCGCCTTGATCAACTCCGCGTCGGGCAGCGTGTTCCACAGGAAGAAGGAGAGCCGCGACGCGAGGTCGTTGTCGCTGATCCGGTACGCCTGCCCCGGCCGCACCGACGGCGGCGTCGTCTCGAGACGGAAGACGAACTTCGGGCTCGCGAGCAGCGCCTGAATCGCCGCCTTGATCCCGGCCTCGAAGTCGTGCCCCTTGCGCGCGTCGCCGTAGAACTCCATCAGCGACTCGATGTCTTCGCTCCCGGCCGGGCGGCGGTACGCTTCGGCCGCCAGGCTCGCGATGATCTTCCGCGCGCACGGAATCTCGTCCGACGGCGAGGTCGGCCGGCAGATGAAGATGCGGCGGCGGCTCGGCGTGTCGGACACGCCGGTGACCTTGTACGGACCGGTGATGCTGAAGTCGCGCACGTGGGGCAGGATGTAGATGCCTGCGTTGTCGCCGTACTCGGTGTCGGCCAGCGTGTAATCGATCGGCGCGACGAGATCGTCGACCACGCCGTCGAACTTCTGGATGAACGCCGCGGCGATGTGCTGCGGCCCCGCCTTCACGTGGATGCGCGGCGTCGTCAGGTTCAGGCCGTTCTTGTCGGTCTCGCTGATCTTGTAATCGATGTCGAGCAGCGCGACGCGCTCGCCGTTGATCGAGACCTCGAGCTGCTCGTTGCGGCTCGCGACGCTGCCGAACAGCTGCCCCGTCGGCGTCCCGTGCAGCATCACGCGGAAGCTGTACTCGCCGTCGGCGGGGAACGTGTAGGTGAGCGCGATGCCGCCGCGCGTGCCCCACGGCGTCCCGTCGATGTGCCGCATCTGCGACTGCGTGCGTGGCACCTTGAAGGTCGCCTCCGACGGCGACGCGCTGCGATCGCCGACCGCGAGCATCGAGATCCTGCCGGCGGCGCGCAGATACCCTTCCATCAGCGTCGGCGAGAAGGTCTGCACGTCGGCGATGTTGTCGTAGCCGGCGCTCAGCGTGTCGGGCGGCAGGAACGCGTTGACGTCGACGTCGAGGTCGAGCAGTTCCTTCACCGATCGCTGGTACTCGGCGCGGTTGAGCCGCTGGAACGGACGCCGGCCCGGATTGGGATGCGCGAGCGCCGCCGCGTCGACGCGCGCCTCGAGCGAGGAGACGAACTGTGTCAGGACGGCCGGCTCGGGACGCCGCGCGCCGGGCGGCGGCATCATGCCGAGACGCAGCTTGCGGATCATTTTCTCGGCGACGTCGGGCGTCTGCTCGGCGTGCGCCGCGTCGAAGCTTGCGAGCGTGAGACCGCCCGCCTTCCCTCTGTCGCTGTGGCAGACGACGCAGTACTGCGTGACGAGCTCGGGTTGCGCGTCGGCGGCGGGCTGCGCGGGCGCCGCGCTCTTGTGCGCGACGGCCATCGCCGGCTTCGTGGCGGGCGCTGCGGCGGCCGGCTTCTGCGCCGCGGGCGTCTGAGCAGCAAGGCCGAGGCCGCACGCCATCACGATGGCGGCCGCGCCTGGCAGCGAGAGCTTCGTCATTCGCGAAATACCCCTAAACACCTGATTCGACGTGATAACCAGCGAAAAGTATACGGCGTCTGCGGTGTCCAAGTCGTCATGGTTTGTCTCTTGGAGGCAGCGCCGAAAATCGGGCGAAAACAACCCGGATTCCGTAGAGCTGAGCCGCGGTTCGCCGCGTACGCCGACTACGGCTTTTCGTCGGTGCCGTCGGTCCACCATCGGCGGCGATCGCCGATGCGCGGGAAGTGCCGGCGATCGCGGCCGCCGCGCCGCTCGGGCGAGAACGCCAGGAACGACCAGCCGCTGCCGATGAGGAACGCCTCCATGTCGACCTGGAAGGTGGTGAGGCGACTGATGTCGCTGAAGAAGTACGAGCGCGGCGTGCCGTTCTCGGTGACGACGAGCAGCATGCCGTCCTCGGTATCCTGCCGCCGGAGCGTGAGCCGCTCGGCGGCGCGCGAGAACGTCCAGACCGGATCCTCGGCCGTCTCGACCACGTTGGCGGATTCTACTGCAAGGCTGCGCATCACCGCGCGTCGTGGAAGATGATCCCGAGCGTGCGGCGGCGGCCCGATCGGACGCGGCTGACGCCGTGCCGCAGCGTGACGCGGTAGACGCCGCGCGTGCCGCGCATCGGTCGATGGTGGACCGGAAACACCACGGCGTCTCCGCGCGCGAGCGCGACGACTTCGACGCGCGATTGCATGCGCGGCCGCTGCTCGACGAGCGCGAACTCGCCGCCAGTGAAGTCCGCGCCCGGCGTCGAGAGCAGCACGGCGATCTGCAGCGGAAACACGAGCGGCCCGTAGACGTCCTGGTGCAGGCAGTTGAAATCGCCGGCCTCGTAGGCGAGGACGAGCGGCGTCGGGCGCGTCTGGCCCGCCGCGTGGCACATGTCGATGAACGCGGCGTGATCCGACGGAAACCGCGTCTCGACGCCGAGCGCCTCGTTCCACCGGTTCGCGACGGCGGCGAGCGGCGGATACAGATCGGCGCGCAGACGCGCGATCGTCGGCGGCAGCGGATACGAGAAGTACTTGTACTCGCCGCGGCCGAAGCCGTGCCGCGCCATGACGATGTGGCTGCGGAACAGCCGCTCGTCGTCGTACATCGCGGCAATCGACCGACAGTCGTCCGCCGAGAGGAGATGCGGAATGCACGCGACGCCGTACGCGTCGAGGTCGTTCGCGAGCGCCTCGAAGTCCATCGGCGCAGCATACGACGCGGGCGCATCTGCCGCACTCCGCCGGTTGCGCGCGCATCGCGCGACTGAGATCAGATCCTGGATCCGATCCTGGATCCGATCCTGGATCTGATCCAGGATCAGATCCAGGATCTGCCGACTGATTCGAGGACTGCCTCAGGCTACACTCCGCCCATGACGCATCCGATCAGCCGATTCCCCGTTCCCGCGATCGACAGCCTGCCCGACGACGTGCGCGAGCGGATCCTGAAGGTACAGGAGAAGTCAGGGTTCGTGCCGAACGTCTTCCTGCTGCTCGCGCGGCGGCCCGACGAGTTCCGCGCGTTCTTTGCCTACCACGACGCGCTGATGGACAAGCCGGGTGGTCTCTCGAAAGCGGAGCGCGAGATGATCGTCGTCGCGACGAGCGCCGCCAACCGCTGCCAGTACTGCGTCGTCGCGCACGGCGCGATCCTGCGGATCCGCGCGAAGGATCCGCTCGTCGCCGACCAGGTCGCGGTCAACTATCGCAAGGCCGACATCACACCGCGGCAGGCGGCGATGCTCGACTTCGCGATGAAGGTCGCGCTCGAGTCGCACGCGGTCGATCAGGCCGACGCCGATCGCCTCGCGCCGCACGGGTTCGATCAGGAAGATGTGTGGGACATCGCCGCGATCGCCGCGTTCTTCGGCATGTCGAACCGGATCGCGAACGCGACGAACACGCGGCCGAACGACGAGTTCTACGCGATGGGTCGATAAAGTTAAAAGTTAAAAGTTAAAAGTTAGAAGTTAAAACGCAAAAGGCAGAAAGGCAGAAAGGCAGAAAGGCAGAAAGGAACAGGCATTTCAACTTTTAACTTTTAACTTTTGACTTTTAACTTTAACAGCCCACGCAGCGGTGGTTGTTCTTCGCGCCGAGGCTCTCGAGCAGCTTGATCGTTTCCGGGAACGGCTCGATGCGCTGCACGGGCCCGTTCGCCATGTCGACGGTCGTCTGGCCGCTGCGCGCGACCGCCTTCACATCGGCGCCCCTCGAGACGAGATACTTGATGAGCTCGTTGTCGCCGCGCGCGGCGGCGTGATGCAGCGGCGTATAGCCGTTGTGGTCGCGCGCGTTGACGTCGGCGCCGAGCTCCTCGACGAGGAATTTCACCGCCGGCACCCAGCCGTCGGGCACGTGGCGATGCGTGTTGCCGGCGAAGCCGAGGCCGTAGCCGACGCCTGACGCCGCGTGAATCGGCGCGACGGCCGGCCCGTTCCACGGATCCGGCGGCAGGCCGGACCGGTCGGGGCCCGTCGGGTCCGGGCCGCCTTCCTCGTAGCGCTCGGGCACCTTCGACGTCCCGATCGACGGATCGGCGCCGTAGCGCAGCAGCAGCTTCATCGCCGGAATGTCGAGCGTGTACGCCGCGAGCCAGAACGGCGTCGCGCCGGTGCGATCGACGCCGAGCAGATCGCGGTTGTAGGTCGTGTACCACAGCGACTTCTTCAGCCGCGCGTTCGGATCGGCGCCGGCGTCGAGCAGCGTCGTCGCGAGCTCGAGGTAGCCGGTCGTCTGCTGCATGTACTTCGCAGGCTGCGGGTGCCGCGCCTTCGGCGCCCACTGCATGTTCAGCGCGCCGTAGAGCGGCGTGCCGCCGGCGTCGCTCGCGATCGTGACGTCGGCGCCGCGCGCGACGAGCTGCATCGCGAGATCGAAGTCGCCGTTGATCGTCGCGATGAGGAGCGGCGTCGTGTGATCGGACGCGCTCGGCTGATCGATGTCCGCGCCTTCGTCGAGCAGCGCGAACACGGTGGCCGCGAAGCCCTCGCGCGCGGCGAGGTGGATGGCCGCGAGGCCGCCCTGCGCGCCGACGAGCTCCGCGTAGCCGAGCGGCTCCGGCTCGTTGCCCGCATCGTCGCCGCCGCGCGGACGCCGCGCCGCCGCGGGCGCCGCAGCCGGCGCCGCGGCCGCCGCTTTCGCGGCCGCGAGCTGCTTCTGAATGGCCGCGATGCGCGCGTTGCGCGCGCGGCTCTCGGCGCTGTCGAGGCGATTGCGCTCGCTGATGTCGACGACCTTGCCGGTCAGGCTCGCATCGGCGCCGTGCGCCATCAGCTCGCGGACGACGTCGGTGCGCCCCGCGCCCGCTGCGAACATCAGCGGCGTCTGTCCCCACTCCGGCTCGCGCGCGTTCGGATCGGCGCCGGCGGCGAGCAGGATCGCGACCGCCTCCCGGTTGCCCGACGAGGCGGCGAAGTGCAGCGGCGCGGCGCCCGTGGTGGTCAGCGCGTTGACGTCGGCCTTCGCGTCGACGAGCAGCCGCACGATCGGCGCGCGGCCTTCTTTCGCGGCGATGTGCAGCGGCGTATGGTGGCCGACGCGCGTGCCGGCCGCTGTCGAGGCGCCCGCGCCGACGAGCGCCGCCGCGAGCGCGGCGTCGCCCTCGGCGGCGGCCCAATGCAGCGCCGTCATGCCGTCGCCCTGCGGCGCGTTGACGTCGGCGTGCTGCTGCAGCAGCGCGCGAACCGCCGCCGCGTCGCCGCGCATCGCGGCATCCGCAACCGGGCTCGCGCCAGCGCCCGCGCGCGGCGCGGCCGCCAACAGCAGCACGATCCCCGCGAGAACGGCGCACCGAGTGAAGAGTAGTAGTTTCAACATGATCTCTCGTCAGAGGGACGGATCATCACGAAATCACGAAGAGTCACGAAGCGCACGAAATCTTCTTGTACTGGATTTTGTATAGAAGGATTTCGTGTCTTCGTGGACCTCCGTGTCTTCGTGATAAGCCGTCACTCCCTCTACTGTCCCAGCGAGAACGTTCCGGTCGAATCGCCGAACTGATCGATGTCGGTCAGCCCGACGCGGTGCATGACGTCCAGCATCACGTTCGCCATCGGCGTGCCGGCGGGCGCTTTCAGGTGCGCGTTGCCCGGCAGCCGGCCGTTCGCGCCGCCCAGCACGATGAGCGGGCAGCGCTTGTGGTTATGGATGTTGCCGTCGGCCATCGGCGAGCCGTAGATGATCGCGGTGCGGTCGAGCAGCGACGCGTCGCCGTCCTGAATCGACTGCAGCTTCTCGAGGAAGTACGGCAGCAGGCTGACGTGATAGCGGTTGATCTGCGCGAACTCGAGGATGTTCGTCGGCTTGTTGCCGTGGTGCGACGCCGGGTGGAATCCCTTCGTGATGCCGCTCTCCGGGTACACGCGGCTCGAGGCGTCGCGCCCCATCTTGAACGAGAAGACGCGCGTGACGTCGGCCTGCAGCGCCAGCGCCTGCAGATCGAACATCAGCTTCACGTGCTCGTCGAACGAGTCGGGCACGCCGGCCGGCGCCCCCGGCAGCTCGCGCGCGTCGCCGGTCGTGTTTCGCGCTTCGATCTTCTGGATGCGCCGCTCGATCTCCCGCACGCCGTCGAGATACTGCTCCATGCGCCGGCGATCGCTCGCGTCGAGGCGCCTGGTGAGATCGCCGACCTGCGCCGTGATGTAGTCGAGCACGCTCGTCGTGGCGCGGCGGCGCGCGTCGCGCTCCTTCGCCGAGCCGCCCGCGCCGAACAGCTGATCGAACGCCATCCGCGGATCGCGGATCATCGGCAGCGGCTCGGTCGACGAGGCCCAGCTGATCATGTCCGTGTAGACGCACGAGTAGCCGTACGCGCAGCCACCGCCCTGGTCGGTGTTCTCGATGCACAGCTGCATCGACGGGATGGGCGTGTCCTGCCCGAAGCGCTGCGCGTAGATCTGATCGAGCGACACGCCGGCGCGCACGTCGGAGCTCTCGGTCTGCTTCGGATGCGTCTGCGTGAGGAAGACGGCGCTCGACCTGAAGTGATCGCCGCCGATCTCGGGCGGCGTCACCGCGTCCGCCCCCCGGACGTCGGTGTCGCTGACGATCGTCAGACGGTTTCTGAACGGCTCGAGGGGGCTGAGCGCGCTCGACGCGAAATCGAACGCGCGCCCGGTCCCGGCCGGCGACCACAGGTGCTCGGTCGCGCCCCACTCGTTGGCGCCCGCCGCGCCGTGCACCATCTCGATGCAGACGAGCCGCGTGCGATCGAGCGCCGCCGCGTGCGCGGTCCTCGACCAGAGGCCGCGCGCCGGCGCCATCGCGTCGAGAAACGGCAGCGCGATCGTCGCGCCGAGGCCCCGCAGCATCGTGCGGCGGGGGATGTGCGTTCCGGTGATGAATGCCATGTCGTTACCTCTGGTCGCCCGCTGCGTCGGTCTGCACGTCGGCGCTCTTCATGCGAAACGCCGGCGCGTTCACGATGCCCACGACGAATGCGGAGAAGCGATGGTCGGCGGCGGCCGCGTGGCGGACGATCGTCCGCACCGCGGGCATGTCCTCGTAGCCGAGTCGCCGGCCGAGCGCGAACGTCATCAGGTTTTCGGTGAACGTCTGAATCAGCACGCGCGAGCGCTTCAGCAGCGCGCCGCGCAGATCGGCGGGCCCGGAGAGCGGCGTGCCGTCGTAGAGCGCGCTCGCCGGATCGACCGGCATGCCGTTGTCCTTGATCCGCCACGCGCCGGTGACGTCGAAGTTCTCGAGCGCGATCCCGATCGGATCGATCATGCGGTGGCACGACGAGCACGCGGGGTTCGCGCGGTGCTGCTCCATCCGTTCGCGCACCGTGCGCATGCGCCCGTCCTCGGAGTCGGCCGTCGCCTCGAGATCGGGCACGTTCGGCGGCGGCGGCGGCGGCGGCGTGCCCAGCAGCACTTCCATCACCCATTTCCCGCGGAGCACCGGCGACGTGCGATCGGCGTGCGAGCTGAGCGTCAGGATGCTGCCGTGCGCGAGCAGCCCGCGGCGCCGCGCGTCGGCGTAGGGCGCCTTGCGGAACTCCGTCCCGACGATGTCCGGGATGCCGTAGTGGCGGGCGAGCCGCTCGTCGACGAACGTGTAGTCGGCGGAGAAGAGATCGAGGACGGGGCGATCCTCGCGCACGATGTGGCGGAAGAAGAGCTCCGTCTCGCGCCGCATCGCCGACTTCAGCTGCTCGTCGAAATCGGGATAGAAGCGGACGTCGGGGTTGATCTTGTCGAGATCCTGCAGCCGCAGCCACTGCGACGCGAAGCGCGAGGCGAGCACGTCCGATCGCGCGTCGGCGAGCATGCGCCGCACCTGCTGCTCGAGCGTCGCCGGCGACGACAGGCGGCCGCGCTCCGCGAGCCGCAGCAGCGCCTCGTCCGGCCCCGTGGCCCACAGGAAGAACGAGAGGCGCGACGCGAGATCGAGATCGCTCAGCGCGTAGCTTCGTCCCGCGCGCGCCGCGCTCGGCGGCTCCTCGAGCCTGAAGACGAACCGCGGGCTCGCGAGGATCCCCTCGATCGCCATGCGCACGCCCGCCTCGAAGCCGGCGTCCTTCGCGCCCCTGGTGTAGAGGTCCATCAACGCGGCGACGTCGCGCTCCGCAACGGGGCGCCGGAAGGCCTGCGACGCGAGGCGAGACACGATCTCGCGCGCGCAGACGATCTGTTGCGAGCCGGCGCGCGGACGGCACGTGAAGATCTTCGCGCGGCTCGGCGTGTCCGAGATGCCGGTGACCTTCATCGGTCCGGTGATCGCCAGGTCGCGCAGGTGCGGCAGCGTGGTGAAGCCGTAGGCGTCGGCGATGCTCGTGCTGGCGATGGACCACTCGAGCGGCGAAATCAGATCCTGCGCGGGCCCCTCGAAGCGGCGGATGAACGCCGCCGCTATGCGGTGCGGCCCCGCGGCGATCGCGATCGGCTCCGTGCGCAGGTTCACGCCGTCGGGATCCGACGTGCTCATCCAGCGGTCGATCTCCAGCAGCGCCGCGCGCGCGCCGTCGATCGAGATCTCGATCTGCTCGGGCGCCTCCGCCGTGTGCAGCGCCGCGCGTCCGTTGCCGTACAGCGCGCCCGTCGTCTCGTGGTAGAACGAGACGCGGAAGCGGTAGTCGCCGTCGGCCGGGAAGGTGTGCACGACCGAGACGCCGCCGCGCGTGCCGTAGGGCGCGCCCTCGACGTGCTCGCGCTGCGAGGCCCAGCGCGACACGGCGTAGGTCGCCTCGCGCGCCGTCGCGTCGGGATCGCCCACCGCGAGGCGGCTGATCTCGGCCGCCGCCGTGAGATACGCCTGCATCAGCGTCGGCGACAGCAGCTGCGCGTCGGCGATGTTGTCGAAGTTCGCGCTCTTGGAGTCGAGCGGCAGGTAGCTGCCCGCGTCGGCGTCGAGCGCGAGCAGGTCGTGAACCGACCGCGCGTACTCGGCGCGGTTCAAGCGCTGGAACGTGCGGCGTCCGGGCGGCGCGTCGGCGGCGCGCGCGTCGACCTGCGCCTCGAGCGCGTCGGCGAGCCGCGCGAGCGACGTCTCGTCCGGCCGCCGGCTGCCGGGCGGCGGCATCTGCCCCGCGCGCAGCTTCCGGATCATCTTCTCGGCGACGTCGGCATGCTCGCCCGCCGAGGAAACGTCGAACGAGGCGAGCGACAGGTTGCCGCTGCGCGTGCGGTCGTTGTGGCAGCCGACGCACGTGCGCGCGACGAGCGCCTGCGGCGAATCGGTCGGCGCCTGCTGCCCGCCGGCGCCCACGACCGCACCCGCGGCGACGACGGCACAGACAACCGACGGCCATTTCAGCATCGCGGCCAGACGTCCTCCCCTGCGCCCGCGCACCCGCGGGGTGCCACATGATAGCAAGCGCCTCTCTATATATAGTGTCGCCAATTGTCTCAATGTACGGGCATTTCGGCGAAGGCGTCCAGGCACCGATGGCGCCTCGCGCAGTTACAGAAAACAGCCCACCCCTGCAGGAACCGTCAGTCGGCGCGGGAATCCGACGGCGCAGCCCGCCGAAATCGCGCGAAATGCCGACGTTTCGTGGCACAGCTCTTGAGACTCCCGCGGCGTGAACTTCGTCATCCTGCTCGCGGTCTTCGGCGCTGTCGCCTATCGCGTCACGTCGGCCGAAGAGCGTAAGCGCTACGCCGGCATCGCGCTCGACATCGTCCGCGAGATCAAGGAAGCGGCGACGCGCCGCACGCCGGCGGCCGAGGCGTTCCACGCCACGCTCGGCGCGCGCGCGCGGTACCCGATCGCCACCTGGACGATCGCCGCGATCGACGTCGCCGTCGGCCTCGCGATGCTGTTTGCCGCGTCCGGCGCGACCGCCGACACGCTCGTCGCATGGGGCGCAAACCTCGGACCGCGGACGACGAACGGCGAGTGGTGGCGAATCGTGACGGCGATGTTCGTGTACGCGGGGATGCCGTCGTTGATCGTCAGCGTGCTCGTCCTCGCGCGGCTCGGCCGCGTGCTCGAGCGGCTCGTCGGCGCGCCGGCATTCGCCGCCACGTTCCTCGCCGCCGGCGCGGCCGCCGGCGTCGTGAACCTCTCCACGAGTCCGCACGCCGTCACGGTCAGCAGCGCGGCGGCCATCTTCGGGCTCTACGGGCTCCTCATCGCGTTCGTCCTGTGGCAGATCGTGCGCCGCCGGCGCGCGGATCCGAACGAGGCCGCGGACGAAACGGCGACGCGCGCGATCGCGCCGCCGATCGTGCTGAAGCGGCTCGCGATCCTCGGCGTGCTGTTCGTCGTGACGAGCGCGCTCGGCGGCCACCTGACCTCGGCGGAGCTGACCGCTCTTCTGGTCGGCTTCGGCTGCGGCGTGATTCTCGCGGCGCCGGCCGCCGAACGGCACGCGGCGGTGCGCGACGCGGCGATCGTCGGCGGCATCGCGGCCGCGATCACCGTCGCGTGCGCGATTCCGCTGCGCCACATCACGGACGTGAAGCCGGAGATCGCGCGCGTCATTGCGACCGAAGCGCGCACCGCGGCCGCGTATCAGACCGCGTTCGACGCGTTCAAGAAGGGACGCAAAGGCGCCGACGCGCTCGCCGCGCTCGTCGAGAAATCGATCGTGCCGGAGCTGCAGGCCGCCGACGCGCGGCTCGCGGTGCTCACCAACGTCCCGCTGGCGCACCAGCCGATGGTCGCCGACGCGCGCGAGTTCCTGCGGCTGCGGGGCGAGAGCTGGCGGCTGCGCGCCGACGCCCTCCGCCGCACGAGCACGATGCAGCGTCGAACACCCGAAGATTCCGCGAGCGCCGGCTGGCGGCTGCAGGCCGAAGCGCGCTTCAGAAAGAACAACACGGCGATGGGCAACGCCGAGAGCGCGGAGCGCGCCTCGCTCGACGCGTTCGAGCGTGTGCGCCACGAAGCGGCCGCGCCGATGCCGTAGGGGCTGGGGGTTTTGAGCGAGCCGTCAGCGCGGCGGAGCAATGTCGCCGCCGGACGACCCGGCGGAGACGCGCTGGCCGTTCGCGAACGTGACCTCACGCGCATTCCCCGACGACGATCCGTCCTTCGCCATCGCGCCTTCGACCGTCACTTCGTCGCCGACGTGAATCAACGTCGGCCGCCAGCCAAGCTGCGCGAGGACCTTCGGGCTCGCCAGCTCGAACTTCCAGGTCGTCGTCGCGCCGTGATCGTCCTTGACGTCGATGTAGACGTGCGTGTGGGGATTGGTCCACTCGATTCGCGCGACGGCGCCCTTGATGGTCACCGGCTTCGCTGCGTCGAACTCCGCGGTGAACGAGTGGTGCGCGAACGACGGAGCGGCGGATGCCACGAGCGCGCTTCCAGCCAGCAGAATGGCGAACCTGAGATGCATTGGATGCTGAGAGCCGCTCCCATTTTACCGCGCGCGTCGGCTCCTCGGAACCCCACCGAAGTTGTAGATCGCCGCATCAGGACAATCGTACAAGAGGCGACCCTGAAAGGGTCGCCCTACACCCACGCCTAGCCCTCGCCTAGCCCCAGCCCCGACACGCGAGCGACACGAGACGGCGCTCGCACGAAAAAAAGGGGCCGGACGCTTGCGCGCCCGGCCCCAGGACTTACAGCGAGACGATTCCTACTACGGCTGACGGATCTCGATCAGTGCGAAGTTCCACCGATCGGTCGCCGTTCCGGTGACGCCCATCGTGACGGGCACCGGCGCCAGAATCTGCGGAGTCGTGAGCCGCTCGACCCAGTAGGTATCGTTGGTCGACGAGATGACCCGCCTGACCATCGTCGCGTTGGCACTCGGCGTCAGCACTCGGCCGAGATCCCAATCGACGCCGACGCCGTAGACCCAAGAGTTCGCCCGCGTCGTCGTCAGCGTGGCCGACGGCTGCACCGGCGATCCGGTCGGGTTGTTGACTGCGATGGAGGCCGCGCCCACCATCGTGTTCGCCGCGCCGGTGAATCCGACGACGGTGATGTTCGCCGGCTGCGACGAGCTGAGGACTGCCGTCGCGGTCATCGACAACCGCGCCGCCGAGACGAACGTCCACCAGACCTCCGCATCGCCGAGCTGGACCGCCGAGCGCGCCGCTCGCGTCCAGGTCTGCGCCGCTCCGTTGTTGGTCATGTTGTTGACGATCGTGTTCGGACCGAGCGCCGGAGCGTCGGTCGAGACGAACGCCACCAGCAGCGTGTTGGCCGCAACCGCGAACGCCGGGCTCGCGATCACCGTGTCCGGACCCGCCGTCCGCGAGACGGTCGTCGCAATCGTCGGCGCGGTGCCGAGCGAGACGACGATCGCCACCGCGCTGCCCGATGCCGCCAGCGTGCCGCCGGTCGGCGTCTGGCTGATTACCCTGCCAGCCGCAACCGTGCTGCTCGCCGCGGTCGTGACCGTCACCGTGAAGCCGGCGCCGGTCAGCGACGCCGTCGCCGCTGCCTGCGTCTGCCCGACGACGTTCGGTACCGCCACCGCCGGCGGTCCGCTCGAGACCACGAGGGCCACCGACGATCCGACTTCGACCGTCGTCGCGGCGGCGGGGCTCTGGCTGATGACGATGCCAGAGGCCACCGTAGTGCTGCTAGCGAACGTGATCGGTGCGCCGACCAGGCCAGCCTCGTTGAGCGCGTTCAGCGCATCACCGTGCGTGCCGATGGAGCCCAACGGGGCGCCCACAACCAGCGGAACGATGGTGCCAAGCGAGATCACCAGGTCCACCGGCGAGTTCGGCGGCAGCGTGAAGCCCGCACGCGGGTCGGACGAGATCACCCGGCCGATCGGAATCGTCGGGCTGTTGGCCGACGTCACGACGCCCACCCGCAGACCGGCCGTCACGATCGCCGTGGTTGCATCCGCCAGCGTCAGACCGACAACGCCCGGCACCGTGTTGAGCGGCTTCGGCACCGGAATCGTGATGTCGGAGAACTGCAGCTGCTCGATGTTGCGCAGCGTGTCAATTCCGTCGGACATGACCGCAATGGCTGCCCGCGTCGGCACGTGAGTCACCGTGACCGTCCCGTTCGGGTTGAGAACGACGTCGTACTGCGCCCGGTCGAAGTTGAACACGGCCGTGTCGCAGTTGAGCGGCATCACGGCGCCGCAGTCGGCGGGAACCGCTGGCGGCGTCACGATCGAACGAATGATCGAGATGTTGCCGGGGTTCAGTCGCTGCGGATCCGAGAAGACATCCGGCGCGAGGTCGCGCGGATCGTCGACCAGCCTGATGGTGCCGTCGTTGTACACGGCCCGCAGCTGGACGTTGAGCCACACGTCGCCGTCGATCAGGTCGTCGCCCATGTTGCCCTGGAGGATGTCGCTCCCCTTGCCGCCGAGCAGGATGTCGCCGCCCATGAAGCCGACGCCCTTGACGGCCGGGATGGCCGGCGCATTCAGATCGGCGCCGAACGCTCCCATCAGCTCGGTGAGGCCGGCGATGTTGGCCGCGCCCTTCCCGTTGCGGAAGTTGACCTGGCCGGGAACGCCGACCGCCGGCACCTGCACCGGCGCGGTTCCTGCCACCAACTCCATGCCGATGACGGCACACTCGGCGATCTCACCAGGCGGATCGCACAGCACCGTGTTCGAGCCGGCGATGTGGTCGTTGAGGTCCCAACCAGACGCGCCGTCCACGAACCGGTACTTGTTGCGGAGGTCGTTGAAGTTCAACGGCGCGTTCGGGAGAGCCAGCAGGCTCAGCTCGATGAATTCCGGCGCGTTCCAGCCGCGCAGGGTGATCCAGTCGAACCCGTAGTCGCCGAAGAACTTGTTCGAGCCCTCCGACATCAGCATGATGTCGTCGCCACCTTCGCCGAAGTGGTTGTCCTGACCGGGGCCGCCGCCGAGGACGTCGTTTCCGCCCACCGCGCTGAGGCCAGCGAGGAGGTCGAACACGTTGCCGCCGTCGCCGAACATGCCGCCGTCGTGGCCTTCGCCGTCGTAGATCCAGTCGTCGCCTTCGCCGCCGAAGATGCCTTCTGCGCGCATCGAGCCGTCGACGAAGATGTCGTCGCCGGGGCCGCCGAAGTACTCGACGCCGTCGTCGCCGCCGAGCAGGAAGTCGTTCCCGTCGCCGCCGATCTCGATGTCGCCGCCGAATCCGGGACCGGACGACAGCGCATCGTTGCCGGGACCGCCCTTCAGGACGTCGTCGCCGTTGCCGCCGAAGAGGACGTCGTCCCCGTCGCCGCCAAGCAGCGTGTCGTTGCCGTCGTTGCCTTCGATGCGATCGTTTCCGGCGTTGCCGTAGAGCGTATCGTCGCCGATGTCCGACTTGAACCGATCATCGCCCACGGCGCCGTTGAACGTGATGTTCTTCCCGGTGTGCAGCGGATCGAAGAACAGCTTCGTGCCATCGGGCTGCGTGAGGAACACGGGGCTGTTCACGCCCAATAGCGGATCGAGCGGGCCGTCAACCGTCGTCGAGGTGAAGTTGAAGTCCGCCGTGTTGAAGATGTTGTCCATCGTGGCGGCCGACACGGTGTTGCGCCGCGCCAGCTCCGCGAGGGAGTTCCCTTCGAGCGAGAAGCGGATGTTCAGACCGTCGGTCCGCTGCAGGTAGTAGAAGCGGTCGAAGTCCTGCAGGTGCTCGAGCTGCGATTCGAACACGTAGTTGAACGTCGATCCGAGGAGGCCGCCGAAGGCCGCCTGACGCTCGGCGAGCCCGCCCACCCAGAAGTCGATGTTGTCGAGGCCGCAGGTCGCGTCGGTGCAGCCGGCCGATGCCGCGAGCGCCGGAGTGTTGGCGAACATGAACAGGTTGTTCACCAGCAGGGCCTGCGCGGCCAAGCGCTTGCCCGCGATGGTCGAGACGCCCGTCACCGACGGATGGGTGGCGTAGGCCGCGATGAAGTTGACCAGCGACTCGTGGTGCCGCAGACCCTGGCCGAATTCGAACCAGGTGGTGTACGGCTGGAGCGCCGAGTTCCTCGTCTTCGCGAACAGCTCCTTCCGCGCCAGGTTCAGGCCCGGAATGCCTTCGCTGCGTCCGCGCGCGATGTTGATCGCCGGCAGGTCGAGAGGGAGACCAACGAGCGTGTTCCGCACCGACGAGGTGACGAACTCGTCGAGCTCGTTGCCGACCTGCTTCGACAATCCGTTGATCAGGGTGCCGGCCGCCTGCGCAGCCGTCAACGTCCCTCCAGGCCCGTTGAACGTCTCCGGGGTGAGGAATGCATCGAACAACCGGATGTTGGTCGTGGTGCCGTCCAGGTTCTCGCGATGGAGCACTTCGGGCAGCATCGAGTGGCCAAGACGATAGACGGTGTGCGCGAACTCCGCCGTGATCGCGGGGTCGAAGCTCGTGAGGCCGCCAAGGAACGCGTTGATCAGCGGCTGCACCTTGCGCGCGAACTCTTCGAACACGAGGTGCTGATACTGCATCTCGGTGCCGAAGCGCGCGGCCTGGAAGAGGTGCTCTCCATAGCCCCAGCCCGAAGGCCCGTGCGTGCCCTTCCAGCCGGCGATTTCTGCCGCCGTCAGCCCGAACGAGTTGCGGCCGGTGGCAGGGTCGACCGGGAGGTTGATGTTGTGATCGAACTCCGACGCAATGCGGTTGTGCTCCGAGTGAAACAGCGTGTGCATCGTCGAGAGCGCGATGTTCTCGTTGCCGCGGCCGTCACCCGTCACGAAATGCGCGCCGAGCAGCTCGTCGTCGTACGTGCCAGGCTGCTGGCACGACGGGACGGTGCGGAAGTCGCAAATCGTGGTGTCCGTGTCGGCGGGGAGCGCAGCGCCGTTCGCGTCGACCGGCACCGCGTTGTGCGCGATGTCGTTCAGGAACCCATGGCCGGTTCTGAACGCGTTCGCCGGAATCGCGATGCCGCCGCCGGCCGAGTTGCCTTCGAGCAGGATCGGCGTCGTCGGCGTCGCGCCCGGAAGAACGAGCTGCGCCATTCCGCGGGCCGGACCAGGCTTGAAGTGGCCGTACGGGTCGGTGAGGATCAGCGGCACGTCGAGGACGTCAGTATCCGCGAGCCTGATGCCGAGCATCGTCGCCGCCTGCTGCTTCACTTTCGCCCAGCTGCCGATGTTGCAGATCTCGTCGCTGGGGAAGCCAGTGCCGCGCGGCGCACAATGGTCGCCGTCGAGCATCTTGCCGTCCGGAACCGGGCGCCCAGCTGCGTTGAGCACGTACTGGCGCAGGAACACCTGGTGCGACGGATGCGACGTGTAGGTCTGGTTCTGATCCACCCACGGCGTCGTCTGGTTGATCGAGTCCTTGACGTCGTCGGCGGTCCCGAGGATGCCGTCGCCGCCAGGCTGGAGCTGGCCGCGCGTCATCACCATGAAGTTGGTCGGGCTGCCCGCAACGAACAGCGGATCGTCCGACTTCAACGGGATGACCACCGAGCCACCGGCCTTGGGAACGAGGTCGAGGCCGTGATCGAAGAACTGCCCGAAGAAGGTGAACATCAGGTTGAACGGCGCCGACAATCCGAAGTCGGGCGTGATGTTCGGGATGAACAGCGAACCCGTCGGGTCGCCGGGTTCCGGCGGAGCGGGGGCGCCGCAGACGAAGCCGCCGGAGCCGCACGGGTTGTCGTGCGCGGCCTGCGCGGCGGGGTTTCCAGCTCCCACTCCAGGCGGCGGCGCGATCGTCGTCGTCTGGTCCACGATCAGGTTGCTGATCGTGCGCGGCTCGGAGTCGAACACGGTCCCGGTGTTTTGCTTGTACGAGGTTGCCAACCCTGTCGCAGGATTCGGCTGTGCGTCGCGGAAGTTCGGCGTCAGCAGCCGTGGGAAGAGACGATCCGCGGCGCCGAACATGTGCTGATCGGGAACCGGGATGAGGTTGTTGAACGAGCCGTCGACGGTCCGCAGACCGCGCGGCAGCTGCGGGTCGAGCACCTGGTTCGGTCCGGTGCCGAGCAGGCTGCCGCCAGCGGCGTGATCCTGCGCGACGAGGATCTGTTCGTAGATGAACCGGTAGTCTTCGGCAGAGATGATGAATCCCTGTCCGACGGGCGCTCCGCCGTCTACGACTTGCGCCTTCACGTTCGTCTGCGGCATGAACGAGGGACTGATGCCGGACAGGAACATCGCGACGACCATCACCAACGGCCATCGCTTATTCGCGCCGAGCTTTCTCAGAGACATTCGCTACTCCTCCTTGCGTTTCCGATTTCCGGGCCGTTCGCTTCCGCCGCCGCCGCCGACGAGCGCGTGTTCGCCTGCGGTGGAGCGCACGACGTGCTCACACACCTGTGGTGCATCTCGCCTCCTCGCGATCGATAGCTCCGCCCGCGCTTTCGCGGAGACTGTGTCAAGTGGACGGGAAATGTGGTTTGCAGACTACGCGGCGCGATAGAGCGGGGACATTCCTCTTTGGCGGGGGAGTGGCTACGACGTCGGTGGGATGGCTCGTCGCGGCGAGCGAGCAGACGAAAACGATCCGTCTCCGGCGGCGGAGACGGATCGTTTTCGAACTATCGCGTGTGGTTTTCTATTTGGAGTCGGGGGCGATCTTGGTCGAGCCGTAGTACTGCTTCGGCGGAACCTGCCGCGCGCGCGGCGTCTGCATCGCGACGTCGGCGAGCCGCACCGGCTCCGCGTCGAACTTCGCGATCTCGATCATCTTCGTCGACTTGTTGAAGGTGATCTTGGCGCCGTCGGCGAGCTTGCCGACGCCTTTGTCGTTCTTGTCGAAGCGGAACTCGAGGACGTCGACCTGATGCGGCGTGCCGAGCGCGACGTCTTTCGGGAACTCGCCGATCGGCAGATGGTCCTGGCTCGCGATGACGATGCGGCGGCCCTTCGGCGTCTTGATCTCGCGCGCGAAGTCGATGTTCCACGACCGCCGCAGGAGCGCGCGCGCGCCGGTGTTCTGGATGCCCGGCGTGAGCACATAGCCGGCCCGCACGCGGACCTTCTCGAGCACGGCCAGCACCGCGGCCGGTCCGCTCTTCATCATCGGCTTCATCACCTTCTCGTACTCCTCGTCGGTCGACCATCGCTCGATCACGATGTCGACGGGCCCCGCGTAGACGCCCTTCGCGTCGAGCGATCGGCCGACGAGATGCGCGGCGGGGCCGTGGGCGTCGGCCAGCATTGGCCGGCGCGTACCGAGCGTGAAGCACGCGACGACGATCGCGGCGCCGGCGACGAGCCGGCGAAGAGTCAGCTGCTTGGACATGTCACCTCTCTTGGAAGAAACGGTCAGTCGAGGCTCGCGTGGGACGTCGCCGACGACGGCGCCTCGACGAGCCCGTGATTGATGGCGAAGAGCGCGAGCTCGAGCCGCGAGTAGACGCCGAGCTTGTCGAAGATGTTCGACAGGTGGCGCTTCACCGTGTCCTCGCGCACGGACAAGAGCTGCGCGATGTCGCGGTTCGACGCGCCGCCGGCGACGTGCGGCACGATCTCGAGCTCGCGCGCCGTGAGGCGGTAGCGCTCGGCCTTCGACGCGCCGTCGCCGCTCGCCATGACCTGGCGGATCGCTTCCACGCCGTCGCGGACGTTCTGCTGCCAGAGCCAGTACTCGCCGTGCATCACGGCGCGGATGCTCCGGAACAGCATCACCGCTTCCGACGTCTTCAGCACGATGCCGCGCGCGCCCAGCTGCAGCGCGGCGATCGTGTCGCCGCGGTGATTGTGGTCGCCCGTCAGCATGATCGATCGCGTCGCCATCGGCGGCCCGCTGCAGATCGCGCGCAGCGCGTCCAGGCCGCCGCCGTTCGGCATCGTCAGATCGAGGAGCAGGACGTCGGGCTTCAGCTCACGGGACAGGCTCACGGCCTCCGTGGCGTCGCCAGCTTCGCCGACGACGTGCATGTCGTCTTCGCTTTCGACGAGCCGCTTGAGCCCGTCGCGAAACATGGCGTGGTCGTCGGCAACGAGAATGCGAACGCGGTCGGAGGGCATCATTTGCACTGGGTTAGGTATGGCGTGCGGTAGCAATGAGTACGCCGAACGACTCGATGGTCGAATCTGGCCGTCTACGGCGCGCAAGGAAGGCATTCAGAGTTCGTCGCGAAACCGGATCGCCGCCGAGCCCGGAAAAAATCCCGCGGGACGGCGACTTATCGTTCCTCGCGTCGATCGATCGCGCAATCGATGTAGGGCGACCCTTTTCAGGGTCGCCAAGGCGAGGCTGAAAGCCTCGCCCTACGCGGGATCTGCAGTTTTTGCGGTCCTCCACCAAAGTGGTGACCGCTACGCCGCCAAAGGACCATTTCGAAGAGCGCTTCACCGTGTCCTCGCGAACCGACCGCAACTGCGCGATGTCGCGCGCCGCGTCGCCGCTCGCCATGACGCGGCGGATCGCCTCGCTGCCGTCGGGGACGCTCTGGTGCCAGAGCCAGTACTCGCCGTGCATCACGGCGCGGATGCTCCGGAACAGCATCACCGCTTCCGACGTCTTCAGCACGATGCCGCGCGCGCCCAGTTCCAGCGCGGCGATCGTATCGCCGCGGTGATTGTGGGCGCCCGTGCGCATGATCGATCGCGTCGCCATCGGCGGCCCGCTGCAGATTTCGATGAGCCGCTTGAGGCCGTCGCGAAACGTGGCGTGGTCGTCGGCAACGACAATGCGAACGCGGCCGGCCGGCATCATGGGCACTGGGTTAGGTGTCGCGCGAGGTAGCAATCAGTACGCCGAACGACTCGATGGTCAATCGGGGCGTATACGGCGCGCAGGCAAGGCGTTGATTGGGACAGCGCGGTCGCCGCCGGGCCCGGAAAAAATCGCGCGGGAGGGCGACTAATCGGGCCGGAAGAACGCAAAGGGCGCAGGTTCCTTTGCGCTTCGCGCCCTTTGCCTGCTCTGCGTTCTCTCTACCCACCAAAGTGGCGACGCCGCCACCACCAAAGGACCATTTCAAACCGCTCACCGACCGTTTACTTTGGAGCTCCAGTCAGCCCCAAAAATTTTTCGAGCGCGTCGACTAGGTGACCTGCTTCACCAGGAGCGAGGCATGTTTGTGAATATCCGTCATGAGATCTGGCGTCGGTACCGCCGCGCGATCCTCGTCCCAGCGATCGCGCTGTGCGCGGTGACCGCGCCCACGGCCATCAGGGCGCAGACCCCGTCGTTTCTCCCGCTGCCGGGGTGTGTGGCGCCGCCACCCCCGCCGGGGAGCGGCGGCTTCCCTGTCGCCAACACCGACGCGCTGCAGACCATGGCAGCGCCGCTCGTGTTCACGGGCGCCACGCTGCTGGCGAACGACACGGGCGCCCTGCCGATCACGATCGCGTCGATCGCCGCGGCGAGCGCGGCGGGCGGCACGATCACCGGCGCCGGGCCGTACACCTACACGCCGCCAGCGGGCTTCCTCGGCGTGGACAGCTTCAACTACCGGATTCAGAACTCCGTCGGCAACGCTGTCGGCCTCGCCCGCGTGACGGTGACGGCTGACACGATCGCGCCGACGGTTTCGATGACGGCGCCCGCCGGCGGCAGCGTGTCGGGCAACGTGCCCGTCTCGGCGAACGCGAGCGACAACGTCGGCGTCGTCGGCGTGTCGTTCTTCGACGGCACGACGCCCATCGGCGCCGAGGACACCTCCTCGCCGTACGGCGTGACGTGGAGCACCGCGTCGCTCGCGAACGGTCCGCACTCGCTGACCGCGGTCGCGCGCGATGCCGCCGGCAACAGGACGACGTCGCTGCCGGTGGCGGTGACGATCTCGAACGCCGTTCTGTCGGCGCCGACCGTCGACAAGATGGTCTTCTCCGAGGGCCTCGGCAAGCGGACGACGCCGGCGTTCAGCACGACGCGCGCGGGCGATGTGCTCGTCGCGTTCGCGGGCTCGGACGGTCCGGCCTCGGCCAACTCGCAGACGCTGACGATCGCCGGCGCGGGCCTCACGTGGTCGCGCGTGCGCCGCGTCGCAGGCTCGTTCGGCGACGCCGAGATCTGGAAGGCGACGGCGTCGGGCGTGCTGACCAACGTCACGGTCTCGAGCACGCAGTCGTCGGGCGGCGCGCACCAGTCGCTGACGGTGATTGCGTTCAGCGGCGCCTCCGGCGTCGGCGCATCGGCCGGCGCGAGCGCCGCGGGCGGCGCAGCGACGGTGAGCCTCGCCACGACCGCCGCGAGCTCGATGGTCTACGCGGTCGGCAACGACTGGGACGGCGCCGCGGCGCGTGTGCTGCCCGCCGGCCAGACCAAGGTCCACGAGTTCGTCGACAGCGCCGTCGGCGACACGTTCTGGGTGCAGGCGACGAGCGCGGCGACCGGCGCGGCCGGCAGCGCGGTGACGATGAGCACGACGTTCCCGACGGCCGATCAGTGGAACATCGCCGCGGTCGAGATCACCGCGGGCGTCGCGCCGGCCTCGGTCACGGTGCCGAACGTCGTCGGGATGACGCAGGCGAACGCGTCGACGGCCATCACCGGCGTCGGCCTCGCGGTCGGCGGCATCACCACCGCGTTCTCGTCGACGGTCGCCTCCGGCGCGGTGATCAGCCAGACGCCGACGGGCGGCGCGAGCGCGTCGGTCGGGAGCGCCGTGGCGCTCAGCGTCTCGCTCGGACCCGCGCCGACGCCGCCGCCGGGCGCCGGTCCGGTGCTCGCGCTGTCGTTCAACGAAGCGTCGGGCAGCGTCGCGAGCGATTCGTCGGGCAACGCGAACACCGGCACCATCGTCGGCGCGACGCGCGTCGCCGGCCAGACCGGATTCGGCGGAGCCCTCTCGTTCGACGGCGTGAGCGCGATCGTCAACATCGCGAACAGCGCGTCGCTCTCGCTCTCGACCGGCATGACGCTCGAGGCGTGGGTGAATCCGTCGGCGAACGGCGGCGTCGGCCCGAACGACGGCTGGCGCACGGTGATCATGAAGGAGCGCGGGACGACCGGACTCTCCTACGCGCTCTACGGAAACGACGGCGACACGAACCCGTCGCGGCCCGCAGGCTACATCCGCAACAGCGCCGCGGACAAGGAAGCGGCGGCCGGACCGGCGCTGCCCGTCGGCGCCTGGTCGCACCTCGCGCTGACCTACGACGGCACGTCGCTGCGCCTCTACGTGAACGGCGTGCTGCGCAGCACGCTCGCCGCCTCGGGCGGGATCACGACGTCCACCTCGCCGGTGCGCATCGGCGGCAACGTCGTCTTCTCGTCGCCGGGCACGGAGTACTTCGCGGGACTCATCGACGAAGTTCGGATTTACAACCGGGCGCTGACCGCTGCCGAAATCGCGGCGGATATGAGCACGCCGCTCCCGTAGCGGTCAACCGATGGTTGCAGTGCAGACAAGCTGAGGAGTAGACGCACCATGAGTATCTTTCTGCCGCGCAATGCTTCGAAGGCCCGCATCCGGGATGCGGAGCGCGCGCGACGAAACCGCGCTGAGATCGTCCGTGAGCTGTCGTGGGGCCGCATCTCGCGACGCGATCTCCTGAAGTGGGGAGTGTTCAGCGGCGCCGGCGCGCTGGCGATGAAGGGCGGGCTCAACCCGTTCGTCTCGATGTCGGGCCAGACGTTCGGCCCGACGGGCGCGCCGCCGAGCCCGCTGTTCGGCGTCAGTGCGTTCAGCCAGGCGATGCCGCGCTTCGACGTGCTGCCGCGGCAACCGATCGCGTGCGCCAGTCCGGCGCCCACGGCCGAAGCGAATCAGACGCAGATTACCGTCGATCCGCTGCTCGGCGGCGGCACGGGACCGTGCGAAGGACGGCCGGGGGGCCCGGTGTGGGCGCATCAGCGCTTCAGCGAGCACTACCCGACGACCTACGTGTACGCGGCGCAGATGCCGGCGTCCACCAACTACGTGTACGACCCGACCGTCCCCTCGTCTCTCAATTCGGGCATCGATCCGTCGCACCCGCTGCCGCTGGTGTTCCATCCGGACATGCCAGTGCAGAAGCCGACGAGCGTCTGGACGTTCAACGGGACGATCCCGCCCAAGCTCGTGCAGGCGCGCTATAGCGACCCGCTGATCTTCCGGCACTTCAACGGCCTCTCGCCCGACGTGACGCAGAACGGCGGCTTCGGGCGTCACACGATCTCCACGCACGAGCACAACGGCCACCACGGCGCGGAGAACGACGGCTTCACCGGCGCGTACTTCTTCCCCGGCCAGTTCTACGACTATCACTGGCCGGTCGTGCTCGCGGGGCACTACAGCTTCAACTCGCAGGCCGACGACATCATGGCGAGCACGCCTGACGGCAGCGGCGGCCTGATCAAAGTGCCGGGCGACTGGCACGAGACGATGAGCACGCACTGGTTCCACGATCACATGTTCAGCTTCACGGCGCAGAACGTGTACAAGGGCAACGCTGCGATGTTCAACATCTACAGCGGCCTCGATCGCGGCAACGAGAGCATCAACGACGGCGTGAACCTGCGGCTGCCGAGCGGCTCGCTGAAGGACTGGGGCAACCTCGATTACGACGTCAACCTGATGCTCGCCGACAAGGCGTTCGACTCCGACGGGCAGCTGTTCTTCGACATCTTCCAGTTCAACGGCTTCATCGGCGACGTGATGACGGTGAACCTCGCCTTCAAGCCGTACTTCGAGGTGGAGCGGCGCAAGTACCGCTTCCGCATCCTGAACGCGGCGGTGTCGCGCTTCTTCAAGATCGGGCTCGCGAACGCGGCCGGCTTCAGCCAGCCGATGATCCAGATCGCCAACGACGGCAACCTGCTCCCGCGGCCGGTGACGCTCTTCGAGACCGACGAGCTGGGCATCGCCGAGCGGTACGACATCGTCATCGACTTCTCGAACTTCCAGATCGGCGACAAGCTGCACCTGGTGAACCTCGCCGATCACACCAGCCTCGATTCGGTCGGCCTGGACGGACAGAAGCCGCCAGCGGACCTGACGATGCCGCAGGCGCTGTCGGGGACATCGCTCGATCCATGCGTGGGACGGTTCCTCGAGTTCCGCGTCGTGCGCAACCCGGCGGTGGCCGACCAGAGCCAGGTGCCCGACGTGATGATCCCGAATCCCGATCTGTCGCAGATTCCGGTCGTCAACGAGCGGACGTTCGTGTTCGGCAAGGACGGCATCCAGACGAGCGGTGACCCGATCACCGCGGGCCCCGGGCACTGGGGGATCGGCACCGACGGCGGCATCCAGCTCGGGGCCGACTTCAACCGGATCTCGGCGGCGCCGAGGTTCGGGACGCGAGAGATCTGGCATCTGGTCAACGACGGGGCCGGATGGGATCACCCGATTCACATCCACTTCGAAGAGGGGCAGATCCTCGCGCGCGACGGCAGCTTCAACAACGTGTCGAACGCCGAGCGCGGACGCAAGGACGTCTACCGCCTGCACCCGAAGGGGTCGGTGACCCTCACGATGCAGTTCCGCGACTGGGGCGGCATGTACATGGAGCACTGCCACAACACCATGCACGAGGACAACGCGATGCTCCTCCGATGGGAGATCGACGACGCCGGCGGCGCGTTCCTGAAACCGCTTCCGACGCCGATTCCGACGCCGCAGGGCGTCCGGTTCGAGGATCCGTACACGGTGTAGGGACGTAGGGACTGAGAGCGTGTTGCAAAACGAGTAGGGCGAGGTTTGCAGCGCGCTCTCACAGTCCTCGAGTCCCCCGTCCCCTCACTCTTCAAGGATCCCGCATGCGCATGCTGATCGGATCGATCGCCGCCGTTCTGTGTCTGCTCGCCGCCGCGCCGGCGGGAGCGCAGAACTCCCGCTGGGGCGCAGGCTACTTCCCGAACGTGGAGCTGACGACGCAGGACGGCAAAGTCGTCCGCTTCTACGACGATTTGATCAAAGGGAAGATCGTCGCGATCGATTTGATCTACACGACCTGCCAGTACGCCTGCCCGCTCGAGACTGCCCGGCTCGCGCAGGTGCAGAAGCTGCTCGGCGATCGCATGGGCAAGGATGTCTTCTTCTACTCGATCACGATCGATCCCGATCACGACACGCCGCCCGTGCTCAAGGAGTACGCGGAGAAGTTCGGCGCGGGACCCGGATGGCTGTTCCTCACGGGCAAGCAGGCCGACATCGACGTGATCAGCAGAAAGACCGGCCTCTATTCGGAGCCCGATCCGAACAATCCCGACGGCCACACGCCGAGCCTCCTCGTCGGCAACGAGACGACGGGGCAGTGGATGCGCAACTCGGCGCTCGACAACCCGAAGTTCATGGCGCGGACGATCGGCGACTGGTTGAACAGCTGGCAGACGGCGAAGAAGACCGGCATCCCGTTTTCCGACGCGCCCGAGCTGAACTTCGATCAGGGCCAGTACAAATTCCACAACCACTGCGCCGCGTGCCACACGATCGGCAAGGGCGACCGGATCGGCCCCGATCTCGCGGGCGTGACGGCCGCGCGCGATCGCGAGTGGCTCGCGCGGTTCATCCTGAAGCCGGACAAGGTCTACGAGGCTGGCGATCCGATCGCCGTCGCGCTGCGCGCGAAGTACAACAGCGTGCGCATGCCGAACCTGTCGCTGACGAGCACCGACGCGGACCTGCTGATCGACTACATGGATCGCGAAGGCCGCGCCGGCGTGAAAAGCGCTGCGCCGGAGACGACGGTGAAGAGCGCGCCCTCGGCCGCCGGCCTGAGCCTCGCGCCGATGATCGATCCGTACCTGCGCATCCAGGCCGCGCTGAACGCGGACAGGCTCGACGGCGTGCGCCAGGCGGCGGAGCAGATCGGCGCGGAAGCCGGCCGGCTCGGCGAGCGCGGCGCCGCCGTGCGCGCGGCGGCCGCGGACGCGCAGCGCGCGGCAGATCTCGCAGCGGCGCGCGCGGCGTTCGGCGCGCTCGGCGACGCGCTGTTGTCGCTCGGCGGCAACGCTGAGGGCGGCTTCGGCGACGGCGTGAAGGTCGCCTACTGCCCGATGGCGAAGAAGTACTGGCTGCAGACGGGCGACGCGATCAGGAATCCCTACTACGGCAAGGCGATGTCGGACTGCGGCCGATTCACCGCGCCGCCGTCGTAGCGCTCGGCCGCCGTCGCTCTTCGCTTCATCACCAGGACAGCCGTCGCGTCACGCGATCCACGCGCTCACGGCCGCTTCCGCCTCCGCGGCGCCGACCGGCGGCGGCGCGACGCAGATAGAGTTGCGAGCCGCCTTCGCGTGGTAGAGCGCCGCATCGGCGCGCGCGATGAGCGCCGTCGCGTCGAGCTCGCCAGGCTGCGCCGACGCGACGCCGACGCTGATCGTCGGCCCCTCCGTCTCGTCGCGCGCGATCCGCAGCCTCGCGACGTCGCGCCGGATCCCTTCGGCCACCTGCTGCGCGCCGGCGACCGGCGTATCGGGCAGGATCACCAGGAACTCGTCGCCGCCGTAGCGGCAGCGGACGTCGCTGCTGCGCGTCACGCGGCCGAGCGTCGCGCCGACATTCGCCAGGAGCTCGTCGCCGCGCAGGTGTCCGTGGCGATCGTTCACGGTCTTGAAGTGATCGACGTCGAACATCACGATCGAGAGCGGCGTGCCGGTGCGTCGCACCCGCCGCAGCTCGGCGTCGAGCGTCTGCAGGGCGTGGCGCCGGTTGAAGCAGCCGGTGAGCCCGTCGACCAGACTCAGCTCGCGCGCCTCGAGAAACAGCTGCATGTTCCTGATGCCGATCGCGAGCACGGCGGCCACCGCTTCGACGGCGCTGCGCTCGTCGGGCGGCAGCGGCGCGGCCGACGTGATCCCCAGCGCGCCGACGACGGTGTCGCCGGCGAGCAGCGGCACGCAGAGATCCGAGGGCGCGGCGTCCGCGGCCGGCGCATCGCCGCCGCCGGGCCGCAGCGCGCGATCGGCGATGCGCTCGAGCGCCTCGTGCGGCCGGCTGTCGGTCCGGTCCTGCAGCATCGTCTCCCATCGGTCGCCGATCCGAATCAGGAGCCAGAAGCGCGCGTCGGGCGCGAAAGGCGGGACGTGCGTCCAGAGCACCTGCTGCAGCGACGGCCGATCGAGCGCGGCCGTCAGCGCCTGGCTGAACGCCATCAACTGCTGCAGCGTCCGCGACTGCGCGCGCGCCTTCGCGGCGTCGGTCAGCGCCGCGCGCACCTCGGCGCGCGCGACCGTCCACTTGCGGTACTGGTGAAACCCGAACGACGTCAGCAGCAGCAGGAGCGCAGGCAGGAGGTCGAGATCGAAACGGCTCTCGACGTCGTGAATGACGGCGAGGGCGTAATGGAGCGGCTGCCGGAAGATGATGACCGCCGAGGCAATGAGGGCTGCTGTGAGCGCCGTGTCGTCGCGGGTAATGAGCCGCATCGAAAGTTGTACTCATCAACAACCGTGCCGTCCAGGTCGCGGCGAGTCCCGCGCACGAGCGGCCGACCGATGTGCGCGCGGCGCGTGTGACGTGTGACGAAAGCGCACGATGCGCGCGCGATCGCGGCGGCGCGCGCCGCACGCCGTTGCACGCTTCGACAGATCATGAAGTGCGACGGTGCGACATGCGCGTCGCCGCGCGCGCGCCGGACGATCTGGCATCGAATCGCGACCGCCGCGCGCGCTCGCGCCGCGGCGTAATTCCTACATCACAACATTCGTCGATCGGCGCCGCATCGAGCAGATCTTTCATAACACGATCGTGAACGACGGGAACCGTTACGTGCGACGCGCGCGGGGTGCGCGAACAATTCGCACCCTGCGCCCTCGTGTCACATGCGGGTCCGTCGGCGATGTCGCGCAGCGCGCGCGAAAACTTCGTGCGCGCATGTCCCGATCGTTCGAACGTTCAGACACTTACCCGCGCCGCGGCCGCGCGCGCCCCACCGATCGCGCGGCGCCGTGGCAATCCTCTTGCTGATTTACTCCCATCACGAAATCGTTCATCGAGGGGATCGAATGAAACGGGATCTGTTCGCGGTGTGTCTCTTTGCATTTTGCGCGCATGCGGCGTCCGCTCACGCGTCGCCGACGATGGTTCGACTCGGCTACAGCGACTGCTCGAGCTGCCACATCTCGCCGCAGGGCGGCGGCATGCTCACGACCTACGGCAAGGGCGTCGACGAGGCGCAGAGCCTGCGGCGCCAGGAAGTGCATCCGGTCGATACCGCGACGACGCGCCTGCTGTACGACGTGCGCTTCGTGACCGCGTCGCAGCTCGCTGAATCGCTTGCCACCGGCCACGACGTGAAGTCGACGACGTTCCGCCTGCAGGGACGCAGCTCATTGCTGATGTCCGAGCACAACCGGCTGAGCGGCGCGTTCGGCCTCGAGACGCCAGTGCTGACGACGGCGGGCATGAGCGCGTCGACGGCCGGCAATCTCGTCGTCTACAGAGCGCTCTATCAATACCGGCCGACCGACAGCTTCGAGCTCGCGATGGGCCGCGACGAGATGCCGAGCGGGATCGGCCTGCCCGATCCGCTCGCGTTCATCCGCAACGGCAGCGACGCAGGCGACACCGCGTATCCGACGCAGTTGAAGGCGCATTGGTACACGCACCGGCTGCAGCTCACGCCGTACGTGTTCGGCCCCGGCGGCGAAGAGCCGACGGCCCTGCGGCAGCACGGCGGCGGCATCGTCGCGGGCGTCGACGTGTGGAAGCACCGCGCGATCGTCGGCGTGTCGTCGCGCCTCTCGGAGGCGTCGGCGTTCCACCGCACGAGCGCCGGCGCGTACGCGCGCCTCGGCTTCGGCAAATGGGGCGTGCTCGCGGAGCACGACTTCACCACGCGGACGACGCGCGACGAGTCGGCGCCGCAGCCGCGGGCGCAGTACCTCGCCGGGCACACGCAGGTGTTCTTCGCCCCGGTGGAGTGGCTCGTCACGTCGGTCGCGGCGGAACACCTCGTTGTCGACGCCGCGCAGCAGACGCACCTCTATCGGCTGACGCCCGGCGTGCAGGCGCGCATCTCCGACAACCTGACGATCATCGTGAACATGCGCGAGGCGTTCACCGGCGTCGCGGCCGCACGCGCGCGCACCTTCTCCATCCAGCTCGCGGTCAAGAGCGTTCAATAGCCAGGAGCCTCCAATGTCCATCGTTCGCAACGCGGTCGTTCTCGGTGTGGTCGGTGTGGTCGGCGTCGCGGGTTCGTCGCGCGCGGCCGATGCGTACAAGGTGAGCGGCGCCGAAGTCGTCGTGGTGTGCCCGCTCACCGTCGGCGGCAGCTTCGAGGCGCGGACCAAGAGCGTGAGCGGCGAGGTGACGGCGAGCGCGGCCGATCCCGGCAGCGTGAGCGGCGCGCTGCGCGTCGATCTGCAGACGCTCGAGACCGGCATCGCCGTCCGCGATCGCCACATGCGCGAGACCTACCTCGAGGTGGAAAAAGGGCCCGAGTTCGCCGTCGCGACGTTCGACAAGATTCGCATCGAGAAGCTCGCCGGCAAGTCCACGTTCAAGGGCACGCTGCTGCTGCACGGCCAGCGGCAGGAAGTGACCGGCGTCGCCGATCTGCAGCAGCGCGACGGCCGCATCCGCGTGCAGGCGCAGTTCCCGATCAAGGTGTCGGCGTTTCAGATTCAGAAGCCGACGTATCTCGGCGTCGGCGTGCGCGACGAGATTCAGATCAAGGTGATGCTGACCGTCGAGCCGTCGTCGAATAGGGTGGCGGACGCGCGCTAGCGGTCGCGCCTGGCGGCGGAATTCGATCCTCGCAAGACAGGAAGACAGGGAGACAGGAAGGCAGGAAGGCAGGGAGGCAGGAAAGCAGAAATTCAAAGAAGAAAAGCCGAAGGGTGGGAATGACGAAGGAAGAAAGGCGCGAATGCAGAAGGTCAAAGCTCGAGGGCCCTTCTGCCCTCTGCCCTCGTCATTCGAGCCTTCCTGCCTTCCCTCCTTGAATTCCTGCCCTTCTGCGTTCCTGCCTTGCTGCCTTGCGTTATCGGCCCTCGACGCGGTCGACGAACATCTGCAGCAGGCCTCCCCAGCCGTTCGGCGAGTCGATCGCGGTGCGAATCGCAGCGGCATCGACGCCGTGTCGATCGAGATGCCGGTGTTCGAGGTCGACGCGCGTCCGGCCGCCCGGTTCCGCGGTGAAGCGCACCTCCACCTCGCTCGACTTCGCGAGGTCCGGCTCGAACTGCCACTTGCCGTCGATCTGCCACGCGATGACGAGCCGGTGCGGCGGATCCCAGACGAGCACCGATCCCCAGTCGCAGTCGGTGCCGTCTTCCTGCTCGGTGTAGCAGCGCCCGCCGGCGCGTCCCTCGATGATCGCCCTCTTCATCGGCGACTTCCCGATGTGATGGCTGCGCGGCCACCAGCTGTCGTATTCCGCCGTGAAGACGTGGAACGCGCGCTGGGGGCTCGTCTGCACGGTGATGGTCTTGCGAACGGCGTCAACGGTGCGATCGGTGTCGGTGACGGTCATGCGGCTTCTCCTTTGAGGGATGGGCTTCGACGCGGCGCTTGAAGGCGGCGAGCGCCTGCGTCCAGAAGCGATCGAAGTACTCGCGCAGCGCGTCGAACGCCTCGGGGTTGAGCGCGTAGAGCCGGCGCGCGCCGTCGGCGCGATCGGTCACGAGGCGCGCCTCCTTCAGCACGCGCAGGTGCTGGGAGATCGCGGGGCGGCTGACGGGAAGGTCGCGGGCGATCTCGCCGACCGGCAGCGGACCGTCGATCAGGCGCGAGAGGATCGCCCGCCGCGTCGCGTCGCCGAGCGCGTCGAGCTGCGCCTCATGGTAAGTGTTCACTTACCGTAAGTATATGCTTACCGAAGCCTGTGTCAAGCGGCAGGCCTTCACACGTCCGCGAGCGTGAGCGGACGCGGCGTCTTGCCGTCGACGTCGGTGAAGCCGTACTCCGCCGCGAGCTGCGCGGCGACGAGCACCCGGCCGGTGTGCCGCAGCACGTCGGGGTCCGACGCCAGCGCCGACACCGCGCGCCCGATGAACTCCGGCGACTCCGAGTTGCTCAAGTCGATCCAGGCAGCGGCCTCCATCACTTTCTCCGTGCGCACCAGCCCCGGGTACAGCGAGACGACGGCGACACCGTAGGCGCGCAGCTCGTGGGCCATGTCGGCCGTCAGCTTGTCGGTCGCCGCTTTCGACACGCCGTACGCGACGTTGCCGACGTGCTTCTGCGCCGCCCAGAACGAGATGTTGACGATGAGGCCGCGGCGTTGCGCGACCATCGCCGGCGCGGCGAGCTGGCTCGCGCGGTAGTGGGCGCGCACGCCGGCGCCGAACATCCCGTCCCAGCGCCACAGCGGCTGCTCCCAGAACGGCTTCGTCCAGGTGAACTGGCCGTTCTCGATCATCCCCTCGTAGCCGCCCCACACGTTGTTGACGAGGACGTCGATCGCGCCGGCCTCGCGCCGGATTCGCTCGAACACCGCGTCGACCTGGGCGTCGTCGCGATGATCACAGCGGATCACCGTCGTCCGCGCGCCGACGCGCTCGAAGTCGCTCGCGGATCGTCCGGTGACGAACACCTGCGCGCCGTCGTCGGCGAGCTGCCGCGCGACGCCGCGCCCCACGCCCTTCATGCCGCCGGTGACGAGGGCCACCCTGCCGTCCAATGTCTGCATTGCGACACTCTACTTCCTGGAAGCGGTTTCGAAACCCGCTCAGGCGGGGCCGCACTGCGTCTCGTAAGGATTGTCGATATGGGCGCGCGACGCGTGGCGCGTGCGGCGAGCCTCTGATGCGCGCACGGACGTCGTGGGTCTCGCGATGCGGCAGGGAATGTCGCTCGTCGCTGACGGATCGGCGATCGGTCTGCTGCTCGCCGCGGCCGGCGGAATTGTGTTCGCGTCCGCTACGTCTTGAGCTGTCGGGCGATGAACGCCTTCACCATCTGGCGCGCGCGATCGGTCTGTGGCCCCGGCTTCGCCACCCACTCGTGCTCGGAGTCTTCGAACAGCTGATATTGACAGTCGCCGCCGGCCGCGCGGTAGGTGGCGACGAATTTCTCCTGCACCGCGGGCAGCACGTTGTCGTCGAGCGCGCCCTGCATGATCAGCAGCGGCACGAGCGTCACCGGTTCGTGGCGCTCGAGTATCTCCTGCGGGTTGCTTTCGTGGATCGCGTCCCACGGCTTGAAGAAGACGACGTGGTTCTTGACCATCGCGTCGCGCTTCAGCTTCTCCGCGTTCTGGAAGCGGGCGAAGGGGTTGCTGATCGGCGAGCGCATCGCGGCGTACGCGACGCTGGCGTCGACGCCGGCCGCCTCGGGAAGCGGAATCGCGTTGTAGCGCGGGTCCCGCGGCCGCATCGCAAGCAGCTCGGCGACGTGGCCGCCGCTCGAGCTGCCGTAGACGCCGATCTTCGACGGGTCGCCGTTCCACGACGGCGCCTTCCATTTCAGCCAGCGCACGCCGTAGTTCGCGTCCTGCACGCAGGCCGGATACGGCGCCTCTGGGGCGAGCGTCAGGTCGATCGCGACGACGAGGACGCCGCTCTCCGCGAGGGCGCGATCCATCGGCTCCTCGGCGTGGCGATCCTTCGCGTTCCACGCGCCGCCGTGCAGATCGAGCACGGTCGGGAACGGCCCCGCGCCAGCCGGCCGGTAGACGCGCGCCATCAGCAGGCGTCCAGCGGCATTGCGGCGGAACTCGACGTCGGTGGCCGTGATCTCGAATCGGGCGGCGGGATCGTACGAGATCGCCGCGGCGCTCGCGCGCCTCGCCGCGGCGAGCGGAAGCCCCGCGGCGCCGACGGCAACCATCGTCTTGAGAAAGTCCCGGCGGCCGGGAGGATCCGTGCGCATGCTCAACCTCCTCGCGCCTCGCGCGGCGGCAGGCACACTATCCGCCAGACGAGGGTCGCGGCGCAACCGACGCGTCTGGGGCCGGCTCGCGGCACGTTGACAGCGCTGCCGGGCTCTGGCACTCTCCCATCGACAGACGTGGGGAGCACCCGATCCATCGAGCTGCTGCCGGGCACGCTCGACCTGCTGATCCTGCAAACGCTCGCGGGCGGCCCGGAGCACGGCTACGGCATCGCGCAGCGGCTGAAGCTCCTCTCGGACGACGTGCTGCAGGTGGGCGAGAGCTCGCTCTACCCGGCGCTGCAGCGCCTCCTCCTCAGGGGATGGGCGAAGGCCGACTGGGCCGCCTCCGAAAACAATCGCCGCGCGCGCTACTACACGCTGACCGCCGCCGGCCGAAAACGGCTCGCCGCCGAGCGCAGCGAGTTCGACCGCCTGATCCTGGCGATCCACAAGATCCTGAACGCCACATAGATCTGGGGATTGGGGATTGGGGATTGGGGATTGGGGATTGGGGATTGGGATTGGGGATTGGCGTCCGGCCGAGCCTCTTGCATAATTATGCAGAATGTGGTATAATTAATGACGGAGGTTCATATGTCTTCCGCAGAATTCGTCACAGGGCAGCTGCGTTCGTTCTTCGAAGGCTTCGCCGCCGCGAGCACGGCGGGCGACCTCGACGCGCTCGCGCGGTTGTACGCGCCGACGATCATGATCGCCGGGCCGGCCGGCGCGAGAGCCGTCAACACCGCCGACATGATGCGCGCGATTCCCGAGCGGCGGGCGATGCTGCAGTCGCTCGGCTGCCGCCGTACATCGCTCGCCGGCCTCGACGAAACGCCGCTCGACGGGCGATACACGCTGGCGCGCGCCGAGTGGCGGTGGGACTTCGAGCCGGCCGGCGCGCCGCCGTCGCACCTCACGCTGCCCTCGACCTTCATCGTCGACCGATCGGGCGAGGCGCCGGTGATCGTCGTCTACGTGATGCACCAGGATCTCACCGCCGTGCTGCGAAAGAAGTAGCGCTTCATTCGTTGCGCAGTACCACGGCGGGCTGCAGGCCGCTCGCGCGTGCGGCCGGCACGAGGCACGCCGCGAGCGCAATGCCCAGCATCACGCCGCACACGACGACGAAGGTCGCCGGATCGCTCGCGCTGACGCCGAAGAGCAGGCTCACGGTCAATCGCGTCAGCGCCAGGGCCGTCACGACGCCGACGCCGACGCCCATCGCGACGACCTGCATGCCCTGGCCGACGACGAGCCGCAGCACGCGACGGCGGCTGCCGCCGAGCGCGAGCCGGATGCCGATCTCCTTCGTGTGCTGCTGGACGTAGTACGCCATCACGCCGTAGATGCCGATCGCCGAAAGGGCGAGCGCGACGATCGCGAGGCTCGCGATGAGCAGCGAGAGCGACCGCGGGCGCTCGAGCGCGCGCGCCACCAGCTCGTCGATCGTCGCGACGTTCGCCAGCGCCAGATTCGGATCCATGCCGCGGATCACCTGACGGACCGCCGGAATCGCCGCGGCCGCGTCGCCGTTCGTACGAACGATCAGATCCCGCAACATTCCCAGCGGCGCCATCGGCTGGTAGACCGTCCCGTCGTCAGGTTTGTCCAACCCGGCGTACTTCACCTCGCCGACCACGCCGACCACTGTCGTCCACGGACACGTCGTGCACCCGCCCGCGCGGATGCGGCGGCCGACCGCGCTCGCATGCGGAAAGAACCGGCGCGCCCACGCGCGATCGACGACGATCGCCATGAGGTTCGGCGCCTGCGCGTCGCGCTCGTCGAGCAGCCGTCCCTCGACGAGCGGCAGGCCGAGCACGCGGAAGTAATCGGGGCTCACGGCCACCCACGGCGTGATCGGCTGCGACTGCCCGGCCGGCGTCGGCGCGTCCTCGAGATCGAAGTTGTTGAAGTCGTTGACGTCGTTCGGCGGACGGCCGTCGGCGAACGCGACGCCGGCGACGCCGGGAATCGCCGCGACGCGGCGGTGCAGTTCATCCCAGAACGCCGTGACGCGGCCGGCATCCGAATACTGGGACTGCGGCAGCAGGACGACGCCGGTGGCCACGTTGCGCGTGTCGAATCCGAGATCCACGCGGCCGAGCTGCTGGAGGCTCACGAGCAGCAGCGCGGCGACGACGAGCAGCGGCGTCGCAATCGCGAACTGCGTTGCGACCAGCAGCCGCCGCACGCGCCGGACGGCGGCGCTGCCGGTGGAGCTGCGCCCTTCCGATCGAAGCGATTCGTCCATCGCGCCGCCCGTGCCGTGCACCGCGGGGACCAGCCCGAAGAGCAGCACGCTCGACGCGGTGAGCGAGATCAAGAGCCAGACCGCGGTCGCGTCGAAGGCGGCCTCCTGCGTCCGCGGAAAATACCCGGCGCCGAAATCGTGCAGCAGCTGGACGCCTGCGTACGCGAGGCCTACGCCGAGCGCCGCCGCCGCCGACGCGAGCAGCGCGCTCTCGGCGAGCAGCAGGCGGACCACGCGCCCGCGCGACGCGCCGAGCGCGGCGCGTACCGCGAGCTCGCGCCGCCGGCTCGCGACGCGCGCGATCAGCAGGTTCGACGCGTTCGCGCAGGCGACGAGCCACACCAGGCCGACGGCCGCGAGCGCAAGGCCCGCCGTGATCCGCACGTCGCCGACGACGTGCGCCTTGAGATCGCTGAGGCCCCACGTCGCGCGGTCGTCCTGATACGACGCGCGCCAGATCGGAAAGAGCCGCTTGTTGATGCGGTGCAGCTCGTCGATCGCGGCCGCGCGGTCGTTGCCGCTCGGCAGCCGAGCGAGGACCGCGATGAAGAACGGCCCCTTGCGCGTCGGCGGCGTCCACTGCGCCGGAACGAAGAAGTCCTGCCCCTGCTCGAGCGGGCCGGCGTCGCGCGGCAGGACGCCGGCGAGCGTGTAGCTCTCGCCGTCGAGCCGCAGGGCGCGGCCGATGGCGTCGGCGCGGCCGCCGAGGCGCCGCCGCCAGAAATCGTGGCTCACGACGACGACGCGCTCGCTGCCGGGCCGGCCGTCGTTGGCGTTCAGCACGCGGCCGAGCGCCGGCGCAATGCCGAGCAGGCCGAAGTACTCGCCGGTCACATCGCGCCCGCGCACGCGCTCGGCGGAGGCGCCGTCGGTGAACGTCATGCCGCGGCTCGTATACGCCGCCACCTGCTCGAACTGCGTCTGCTCACGGGTCAACGCGAGGTAGTCCACGACCGAGAACGGAAAGCGGTTCGGCGGCGCGTCGGTGAAGATCCGCACCAGCCGATCGGGATCCTTGTACGGGAGCGGCCGCAGCAGCGCCGCGTCCACGGCGCTGAACACAGCGGTCGTCGCGCCGATGCCGAGACCGACGGTGAACACGATCACCAGCGCCGTGACCGGGGCGCGGCGCACACCGCGCAGGCAGATGCGCAGATCCTGTGCGAGGTCCTCGATCATCGTTCCCCTTAGACGGTGTGGGGAGTGGAGCGGTTGGCCGGGCCGGTGAGATGCGGGAGGCGGCGGCCTAATCGGGCGCCGGCGACTCCGACGCGGCCAGCCGCGCGGGGACGAGCCCGCGCAGCCACGCCTTTACCTTGCCCGTGCATGGCGGCAACGGGTCGCACGCCAGCAGGTACAGCAGCACCGTCGTCAGCACGATGAGCAGGTAGCTGAGGAGCACGACCGAGCTGCGCCGCGTGAGGTAGACGAAGACGGTCGGCGGCGGCAGCAGGACCGTCAGCGTGAGAAACGACATCCGCAGCGGCGTGTCGCGCACGCGCCGCGGGTTCCTGAAGCCTTTCGCCACGCGGCGATACGCCTGCGTCTCGTATTCCTCGACCGGCACCTTGAAGATGGTCTGGGTGAGCGCGTAGAAGACGCCGCTGCAGAAGAGACCGACGAACACGCGCGTCGCGAAATCCTCGGCCCAGAAATACATCAGCGCCCACACGAAGTACACGATGATGCTGAGATTGGTGAGCTGGAAGGCGAGCCAGACGTTGGTCCGCCCCGTCAGCACCTGAAACCTGCGACAGCACCACTCGGTCGCGTTCAGGAGCGCGTCGTCGATGTAGTTCAACCTATCTGGAGCTCTTCTTCGCGGCCTCGCGCTCCTCGAAGCGGTGGCCGCGCAGCATGTCGGCCATCGCGTCGTTCCCCTCGTGGCACGCGTACTCGAAGATCTGCTCGTTCTTCAGCTTCAGCGGAATCATCGCGGTCCACTTCGCGGTCCACGTCGTGGGATCGTCGATCGTGAACTCGTAGTTCAGGATGTCGCGGCCGACGCGCGTGAGCCGCTCGACGAGGTGGAGGTTCTCGTGCGAGCCCATGAAGTCGCTCTTCGGCGAGAAGTTCGTCGTGTCGATGACGAGCGTGTCGCCGTCCCAGCGGCCTCGCGAGTCGCCGTTCCAGACGCGGATGCGCGGATCGAGATGCGGCCGGCCGTCGAGCGGGACGATGCGCGCGTCGTGCGCCATCTCGTTCATGATCGTCACGTAGCCGGGCGCCTGCACGATCTGGAGATAGCTGTTGTAGCCGGCCTGCAGCCGCGGCACGCTGAAGTTCACGCAGCGCTCGCCGAGCGGGAAGACTTCCGGATCCTCGAACGCGTGCGCCTTGCGATGCTCGATCTCCGCGGCGCGGCGCTTCTCCGCGTCCGGCGTCCTCGACGGGATCTTGCCGTCGGCCGGATCGACGATGAGCGACGTCCGCCGATCGTGCCAGTCGCGCTCGACCACCCAGAACTGGTTGTAGTTGCCGGTGCCCGGGTCGTACGAGTTCGGCTTCGCGATGTGATCCAGCACGGCGAGGATGAAGCTGTCGCCGAACTGCGCGTCGCCGTCGTTCTCGGTGATCTGCGCGGCGAACTTCTGCAGCTCGGCGACCTCCGCGTCGGTGAGCCGCGACTTGCCCTCCCACTGCTTCGGCCGCTGCAGCGGCGTGATGGTGTTGTTCGCCCAGACGCCCTGGAAATCGGGATGGCCGTCGGGCGTCCGCGCGGGCGTCCAGGCTGCCGGCGCGCGCGTGGACGCCGCGCTCGCTTTCGCGCGCGCCTGCGCGGCGAGCGTCGCACCGACGGCCAGCGTGCAGACGACCGCCAGGACGCCGCATGCGAGACGGGATCTCAGAGCCATGTGCCGCCCTCCGTTCCGAACGAGCCAAGCCAACAAGCAAGAAGATACGCCGCACAATCGACCAAGTGCAAGGACGTGGAAGCGGTCAAACCGACTTTTGTCTGCCCGGGCGCAGACGTCGCCGGATTGAACGCGTCTTCCGCACGGCGCCGGCGCGCCTGAGGTGGCCCGGCTCTTGCGCTTCGCCGCACGGTCAGGTCTGCAGCTGTGTCCATCCCGAAGCGCTTCGCGCTTGTCGCTCTTCTCTCGCTCGCCGCCGTCGCCGCCGCCGGCTGGTCGTGGCGCGGGCGCACGCAGGCCGTCGCGTCGTCGCCATCCGCCGCGACGGTTCTTTACTACGTCGATCCGATGCATCCGGCGTACAGGTCGGATCGTCCCGGCATCGCGCCCGACTGCGGCATGCGCCTCGAGCCGGTGTACGCCGACGCCGGTCGGGCGGACGCGCGCGCGCGAGGGTCCGCCGACGGCGCGATTCGCGTCAAGCCCGACACGCAGCGCCTCGTCGGCGTCCGCGTGCAGGCGGTCGAGAACGCGACGACGACGGCGACGCTCCGGTTGTACGGGCGCGTCGCCGCCGACGAGACGCGCAGCTATCGCGTGAACGCCGGAATCGACGGCTACATCGGCGAGATGTCGAACGTCACGACCGGCAGCCGCGTGGGGACCGGCGAGTGGCTCGCGACGCTCGTCGCGCCCGACGCGGCGACGCCGATCCAGGCGTACCTCGTCGCGCTCGACGCGTTCGAGCGCGGGACGCCCCGTCCATCCGACGTTCCCGGCGTCATGGACTCCGGACTCCAGCAGGCCACCGATCGGCTGCACGCCTTCGGCATGTCGCGCGCGCAGATCGCCGACATCACGCGGACGCGCGCCGTGCAGTCGTCGATTCGCATCACGTCGCCCGCGTCGGGCTTCGCGGTCGCGCGCAGCGTCACCGCGGGCGAGAAGATCGTGAGCGGCCAGGAGCTGTTCCGGATCGCGGATCTTCGCCGCGTCTGGATCCTCGCCGATCTGGTCGGCCGCGATGCGGCGTTCGTGCGCGCCGGAACGATCGCCGACGTCACGGTGCCGGAGCGCGGGCTGACGCGCCGCGCCGCGATCAGCCGCGCGGTGCCGCCGCAGTTCGACGCCGCGACGCAGTCGGCGCGGCTGCGGCTCGAGGCCGACAACCCTGATGAGGCGCTGCGTCCCGACATGCTCGTCGACGTGCGCCTTCAGGTCGCGCTGCCGCCGGCGATCACGGTGCCGACCGATGCGCTCCTCGAGAGCGGGCTCTCCGCGCGCGTCTTCGTCGAGCGCGCGGACGGCGCGTTCGAGCCGCGCGACGTAGCGACCGGCTGGCGCTTCGGCGATCGCGTGGAGATCGTTCGCGGCCTCGCCGCCGGCGATCGCGTCGTGACCTCCGGCGCGTTTCTGCTCGATTCCGAGAGCCGCCTGCGGCACGACTCCAGCGCGGCGGCGGCGCCGCTGCCATGATCGAGCGCGTCATCGACTGGTCGGCGCGCCATCGCGCGGCCGTCATCCTTGTCGCCGTCGCCGCGGCCGCCGCCGGCTGGTGGTCGATGCGGCATCTGCCGCTCGACGCGATTCCGGATCTCGGCGACACCCAGGTCATCGTCTACTCACGGTGGGATCGCAGCCCGGAGATCGTCGACGCGCAGGTGACCGCGCCGATCGTCACAGCGCTCGTCGGCGCGCCGCGCGTCAAGGCCGTGCGCGGCGTCTCGGATTTCGGTTCGTCCTACGTCTACGTCGTCTTCGACGAAGGCACCGACCTCTACTGGGCGCGATCGCGGACGCTGGAGTATCTCTCGCCGGTGATTCCGCAGCTGCCGCAGGGGGCGACGAGCGAGCTCGGGCCGGACGCGACCGGCCTCGGGTGGGTGTACCAGTACGTCGTCGTCGATCCCTCGCGGACCCGCAGCCTCGCCGAGCTGCGATCGATCCAGGACTGGTACCTGCGCACGCATCTGAAGGCGGTGCGCGGCGTGTCGGACGTTGCGTCGATCGGCGGCTACGTGCGGCAGTACCAGGTGAACGTCGATCCGCGCCGCCTGCGCGCGCACGACGTCGCGATCGGCGCGGTGGTCGACGCCGTGCGCAGCGGCAACAGCGAGGTCGGCGGGCGCGTGCTGCAGCTGGGCGGCGCGGAGTACATGGTGCGCGGCCGCGGGTTCCTCACCTCGCCGCACGATCTCGAGAACATCGTGCTCTCGACGAGCGAGGGCGGAACACCGGTTCGCGTGAAGGATGTCGGCGACGTCTCGCTGGGCCCCGACGAGCGGCGCGGCGCCGCGGATCTCGACGGCGCCGGCGAGGCGGTGTCGGGCATCGTGATCATGCGCCAGGGGGAAAACGCGTTCGACGTGATCGCGCGCGTCAAGAGCAAGCTGCGTGCGATCGAAGGCGGCCTTCCCTCCGGCGTCAGCGTGCAGGCGATCTACGACCGGTCGCAGCTCGTCGAGCGGTCGATTGACACGCTGAGGTCCGCGCTGCTCGAAATCGGGGCGGTGGTCGTCGTCGTGATCATGATGTTTCTCTGGCACGTGCCGAGCGCGCTCGTGCCGATCGTCACGATTCCGATCGCCGTCCTCGTCGCATTCGTGCCGTTCCGCCTCTTGGGCCTCAGCGCGAACATCATGTCGCTCGGCGGGATCGCGATCGCCGTCGGCGCGCTCGTGGACGCGTCGATCGTCGTCGTCGAGCAGACGCACAAGAAGCTCGAGCGCTGGCAGCAGGGCGATCGACGCACGGCGCCCGCCGAGATCGTCCTCGCCGCGATCAAAGAGGTCGGCGCGCCCGCGTTCTTCACGCTGCTCGTGATCGCCGTCGCCTTCCTGCCGGTGCTCACGCTCGAGGCGCAGGAAGGCCGCCTCTTCAGGCCGCTCGCGTACACGAAATCGCTGACCATGATCGTCGCGGCGCTGCTCGCGATCACGCTCGATCCCGCGCTGCGCATGCTCTTCACCCGGCGCGCGCCGTTCTCGTCCGGGCCGCGATGGCTGCGGCGCGCGGCGAACGCCGTCCTCGTCGGCCGGATCCGCTCCGAGGAGAGCCATCCGATCAGCCGCGCGCTGACGCGCCTCTATCGTCCCGTGGCGATGTGGTCGCTCGGCCGGCCGCTCGTCGTCATCGGCGCCGCGTGCGCGCTGCTCGTCGCGACGATTCCGATCTACCGCAGCCTCGGCTCCGAGTTCATGCCGCCGCTCGACGAAGGCACGCTGCTCTACATGCCGTCGACGCTGCCGGGCATCTCGATCGACAACGCGCAGCGGCTGCTGCAGGCTACCGATCGGATCATCAAAGGGTTTCCCGAGGTCGATCGCGTGCTCGGCAAGACAGGACGCGCCGACACGCCGACCGATCCGGCGCCCCTCTCGATGCTCGAGACCGTCGTCACGCTGAAGCCGGTCTCGACGTGGCGCAAGGTCGACACCTGGTACTCCGGCTGGGCGCCCTCCTGGGCAGCGGCGGTCTTCCGCCGGATCACGCCCGATCACATCTCACGCGAGGCGCTCGTCCGCGAGATGGACGAGGCGCTGCAAATCCCCGGCGTCTCGAACGCCTGGACGATGCCGATCGAGGCGCGAACCTCGATGCTGACGACCGGCATGCGGACGCCGATCGGCCTGAAGATCACCGGCGGGAGCCTGGACGCGATCGACGCAATCGGCGCGCGCGTCGAAGGCGCCCTCCGCGAGGTGCGCGGCACGCGCAGCGTCTTCGCCGATCGCAGCGGCGGCGGCCGCTTCGTCGACATCGCCTGGAAGCGCGAGGAGCTCGCGCGGTTCGGCTTGAGCATCGACGCCGCGCAGAGCCTCGTGCAGAACGCAATCGGCGGCGAGAACGTCACGACGGTGATCGAGGGCCGCGAGCGCTACCCGGTGAACGTGCGCTACATGCCCGACTTCCGGAGCGAAATCGGCGATCTCGGGCGGCTGCTCGTGCCCGCCGGCGGGCAGCGTCAGGTGCCGCTCGCGCGCCTCGCGACGATCACGACGTCGGCCGGAGCCTCGATGGTGCGGAACGACGACGGGCTGCTCACCAGCTACGTCTACGTGGACGTCGCGGACCGCGACCTCCGCAGCTACGTCGACGACGCGGCGCGCGCGCTCGCGTCGATCCGGCTCCCGCCCGGCGGCACGATCGCATGGAGCGGACAGTACGAGGAGATGATCCGCGCGCGCGATCGGCTGCTCGTCGTCGCGCCGCTGACGATCGCGCTGATCGCGCTGCTCCTCTACGCGAACACGCGATCGATTGCGCGCACGTCGATCGTGCTGCTCGCCGTGCCGTTCTCGGCGATCGGCGCGTTCTGGCTGCTCTATCTGCTCGGCTATCACATGAGCGTCGGGGTCTGGGTGGGGCTCATCGCGCTCGTCGGCGTCGACGCCGAGACCGGCGTCTTCATGCTGCTCTATCTCGATCTCGCGTACGACGCGGCGAAGCGCGAGGGCCGCCTGCGCACGCTCGCCGATCTGCGCGACGTCGTCCTCGAAGGCGCGGTGCGCCGTCTCCGGCCGAAGTTCATGACCGTGGCGACGATGGCGGCCGGCCTGGTGCCGATCATGCTATCGACGGGCGCCGGCGCCGACGTGATGAAGCGAATCGCGGCGCCGCTCCTCGGCGGGATCGTCACGTCGTTCCTGCTCGAATTGGTCGTCTACCCGCCGCTCTTCCAGATCTGGAAATCGCGCGCGGAGTTTCGGCGACAAGTCCCCTCGTAAGCTCCCGGCGGCGGATTTTGTCTTCTCATCCACGAACTGTGACCGCCGCGTCCACTTCGCGCCGCCCGATTCGCGCGCGAAATCGCCGCGTGAGATCTTTCGTCGCGCCCGGCGGCTTCTTTGCACAAGACGGCATCGCCATGTGACGAGGTTGATCTCGCGCGGCGCGCGCGATTCACGAGAGGTCTGCGTGAATCGCCGCCGTACCGCGAATGTGGCATTGACTCACACCCACCCGCAGCTCTTCAGACTCAGACGTCGTTCGGTGGGAACCCGGGAGCGGAGATGCGCATGAGACGCGTGGTTGTTGTTCTTGTACTGCTGGCCGCAGCGGCCGTGGGTCGATCGGTCAGCGTATCAACGGCCGCGGACCCGGCTGTCGTCGGCCAATGGTCTGCGGTGATCAACTGGCCCGCCGTCGGCGTGCACTCGCACCTGCTGAATACCGGCCGCGTGCTGACGTGGCAAACCGGATCTCAGGCCACCGTGTTCGATCCCGCAACCGGCGCGTTCAACGCGCTGCCGAACCCGTGGGCCGACCTTCTCTGCTCCGGCCACGCGTTCCTGCCCGACGGCCGACTGGTTTCGATCGGCGGCTGGGATCGATCGGGCGCAGGGCTCGGCCTCACCGAGGTCGACATCTTCGATCCCTCGACGCAGTCGTGGATTCGCGGGCGGCCGATGGCGAATCGTCGATGGTATCCGACGGCGACGCGGCTGCCCGACGGCCGCATCATCGCGCTGTCGGGCGCGCGCAACTCGCTCACCGACATCGTCACAACCCCCGAGATCTACGATCCGGCCACCGACACCTGGACGTCCCGCACGGCCGCGGCGAAATCGATCCCGCTCTATCCGTTCATGTTCGTGCTGCCCGACGGACGCCTGATTCAGGTCGGCAACTCGGAAGTCGCGTCGCGAACGCAGGTGCTCGATCTGGCCGCGAACACGTGGACGACGATCGACAATCGGGTCATCGACGGTGGATCCGCCGTCCAGTTCTCGCCGGGCAAATTCATGAAGGCCGGCAGCGCGGCCGACAGCGGCAACTCCGGCGTCTCCTCCTCCACGGCGTTCACGCTCGACATGAATCAGCCGGGCGCGACGTGGCAGCCGACCGGATCGATGGCGTTCCCGCGCTCGTTTCTCAATCTGACGATGCTGCCCGACGGGACGACGCTGGTGACCGGCGGCGGGACGGACAAGTCGGCCTTCGTCGACGCGAACGCCGTGCGGCCGGCCGAGCTCTGGTCACCCGCCATCGGCGCGTGGACGACGATGGCGAGCATGGTGACGCCGCGGTTGTATCACTCGACCGCGCAGCTGCTGCCCGACGCGCGCGTGCTCGTCGCCGGCGGCGGATCCGACGCGGGCGTCACCGATCACGCGACCGCCGAGATTTTTTCGCCGCCGTATCTCTTCAAGGGCCCACGGCCGTCGATCACGTCGGTGCCGGCGTCGATCGCGTACGGCGCGCCGTTCACCGTCTCGACGCCCGACAACGCGACCATCGCGTCGGTCGCGTTGATCGCGACCGGCTCGGTGACGCATGCGTTCAACCAGAACCAGGCGTTCCAGACGCTGCCGTTCCAGGTCGTCGCCGACGGCATCAGCGTGACGGCGCCGCCGAGCGGCAACTACGCGCCGCCCGGCTACTACATGCTGTTCATCGTCAACGGCAGCGGCGTGCCGTCGGTGGCGGCGTTCGTCAATATCGCCGGCGCCGCGGCGCCGGCGACGGTCGTCGTGCCGAACGTCGTCAACGCGACGCAGGCGGCGGCGACGACGGCTATCACCGGCGCGGGCCTCGTGGTCGGCGCGGTGACCACCGCGACGAGCACGACCGTGCCCGCCGGATCGGTGATCAGCCAGAACCCGATCGCGGGCGTGCAGGTCGCGAAAGGCAGCGCTGTCGCGCTCGTCGTGTCGTCGGGTTCGGTGCTCGTGACGGTGCCGAACGTCGTCAACGCGACACAGGCGGCGGCGACCTCGACGATCACCGGCGCCGGCCTTGTCGTCGGCACGGTGACGACGTCGTCCAGTACGACCGTGCCCGCGGGCACCGTCATCAGTCAGAACCCGATCGGCGGCGCGCAGGTGGCGAGCGGGACGGCCGTGGCGCTCGTCGTCTCGTCGGGTCCGCCGTCGCCGTCCGCAGTCGTCGACGCGACGGTGTTCGTCGACGGCCGAGGAACGATCGTCACGCCCGCAATCACGACCACGGCGCCCGGCGATCTGCTCGTCGCATTCGCGGCGTCCGACGGACCGTCGAGCGGATCGCAGACGCTCACCGTCTCCGGCGCCGGGCTGATGTGGACGATGCGGCAGCGCGCGAACACGCGGCTCGGAACGGCGGAGATCTGGACGGCGACCGCGGCGTCGGCGCTCGCGAACGCGACGGTCGCGTCAGCGCAGACGACCGACGGCTTCGATCAGTCGCTGACCGTCGTCGCCTTCCGCAGCGCGGGCGGCGTCGGCGCCGGCGTCGCCGCCGGCGCGACGGCGAGCGCGCCGTCGGTCTCGCTGACGACCACGCGCGCCGGGTCGCTCGTCTACGGCGTGGGCAACGACTGGGACAAGGCGATCGCGCGCGTCGTCGGCGCGGGGCAGGCGATCGTGCATCAGTGGGTGGACAGCCCGGTCGGCGACACGTTCTGGGTGCAGTCGCTGTCGGCGGCGCAGCCGACGGCCGGCGCGGTGACGATCAACGTCGCGTCGCCGACGACCGATCAGTGGAATCTGGCGGCGATCGAGATTCTCGCCTCGGCGCCGACGACCGTCGCGGTGCCGAACGTCGTCGGCCTCGCGCAGGCCGCGGCGAGCTCCGCGATCACCGGCGCCAATCTCGTCGTCGGCGCGGTGACGCAGTCATCGAGCACGACGGTGCCCGCCGGATCGGTGATCAGCCAGTCGCCGGTCGGCGGCGCGTCGGTGGCGACGGGCAGCGCGATCGCGCTCGTCGTCTCGTCGGGTCCTCCGCAGGTGACCGTGCCGAACGTCGTCGGCCTCGCGCAGACCGCGGCGAGCTCTGCAATCACCGGCGCGAACCTCGTCGTCGGCGCGGTGACGCAGTCGTCGAGTGCAACAGTGCCCGCCGGATCGGTGATCAGCCAGTCGCCGGTGAGCGGCGCGTCGGTGGCGACGGGCAGCGCGGTCGCGCTCGTCGTCTCGTCGGGTCCGCCGCGGTGACCGTGCCGAACGTCGTCGGCCTCACGCAGGCCGCGGCGACCTCGGCGATCACCGGCGCGAACCTTGTCGTCGGCGCGGTGACGCAGTC
>Ga0209474_10000201_pt1 | contig 73282 bp, 60 predicted proteins | sample GraSoiAngelo_145_FD_185902 | JGI IMG/M metagenome (GOLD analysis project Ga0209474, IMG submission 185902) | Grasslands soil microbial communities from the Angelo Coastal Reserve, California, USA - 14_1009_05_20cm (SPAdes) (version 2) | ecosystem: Environmental > Terrestrial > Soil > Grasslands...
CTCTCGCGTGCTGTTCGCGAGGGTGGGATTCGAGGATGTGTGCAACTCCGCTTTTGACTTTGTCTTCTTCGGGAAACAGGCGAGGGCAAGAAACGCAAAGTTCATGGGCACAGAATAAGCGCAATTCGGAAACGATTCAAAGAAGAGAACCAAAACCGGGACTGGTCAACATTCATCTAATCCCACCCTCGCGAAAATCACGCGAGAGTGGGGCACCCGAATCATGGTGGTTCCATAATGAAACCGAGCTTAAAAGGCTGGGCCACCCGTCACCCACTCTTTGGATGACCGAAGGAAAGAAAAATCAAGGGTCGGCCAGCCGTCGATCCTCATCGATACCGGCAACTCTTCCACATTCAACGTACGCTGCGCAGAAGTTTAAGGACTCCAATGGACAACGGCACTATCCATCCGAATGATATCAGTGCAAAGACCCCGAGCAATACTCTCATCAAGAGGCGCCCGTATGGACGATCGACACCCAGAATGGCGAAGCCCCAGTACCATTTCGTCCACAGGACGAAAACCACAGCGAGGACTAGCCACACGCATCCTAGGATCAACATGCTCTGCGTATTCGTCAATTTGGCTTCGTATCCGTACATATCTTTGCGTGTCCTGTACCGAAGATATCGAATAGTTGGTCAACTTCTGCGGTGACGAATCTCGGACAGCTACTTCCTTTCCACTCGCACTCCCTGCGAAGCCTATTGATCGAAAATGTGAGCTCTCCAGGGCTTGACTTCTCGCACTTGCATGCATAATGGCAGGCGTATTAGAAAATCGCCTCGGCCGCGAGGTGCTTCTCGAAAAATTCGTCCACCCGGTCTAGCACTTCGCTTGCTGACTTCGCCTCATACACGGCTTTGCGCAGGTGGCTGCCGTTGGTTACTCCGTGCGTGAACCAGGACGCAAATTGCTTCATCTTGCCGACGGCCTCGGGTAATTCTTCTTCGATCAGCATGGCGAAGTAGGTGTGGATCATCTGGTAGCGGTCTTCTTCGGTTGGCTGTGTGTAGGTTCCGACTCCCGTGGCCTGCTTCGACGCGGTGTACTCGGCGATCTGGCGGAAGATCCAGGGATTCGACGGGGCGGTGCGGCCGATCATTACGGCGTCGCATCCGGTTTGGGCGATCATGGTGGCCGCGTCTTCTGGCGTGCGGATGTCGCCGTTTCCTAATACGGGAATCTTGATTGCGTCCTTCACCGCGCCGATGTACTCCCAGCGCGCATTTCCGCTGTAGCCTTGCTCGCGGGTTCGGGCGTGCAGGGCGACGCCGTTGAGTCCGCAGTTCTCGGCCAGCCGGGCGAGTTCGACGCAGACGATCTCGGCGTCGGACCATCCTATGCGGAACTTTACCGTAAAGGGAATCTTGACGGCGGCGCGGACGGCTTCGAAGATGCGCTGGATTTGCGGCAGATCGCGCAGCAATCCTGATCCGCCGTTGCACTTTACGACGCGCTTGGCGGGGCATCCGAGGTTGAGGTCGACGAGGTCGAAGCCGAGGTCTTCGACTACGAGCGCGGCGTCGGCGACGACGTTTGGATCGGAGCCGAAGAGTTGGGCGGAGATCGGATGCTCGTCCTCATAAAAGGTGAGGTAGCGCTTGCGGCGGGATTCGCGGCAGCGGGCTAGTCCGTCGGCGGAGGTGAACTCGGTCATGATCAGTCCGCAGCCGGACTGAAAGTTGGAGATTTCTGCGGCGACTTGGGCCTCAAAATCGCGTTCTGAAGGCCCATTTTGTGCTCGGGAGGCGGCTTTTAGCGCCTCAAAATCGCGCTGGGAAGCCTCAATTTGGGCTGTGGAACGGTGTTCTAACGCCCCAAAATCGCGCTCGTGTGCCTTGATTTGGGCGCTGGAGGCGGATTCAGGGGCCTTACTGCACCCCCCGCTACTGCAACGGGTTCTGCTAAACACGCTGGCATTGCGGATAAAGCGGCGAAAAACGGTGTCGGTAACGCCCGCCATGGGCGCTAGAACCGTCGCTGGAGCAACGCGAACACTGCCAATCTGCACCTGGGACGGGACAAAAACGTCCTCTGGCATAGCGTGCGGGAGCGGATTGTCCCAATTTTTCCGCATCGATAGACTCTAGATTTTAGCGCGGGAAGAGCGAACAGGAAGGTCACAAAGGGAACAAAGAAGGTCACGGAGCGGTGCTTTGGAAGCTCCGAAGTCGCCTCCGTGGCCTTCGTGTTCGCCTTTTTTCGGTTATTTCGTGCCCGTTTTGGCCGCTTCTCCGGCCTTCGCGTACTTGCGGCGGAAGCGTTCGACGCGTCCTGCAGTGTCTACAAGCTTCTGTTTGCCGGTGAAAAACGGGTGGCAATTCGAGCAAATTTCCAGGTGGATATCGCCTTTATGGGTGGATCGGGTGGTAAATGAGTTCCCGCAAGCGCACATTACGCGGATTTCGTTGTACGCGGGATGGATCTTTTCCTTCACTTAAAGCCTTCCTTTGGATCACCGGGGCACACGGAGCCTCTCCGCGAGTTTTCCGGGAACCTCTAGTTTAAGGGAATTTGCGGGATTTCAGCAAACTTGGGAGGGCGCGGAGGAGACGAACGGAGCGCCTTTAGGCTGCTGATTGCGTATCGCTAAGCGCTTATTGCTGGGTTTTGCAAAACTAAAAGGCGGCCTTTCGGCCGCCTTTTCTCGTTCGGTATTTCAGGATTAGAGCGGTTGGACGCTCTCTGCCTGCCAACCTTTGGGTCCCTTTACGACGGTAAATTGTACCGGCTGACCTTCCTTCAGGCTGCGGAAACCGTTGGCCTGAATTGCCGAAAAGTGCACGAAGACATCTTCCCCGTTTTGGCGGCTGATGAATCCATAGCCCTTCGCGTCGTTGAACCACTTCACTGTACCTTGTTCCATACGTTGCTCTAATCCTTTAATCTTGTGAATTACGCTGAGATGTCAATCGGAGGATACTGCAGGCAGGACCAGCTTTGAGGCGCGGACTGCTCACAACCAAGTGCATCTAACGCGCTTGCATTATACCAGAGAAGAGCATTTTGGGCGTGCTAACGCTCTGATGACGTGCCGGCGACGGTTCTCTGCATTTACCTGATCCCTATTTGAGGGCTTCATCCTAATTTTCTAAGGCGTTTCCGCATGTGCAAAATGACCCTTCTCGGGTGCTCTTCGTAACCCTGCGGAAGCGTTCACCTGAGCCGGATTATCCCACTGGAAACACAGGGGATTCCGGCGCGGTCACTTAACGTCTGACTACGCGCGCTTCGTTGCTTTTCCTTGTGGGCTGCTCCTATAATGCTGACATCCGTACCCGCCAAGAAACCTCGCAAGAGGTCCGGCGAGCGTCAGCCGGAATGCCAGGAACATGGCATAATTCGCCCGTCCAGGGAAGCAAAAGGCGACACTGGGAAGTGATCCCGAACGGAATCAAGGAGTCTTCAAGCGCAACAATGACACGCAAGATTGTTTCAACACTCTCGGTCGCGGCCCTGCTTTTAGCCGGAGCTGTGGCGCAAACCGCGGCAACTAACGCAGCCCCTTCCACCAGCACTAACTCGGTGATTGCCGGACCAAACAAACTGGCGATCATCAATATCCAGGCAGCCATTGCCAATAGCAATGAAGGCCAGCGCGATCTGGACGCCCTCCAGAAAAAATTCGAGCCCAAGCAGATCGAGCTCAAGAGTCTGAGCGACGAAGTCGACAACCTGAAGAAGCAGCTCGCCGCGCAGGACACCAAGCTCAACGACGATGAGCGCAACAAGCGTGTGCAGTCTATTGAGACCAAGCAGAAGACGTTGCAGCGCAACCTCGAAGATGCGCAGAACGATTACCAAACCCAGTCGAATGAAATCGCGCAGCGCATCGGCAGCAAGCTCATGCAGTCGCTCGACAATTATGCGAAGCAGAATGGTTACGCGGTTGTGATCGACGTCTCGTCGCAGCAGAGCCCGGTGCTATGGGCAGCGCAGTCCGTCGACATAACTAAGCCGGTGATTGATGCCTACAACGTCGTTTCGGGTGTTGCAGCGCCCGCGGTGAAGCCGGCGACACCATCCGCGCCCAGCGCGAGCACGACCCTCCCACGCCGCACGACTCCGCCTGCCATCACACCAAAGCCGGCAGCTACAAGCGCGACGACACCAAAATAGGAATTTTAGTTCCAGGTTTTTCAGTAAGGCCGCTCCGCACGAGCGGCCTTTTTTATTTCTGCGTAACCAGCGCCAACAGCGCGTTTGCGGTGTCAATTTCCTCATCCCGTAATGGGAAGGAGGAAGTCATGTTCGCTGACAGCCTGTTGGAATCGGCTCCCCATCCTGCACCTCGCGGCGCCTGGAGCAAACTCGCATCTGTGCTTCTGCAGAGTCTTGCCTTGGCAGTCGCGCTTGCTATTCCACTGTTTCACGTGGACCGTCTGCAGCTCGTTTCACCCCCACCAAGTATTCAGATGACGAGCGCGCAGCAGCCGCCAGCGATGCGACAAACGGCAATCAGCGGCACAAGCTCCGTTGTTCGTACCGAAATGGTCCAGCTCACCTTCAGAAGCCATCCTGCAAAAACACGAAACGAAGATCAAGGAGTTCCGCCCTCGACATGGACATTCGGTCCGCCCTGTGGCGCGAACTGCGGCACCGGACTATCCGTGCCATATGTTTCGAGTGCTGGATCATCGGTGATAACGCTCGCTCAGCCGAGTCCTCCTGCGCGTCCGCCTCGCGTGTCTGAGTGGCAGCTCGGTGGAGTCATTCACAAAGTTCTCCCGGAGTACCCGATCACCGCTAAACAACTGGGAATTCAAGGCACTGTGGTTCTGACGGCAATTGTCGGGAAAGATGGCCGAGTGGAGCATGTGCAGCCGGTGAGCGGTCCGGCTCTCCTCGTCAGGACAGCCATGATTGCAGTTCAGCAATGGCAGTATCGCCCGTACCTGTTAAACAAGGAGCCGGTAGTCGTGCAGTCTACGATCACGGTGAACTTTGTGTTGAATCGATAGAAATTCTTCGCCCACGATTCACGGAGCAGCCGCCTCTTGTCGAAAGGGTCGCGATTCGTGAAGGAATCTTCCTAACTCGAACGCGTGGAAATCTTGAACCTCGTACCGGCCGAGGGCGGGCAGAACAACGCAATCGGGGCTTCTGAGAGGGCAAAAAGCTTCTTTGACGCTTCCGTGTTTCCGGGTAAAGACCCTGCTAAACTTCGACGATGGTTCCCGGACACGCGTCGCATTCGGGCACTGCTCGATTGTGTGCGCGATTCCCTAAATTCTCCGCGGCGGGACACTTCCGTCAGCCGGAACATGTACCTCACCTAAGCCATCTCTGGCTCTCGTCGGTTGGAATCGGCACGTACCTCGGAGAGCCGGACACTGCGACTGATCAGCGGTACACGGACGCAGCACTAGACGCGATTGCAGGGGGCATCAATGTTCTGGATTCCGCCATCAACTATCGGTTTCAGAGATCTGAGCGCAGTATTGGTGCCGTTATTAAGCAATTGCCGGGGCGACGCGAAGAACTGCTGATCTGCAGTAAAGCTGGATATCTGACTTACGACGGCACAGTACCGTCCGATCCTCGCCGTTATTTCATCGAGCAATACATCGAGCCGGGCATCGTTCCCCGCGAAGAGCTCGTCGGGGGAATTCATTGCATGGCGCCGAGCTATCTGAAGAATCAACTCGAGCGTTCGCGACACAACTTGCAGGTCGAGACCATTGATGTGTTCTACATCCACAACCCCGAACAACAATCAGGTGAGGTTTCGCGGGACATTTTTCATGATCGTCTGCGGCGGGCATTCGCCGCTCTGGAACAGGCGGTTGCCGGCAACAAGATTCGCGTCTATGGCACAGCAACATGGAGTGGATTCCGCCAGGACCGAGGCGCGAAAGATTATCTGGATCTAGGGGAAATAGCGGCAATTGCGCGCCAAGTCGGTGGCGACGGCCATCACTTCCGCGCGATTCAGTTGCCTTTCAACCTCGGACTTCCCGAAGCTTTCGCAAAGGAAAATCAGAAGATTGGAGCAAAACAGGTTTCACTGCTGACTGCCGCCCGGGAACTCGGCATTGCCGTCATTGCCAGCGCATCGTTGCTCCAGGGCAAGCTCGCTGGTCGTCTGCCGGAGTTCGTTCGCGAACGCATGAATTTTGAAACAGATGCGGCAGCCGCGATTCAATTCGCGCGCTCAGCACCAGGCGTGACCACGGCGCTAGTCGGAATGAGTCGCAGAGAGCACGTGGAAGCGAACCTAAAAGTAGCAGCAAAGCCTATAGCGAAAACGGAAGATTGGGAGAGCTTGTTTCAAAAGCAGCAATGAGCGATTAGCGATAGACAAATCGAGCGCGTTGAACCGAAGTCGCTAATTACTAATCGTTGCTTTTATTGGTGCTTCACCGTTTTATCGCGCTCTGCCGCTGCTTTGCCATTTGCGCTACAGTCGGCGACTTATCCAGGGCAAGCTGATCGTAGATTCGCTTGGCCTGCGCTGGATCTTTGCGCTCGTAGAGATCCGCGAGGGCAAACTGCGCGTGCTGCGATGAGACCGACTGGGTAGGCTTCTTGATTAGCTCGTTGTAGATGTTAATCGCGTCTTGATCTCGATTCCTGGCCTCATAGACCGACGCGAGTCCCAATTTGGCAAGGGCAGCGAGATCCTTGTTGCCAACATCGACAACCTTCTTGAACTTAGTTTCTGCGTTTGCGTACTGGCCGCCATCCAGCGCCGCCGCCGCGGCCATATACAGAGCGTTCTTTCCTGTCTCGGTGTGGGGATACTTGTCCGCAACCGCCTGGAACTGCTTCTCTGCCTCTTTGTCGCGCTCAGCCGTGCTGGCATAACTGGCAATGCTGGGATCTTGTATTGCCCCTGGTGCCCGGATAGGAGCGGCGTACGTACTCAATGCTTGGCCTAAGGCCGCACTCGCCTGGTCGTCCTGATGGTTACGCCAGTAGCCGTAAGCTCCGCCCGCGAGTACCAATACAAGCACTACAATTCCGAGCAGCGTGAGCTGCTGGCGATGCTGTTGCGCTTGCGCGATGGCGCCGCGCGTTACTTCCTGAAACTTGTCTTCCTTAAGTTGATGACGGGTGTAACTCTGCACGAACGGTCCTTCAATGCTGGATTGTCAGCCAAGGCGGGAAAACCTTTGATGGCCAAGAATTTAGTTTAGCAATCCTGCAGAAAGAGCGTCAATTTTGCGGAAAAATCGGGCCGTCCTGGACCATTGCTAATTTGCGCGCGCCCGGCAATTTGCCACACACTTTACTGACGTCAATTCAATCTGAGCCTTAGCCTTTGCGGGAACACTGACGTTCGGCTCCGGAATGAGAATCAACGACTGTGCAGCGCCGTTCGGATTTAGTTCACATCCGAAGTTGACCGATTGCGCCGCGCGCTGCTGGCAAATTCCGCCTGCAACCGCTGACTGTAGCATCTCGGGCTTGCTATAAAGCTGTTCCGCGAGCGCGGAGGGAACCACCGCAACCAGCATTGGCACCGGGGATTTGAGCTTCACGTCCACTTGTTCGCCCTCGTGCTCAGGTAGCGGAAGGCTATAAAGTTTGAGCACGCTGCTCAGCTGGTATTTTTCCTTTGCCAGACGAACGCCGCGGAATTGCGGTGGATAGCAGTTTTGCACGCAGCTCCATCGGTAGTACTGGAGATGGACTTCGTTTGTATTGCCAAATGCCTCGGCGACGTGACGGACGCCCAGCACGTTGCCTACTTCGGAAAGAACGGCGCGATCTAGCTCGCGTTCGTCATGCACAATCAGGACCATGGAATCATCTGAAGCGGGAAGATCGCAGCTATAAGTCGTGCTCACCACGTGCTCCTGTACGCAGCGATATTGCAAGCGGTCCATGACCGCGGGACGATAGATTGCCTGCGGATCCTGCGTAGCATCGTCCCAATCGCGACGTTGGGCCACGGCAACGGTGACCGGCTTCTGCGCCGTGATGTCGAGCTTGATATTGCCGCCCTGGCCGGGATTGTACAGATGCGTCTTCTCCCGCAGTCCCGGAGTGAGCCGCACCATCTCGTCGGTGTCACGCACCCAGTCGAAAGCTTTCTGCTGGGCGGTGGCTGGTCCAGCCAGCAGACCGATAAACAATAGCGCGTGAATAGTGGGTTTCTTCATGGCTCGTCGGAGTTTAGGCAGTAAGAACGGTCGATCGGAAACATTTCTTCACAAGAGCCGTTACGCGAGTAACCGCGCTGCGCTGGTCGTACATGGACCTGGGTAGCGAGTCTGCGATGCCGCGCCGGAGCTTTTTTGAATGGCCTGCGGGAGCCGACACGAGGGGCACGAAGTCAGCTTAAAGCCGCCAAGATTGCGTTCGCCGCTTGTTTGTCGTGCAACCGTCTGCTCTTCTTACAGTTCCAATTAGATAGGCCTTCGTTTAGAGTACCGTGCAGCAGCTCTCGCGTTGTTCTTCCCACCCGATTGAGGAGTCCGCACGGAGTTCTGGAAAGGGGATTCTTATGCGTAAGCTAATCGGCGTCTTAGTTGCGCTTGTTCTGATTGTTGTTATCGCGGTCATTGCGCTGCCTTCGCTGGTCAATGTGAACCAGTATCACGACAAAATCCAGGCAGAGCTCCAGCAGAAGCTTCACCGGCAGATAAAGCTGGGGGACATGAGTTTGAAGCTGATCCCATTTTCAATTCGCGTTTCGAGCGTTGAAATTGGGGAAGACCCAAAATTCAATACGGAAAGACCATTCGCTTCGACGCAACAATTAGCCGTTAGCGCAAAATTGCTGCCTCTCCTGCATCACGACATCCAGGTGAATTCCGTTGAGTTAATCGATCCCAAGATCGAACTGATACGTAACGCACAGGGAGTTTGGAATTTTGCCAGTCTGCAGGAACAGCCGGCTCCGGCTCCAGCTCCGAGCCAGCCGAGCAACGCTCAGCCAAGCCCTGCGAAACCCAGCCCGACCCCGAATCAGTCCCAACCTGCCCAACAAAAGTCTGGTCAGGCTTTTTCGCTTTCGCAGCTGAAAATCACGAATGGTCAAGTCGCGATCACGGATCAGCAGAAGCACCAGAGCCGTGCTGTTTATGACCACATCGATCTTGCCCTTTCCAACTACGCAGCGGGCAAGCCGTTTGATTTGTCACTGGCTGCTCATTTACCGGGACAAGGCGATCAGTATGTGAAATTCGACGGAACCGCCGGCCCCATGAACGACAAGAACTCGCTGGCGACGCCGCTTGACGGGCGCCTCAAGCTCAACCAGGTCTCGCTCGCGGGCGTGCAGAAGTTCCTAAATTCGCCGCAATTGCAGCAATACGACGCGAGCGCCAGTGGCGATGCCAGCGTGCGTAACGATAATGGGAACATGAACTCAGTCGGCCAGCTTCAGCTCAACAACGTCCGCGTGCGCGGGATCGAGATCGGATATCCGATCAAGGCTGACTACAACATCGGCGATAATCTGAACACAGATATCATCACGATCTCCAAATTGAACCTTAACCTTGGTCCCACGCCAATCAGCATGAGCGGCACTGTGAACACGCGGCCTACTCCGGCACAACTCAACGTTCAGTTGAAAGCGAGTAATGCCTCCCTCAGCGAAATGGCAAGGCTTGCGGGAGCGTTCGGAGTGGCTTTTAATCCAGGAACGCAAGTTGCGGGAACCCTGAACACTGACGTTCGTGCACAAGGCGCCGCTAATAAGCCGGCACTCAATGGAAACCTCAATGCGCAGAACCTGGTGATCAGCGGCAAGGATATCCCGCAGCCTGTAAAGGTTCCCGCAATTAATCTGGAACTCACTCCGAACACGGTGAAATCCAATAATTTCACGGCGCAGAGCGGTGGGACGTCACTCAACGGCAACTTTGCCTTAACGAACTACACCTCGCCTAACGGAATTATCGACGCTGCGATCCGCACCTCGGGCGCGAACCTCGGCGAGTTGATCAATATTGCTAAAGCATATGGGGTCTCTGCAGCCGAAGGCATGAGCGGAACGGGATCGCTTTCGCTCGATGCGCACGTTCAAGGCCCCATCAAGCAGACAGATCGGCTTGTGTACAGCGGCACTGGATCGCTGCAGAACGCGACCATCAACATGCCAAATCTGACAAAACCGCTGATGGTCAAAACGGCGAACCTGCGCTTCGCACAGAACTCAGCGGTGCTCGAGAATATGCAAGCCTCACTCGGGAGCACGACCGCGACTGGAACGGCGACAGTACGCAATTTCTCCGCTCCCCAACTTCAGTTTGCTCTCAACGCTGACAAGTTGAACATCACCGAATTGCAGCAAATTACTGGCGGCAACAAGAAACGCGCTGCGGCCGATAGCTTCTCCCTGGTGCCATCCGCCTATGCGCAGGAACGTCCGGGCGGATCTATCTCGCACCTCGGAGGAACCGGAACTCTGAGTGTCGGCACGATCTTGTTCGATCAACTTGTGCTGAGCAATTTCAAGTCGAATCTAACCTTCTCCGGCGATCCGGCCGGCAACTTGATGCGCACGTTGAATGGGGACATCAATTTCAATACTGGAAATGGAAAGTTTCAGGGTATCGATTTGCTGCATGAACTGAGCTCCATCGCCAAGTTCTCCCAATCACAGCCATCACAGGGCTACACCAACATCGTGAAGCTTGGCGGTCTCGTAAACATCAAGAATGGTGTGGCCAGCACCAATAACCTTCAGGCTTTGATTGACGGCGGGACTCTCGGCGCCGAAGGGACCGTAGACTTGGTTACGGAAGCACTGAACATGCGTGCGAACGCAGTGCTGGCCAAACAACTCAGTCAGAAGGTCGGCGGCACTGGCATTGGCGGTTATCTGAATACAGCGCTAGCTAATAAGAATGGAGAGTTGGTAATTCCTGTGATCGTCACTGGAAACCTCAACAAACCAATGATCGCTCCCGATGTGCAGAAGCTCGCCCAGATGAAGCTGAACAATCTTCTGCCAACAGCAGGGAATCCGGGCGCGCTCACTAGCGGCATTGCCGGTCTGATTGGGGGCAAAGGTGCACAGCAGCAGGGCGGCGGGGTTCAAGGACTTCTCGGTGCGCTGAGCGGTCAGCAGCAACAGCAACAACAGCCGCAGTCGGACCAGGCTCAGCAGGGGAATGCCCCGAAGGGGAACGCTCAGCAGCAGCAACAACAGCCGCAGCAGAATCCAGTGAACGACATCATTGGATTGTTTGGAAAAAAGAAAAAGAAGTAGCTCTCGGATCAAGACCTGTGGCACAGGGCGTTCAATCGTGCCTGCCCAACTCGGCGCCTGTGCCACAGCGACAATCCTGTGCACATCCGACCAACTGGAATCAACGGTTCTTCACATCTTCATTTGCAGGTCGTGCTCCCGAGTCGTATCGTTCTCTGCAGGTGTCTATTTAACTAGGCATGACCCTTTTTGAGGCGAAGGAATACGATCCGAGTGTTGAGAAACGGCTTCGCCTGTATGCGATTGCCGGGCTAGTAGTGCTTGTGATTCTTGGCTTCCTTGTGTATCACTTCTGGGACTGGCGCGAGGAGCACGCAGTGAACAGGCTGCTCACCGCGATCGAGCACAAGGACTACGAGAAGGCCTACGCGATCTGGAATGCCGATCCGGACTGGAAGCAGCATCCGCAAAAATACGCCGGATACAACTTTGGTACTTTCGAGTTGGATTGGGGTCCGACCGGCGAATACGGAGAAATTCGTTCGCACACCATCCGCACGTCAATCACGCCGAAGAATTCGAGTGGCGTGGTCGTGATCTCGATGATCAATGATCGCAAGGTACCACTGGCGCTGTGGGTAGAGAAGAAGGACAAGAGCATTACCTTTCTGCCGCCAACCTTAAATATTAGGATTGAACCGTAGCGTTCAGCACTCAGGGTTCAGCATTCAGCTTTCAGCTAAGGCCACTCAGTGGATTGGTGGGCTGACAAGCTACAATCGGCGACCTAACTCGGAGCCGCTATGAAAAACTTCCGAGACCTTAACGTCTGGCGAAAGTCGCACGAGCTCACGCTGGCAGCATACAAGCAAACAACAGTATTTCCGATTGAAGAGCGGTTTGGTCTCACATCACAGATACGGAGAAGCGCCGCGTCGATCGCGGTCAACATTGCGAAAGGATGTGGTCGACGGGGGAATTCAGAATTTCACCGTTTTTGACGATTGCAATGGGTTCAGCTAGTGAACTCGAATACCACCTCTTCCTTGCAAAGGATCTCGGATATCTGAGGGTCTGAGCTTATGCAGCGCTCAACGAAGGCGTTATTGAAGTCAAGCGAATGGTTGCTTCGTTGCTTCGAAGAGTTGATGAGGTACGCTCAAACAACAAGGCAGCTGGAATCTAATGACACTGTCCTACGGCTGAGTGCTGAGTGCCCGAATGCTGAGTGCTAGGTGTGCAGCGCAGAGAGCGTCTTTTGCAGTGACTCCTCGTTCTCTACATTCAATCCCATTTTAGATCTATCAATCTGGCGTAGCAGACCGGTGAGCACTTTGCCCGGTCCGACTTCGATAAATGTCTGAACTCCTGCGCTGATTAGCGCCTGAATAGAGCGCACCCACTGCACTGCGCCAGTGACTTGACGAATGAGAGCTTCGCGAGCTTCTGCCGCACCCTGAATTGGATTTGCGTCGACATTCGTGATCACGGGAACGCGCATTGCAGAAAATCGCAAACCGCGCAAATCAGCGGCGAGTCGATCCTGCGCGGGCTGCATGAGCGCACAGTGGAAGGGAGCGCTTACCGGCAGCATCACAGCGCGTTTGGCGCCTTTTTCCCTGGCCAGCTCCGCGGCTCGTTCCACAGTGGCCTTGTTGCCTGAGATCACGATCTGGTCAGGTGAGTTGATGTTGGCTGGGGATACCGTGCCAACGGTCTCTTGCGCAGCCCGGCGGCATACTGCTTCAAGCGGATCAAGAGCGAGGGCCAGAATCGCTGCCATAGCTCCTACTCCCACGGGCACAGCTTCCTGCATGTATTTGCCGCGCTTTGCCACGGTGCGCACCGCGTCAACGAAGCTGAGCGTACCGGCGGCAACGTGGGCGGAGTACTCGCCAAGACTGTGTCCCGCGACGTATTGCGGCTGAATGCCCTGCTCTGCCAACACGCGCTGAGCGGCGACTGAAGCTGTGAGAATCGCCGGCTGAGTAATCTCGGTGAGCTTCAGCTTTTCTTCTGGTCCTTCAAAGCAAACTTGGGAGAGCGAATAACCGAGGGCCGCGTCGGCCTCAACAAAGGCTTCGCGCGCGACTGAATATGTCTCGGCGAGTTCTTTGCCCATTCCGACTGCCTGTGATCCTTGTCCGGGAAAAAGGAAAGCGAGGGGAGATGTGCTCATGGCCAAAGATGAGTTTAATCAGAATTTATGTTCACCGGGGCAAATGCCATCGCGATTTGGGCTGAGGCATCGGCGATCAGATGATTGGGAATCTGGCTTAGAACAATCTTGATCCAGCGCTCGCCAGATTGGGAGCTGTAATCTCCAGTTGCCGCGAGAGCCATGTCTCAAGATCGGATTTCGCAAGTGGGGCGATTGTCGTGAAACGGATGCCGACGCGACCGGTATTGTTCGTCCAGACGAATTCGCCTTTAGCTTCGAGTATGCGATTCAGCCCGGGTAGCTGCATTCTCAATTGCACGGGACCTGTCATATCGCTGGTTCGGTTTGTCCCAAGAGCAACTCCACCCTCGCTGATGTTGGTGAGCGGGACCGGCACATCGCGGACCGAACCATAGCTCATATGCACGGTCGCGTTCACCGCGTGACGGTGATAGCGGCGGCGTTCGCGCAGAATCAGCCCATGCGCAGCGCGCAGACTGCGGGCTGCACGATCGGACGAAACTGGCTTGTCGAGCACAAAATTGGCGCCCAATTCAAAGGCGCCTTTCACGCTCGTTGTTCTGTTGGTGATGGCGAAAACGATCGACTTCGAATTGGACTTGCCCCGCCGCAGCTCCTTGATCACTTCGCAGCCGCTTTGGACGTCATCACAATCGACGAGGATCGCGTCGAACTTGCGGCTGCAAATGGTTTGCCTGGCGGCGTCGGTTGAGGTAACCGTCTCCATGTCAATGGTTACTGTTTCCAGCACGCGGCGGATAACGCGCAGTACCTCCTGGTCGCGTGTGAGGAGCAGCGCTTTCAGCATCACCGTGAAAATGTACCTTCCTTATAACCCAAGGAACAAATAACGGACGTAACTGACCTCCCGCGTATGCACGTTAAATCATTGATTTAGCTTGGAAGTGGCTGATTGCAAAGCACGCCTCGGCACAGGCAGAAAGCGTGCCATGGGAAATTAACGCAGTTGCTTTTTCGCGAGCCGGGAGGGCTTGGTAGCTTTTGCGGACTTCTCTGCCGTGCTCGTGGCAGATCCCGCTTGGGCCTTCATCTCGTCGATAATCGAATACAGCTTGGATCGATCGACTACCTCGACGAAAGGCTTACCATAGGCTTTGTTCGAGACTACGTAGATGGTTGGCGTGTGCTCGATGCCAACGCGTTGTCCAACAGCAAAATCTGTCTTCACTTCGCCCGCAAACTTGCCATCAGGATCTACGACGAACGGAAGCGAAGTCTTGTTCTGCGCAGCAAACTTCTCGGCGTTACTGCGCAAATTCTCGGGCGTGATCGCCGGCTGATTCTCAAAGCAATAGTCACGCCAGGCGGCTCCCAGAGCCTTCGATTTGCTGTCAAAATATTTCGCGATTACCGCGGCGTCGAACGACCAGTTGTGCTTCGGTAGCGGGAAATCATAGCGAACAATAGGGATGTTGTACGTCTTTGCGGCTTCTTTCAGCAGGGGGTTAGCGTTTGCACAATCCGGACACTGCAAGTCGACGAACTCGACAATGGCAACGCTCTGTCCCGGCGGGGGTTTCAGCGCTGAGGTGTCGGCTGAGTAGCTGAAGTTAGCAAACATAAGTAGGGCGGTAACGATGATAAGAACTCGTGAAAGCATGGCTAGTTAGACTCGATGACCAAGGCTGATACTGAGAATATTTTATCGCGGAGGGATAGACTTGCGCTTGGGACCGCGATTTCTGCCGTGCCCACATCGCTGATGCCGGTTCGTTCGGTGAACAGCTCGCTATGCCGATGCCTTGGATACAACTCAGGAGCCGGATACTTGTCGTTTGGCGGCTGTTTGCCGGGCGAGATGGGCGAGACCAGATTGTGTGATTCTGACGATCGAGCGCCCAAAGGCGTTCTCCCGTTCTACGAAGCCCCGGTCGTTGGCTTCTTCCCAAACCGGAAGCTTGGGGCACGACGTGCGCCATGCTTCCATCGCTTCTTCGTAGCTTCGTTCGCCTCTTGCCAGCCAGGCGAGGAAGTCGACGATCAGTGCTTCGACGGTGTCACTCACACGATATTTTTACCACTGGCCGCGTAAAGACGCAGCACGCTGCGTCTCTTCCAGAACGGCTGCTCTGGACGACTCGTTCGACAGCTCCGACTTGACCCTCCTTTTGGGTAGCAGAAGCATCTAGCCAAATATCGCTGTTTTTTAGTGACATTTCAGGAGTGGTTTATGAACTTCAGAGTCCCAGCTCTATGTTTGCTGCTGTCCGGACTTGTTGCCGCGCAGGTTCCCAATCCCACGTCTCAGCCACCCGCGGAGCAGAATCCGAACGGCTACGCCCAAGGTACTAGCACAACCGAAACCGGTGAGACTGTACCGTTGTTCAAAGTCCAAGTTGTAAGCCGGACAATCGAAGCAGTGAATTACCGCCATCTTGGAGGAGAAACCAAAGTAGGCATGATGGGCACAACGCTTATGCCGCAGGCCAAGGGCGATGCCCACGTGGACAGCCGCCATGGCCGCGTAGTCATCAGCGCCAAAGTTGACAAGATCGGTCCAGCCTCCCAATTTGGGCCTGAGTACCTGACGTATGTGATGTGGGCGATTACGCCAGAGGGCCGCGCACAGAACCTGGGCGAGCTGCCGCTCAAAGACGATCATGCGCAGCTCGACGTAACTACTGACCTGCAGACGTTCGGGTTGATTGTTACTGCTGAGCCATATTTCTCGGTGACCCAGCCGAGCGATGTGGTTGTAATGGAAAACAGAGTCTTACCCGATACTAAGGGGCAAATCTCAGAGGTAACGGCTAAGTACGAACTGCTCCCTCGCGGACAATACGTCAAAACCGAGAGCGCGCGAGGTGTGCAGCCTCTCGCGGAAGATGTTGAGCACGATCACCACAAAGTTCCGCTGGGATTACTTGAAGCTCGCAATGCAGTGCGTCTAGCCCAGGCTGCCGAAGCCGATCAGTACGCCGCCGATTCGTTGGCCAAGGCACAGGCATCGCTCGATCGCGCTGAGGACTACTACCGTCGCAAACAGTGGAAACCAGTCGAGACCGCGGCCCGCGACGCCGCCCAGAATGCCGAAGACGCACGCGTCATCGCATTGCGACGACGCGAGCAGAAGTCAATTGCCGAGGCGCAGGAACGTGAGCGGCAGCGAACGGACGAAGCTCGCGCGCGCGCCACCGCTGCTGAGGCCGAACAGCAGCGCGAGGCGGAACAACGTGCTCGCGCCGAGGAGGATCGCCGAGCTGCTGAAGCTGCGCGTCAACAGGCGGAGTCGGCACAGCAGCAGGCCGAGCAGGCACGTCAGGCAGCTCTGACGGCGCAGCAGCAAGCGGAGGCTCAGCGACTTGCCGCCGAGCAACAGGCTCAGCAAGCGCAGCAACAGACGCAACAAGCTCAACAGCAGGCACAACAGGCAGAGCAGGAGAAAGAGGCTTTGCGTCAGCGCCTGCAACAACAACTCAACACGATCCTGCAAACGCGGGACACAGCTCGTGGATTGATCGTGAACATGTCCGACGTGCTTTTTGACACAAACCGCTACACGCTCAAACCAGGGGCAAGAGAGAAACTGGCGAAGGTCTCAGGAATTCTGCTCGCGTATCCAGGGCTGAAAGTGCAAGTGGAAGGCTACACCGACAGCACCGGCACTCCAGATTACAACCAGCATCTCTCAGAGCAGCGCGCTATGACAGTTCGTGATTATCTCGTTGGACAAGGCATAAACATGAACAGCGTCACGGCCCAGGGATTCGGCCCGAACGAGCCGGTGGCGAGCAATGCCACTGCCGCCGGTCGCCAGCAGAATCGCCGCGTGCAGATGGTCGTCTCCGGCGAGCCAATCGGCGAGGTCGCCTCGGCGCAAGGCATGCCTTCGAACGGTGCTGCCGATCAGCAATATCAAAATCAGCAGTACCAAAATCAGGCGCCTGTGTCACAGCCGTCTCATCAACAACTGCAGACCCAACCCTCGCAGATGCCGCAACAGCAACAGCCAACAGTTCCACGGTGAAGTGAAGCTAGTGAATGAAAGGCCGGCGCTTCCGCCGGCCTTTGTTGTATTCGGATTTCGCCAGAGACGCATGCTCCGCCTTCATCAAACCGTATGAGCAGGGACGCTCCTGTAAAATCGAGCGTTTATGCTTCGCTTCTGCACTGCGGGAGAGTCCCACGGAGAGGCGCTGATCTCCGTCATTTCCGGCGTTCCTGCCGGCGTCGAGATTGATCAAGAGTTCGTCAATCGCGAGCTCTGGCGCCGCCAGCAGGGCTACGGCCGTGGTGGACGCATGCGCATCGAGCGCGACACTGCGCACTTCATCTCTGGTGTTCGCCACGGAAAAACAATTGGCTCGCCGATTTCCCTACGCATCGAAAATCGCGATTGGAAGAATTGGGAGGAGGCTCTGCCGGTGAATGCCGGAGACCCGGCAAAGCACAAGCGGGTAGCCTCTCCCCGCCCCGGACATGCCGATCTCGCCGGAGCATTGAAGTACAACCTGCCGGAAGCGCGCTACGTCCTCGAAAGAGCATCCGCCCGGGAGTCGGCGGCTCGCGTGGCGATTGGTGCCGTGGCCAAGCTGCTGCTGAGAACGATCGAAGTGGAAGTTCTCAGTCATGTCATCGCGGTCGGCAAGGCTGCATGTGACGGCGCTCCGGAATGGGCACAGATGCGAGCCTTGCTGCAGAAGGAAGACGTCCTGCTAAGCTGCATCGATCCTGAAGTGGAACAGAGGATGAAGGCGGAAGTAGATCAGGCGCTGCGCACAGGTGATTCTGTCGGTGGGATCTTCGAAGTGATCGGACATCACGTGCCTCCCGGTCTGGGCACTTACGCCAATTGGGACGAACGCCTCGACGCGCAGCTTGCCGCAGCCGTGATGTCATTGCAGGCGGTCAAAGCGGTGGAGATCGGACGCGGAGTGCACGCGGCGGTCTCTTTCGGATCGCAGGTCCATGATGCCATTGGCTATTCGCCAGAGCAGAACGATAAAAACGGAGACGAGCACTTCACACGCTTCACCCGCGCGCAGAACAACGCCGGAGGCATCGAAGGCGGCATCTCTAACGGCGAAGACATCGTGGTGCGAGGATACTTGAAGCCAATCTCAACCTTGCGCCGTCCATTGGAATCTGTTGATTTCGCTACGCGCGAGCCCGTAAAGGCCGCTTATGAGCGCTCCGACGTCTGCGTGGTGCCCGCCGCCGGCGTTGCCGGCGAAGCCATGGTCGCGCTCACCCTGGCGCGTTGTGCTCTGGAGAAGTTTGGCGGGGATTCCGTAATGGAACTTGAGAGGAATTACAAATCATATTGCAAACAGATCGCGGAGTACTGAGCCGACACGCAGAATGATCTATCCCATCGTGAAGTATGGCGATCCCGTTTTGGACAAACCAGCTGCCATAGTCAGCGTTTTTGATGATGAGCTGAAAAAGCTTGTCGAGGACATGTTCGAATCGATGTACGGCGCGCACGGCGTAGGCTTGGCGGCCCCGCAGATCGGTATTTCCAAACGAATTGCGGTCATCGACTGCTCTTTCAAAGAGGATCGAAACGCGAAGATGGTAATCATCAATCCCGAAATCCTGAAGAAGGAAGGCAAGCAGACGCACAGTGAGGGATGCCTGAGCCTGCCTGACTTCCGCGAGAACGTCACACGCGCAATGAAGTGCACGGTTCGCGCGCAGGACGTGGAAGGAAAATGGTTCGAGTCCGAAGGAGAAGAGCTGCTCGCTCGGGCCATGCAGCACGAAACAGATCATCTCAATGGAAAGCTATTTATCTCGCATATCAGTGCATTAAAGCGGGATCTAATCAAGCGCAAGATAAAAAAGCTCCATAAGCTTGGCGAATGGTAGTCCTTGAACGTAGGACCCGCAGTGTCTCTCCCGATTCAGATCTGCCGAATTTTTCTTGGAAATGGCGCAACTTTTTGCCCGCTGGCATTGTGAGCATAGACGATGAGTAAAACCTTCCTCTAGCCTTGCTGAGCCAGCAGCCAACCATTATGTGGTGCTGCAACTGGTTGAAAGCAGTCGAACTATCCCAAGCTGCTGCCACATGCTTTGGTAAGCGACTTGCCCTTTATCTGGGACGTGCATACGAGAGTCGCTATGAACCCAGCAAGGAAGCTTGTAACTCAAAACCAGCGAAAACCGGGAGAAGCGGTTCCCGAATCAGGCATTTACGACGTGCTGCATAGCCACTGCACGTCGGATGTGCGTCAGGCTACGTTTGTCGCGGGTCAGCAGTTCCCACCTTGCCGCGTCTGCGGATCAAGGGTGCGTTTTCAGCTCAAGCAGGCGATTCCCCACATTTCTGAAGACCGAGATTTCAAGTAACTAACTTAGGCACCCATCTTGGTGCAGAGTTCCCGTACTGCACTTCGATCACTCGGCGAGAGGCGAAGAAACTCGAATCCATGACGCATCCCGTTTCGGTACCGGAGGCGGGCGTTCACATTGATTTCCTCTCGGACCCGTGCGCCGGGAAAACGCAAGGTCACGCTCTTTCGCGGATATCGGAGGCCCTTGTCGATCATGACGCCCAGTCCGCCTTCGCTCAAAGTCGTAGCATGCCCGCGTACTAAGATCGGATTTCTGGAGTGGCGCGCCTCGACGAGGATAATAGGAAGATTGACCTCAATCCTTCGAAACGCGCGTACGCTATCGAATTCTTTGAGTTTTGTTACGGGACCGAGGTCCAGCGGTCCGGCGAGATCCCAGTCGTGATGAACGTGCTCGGTTTCTCGCAGGAGCTCATATTGGACAGCTCCCTTGCAAGAGCGGCAAATTGGAAACTCTTCTCCTCGCACCACGATCGCTTCGTGCGGAAGACGGTGCCGGCCTGAATGCTTGACCAGGTAGACACCGCTTGCAGGCGCAAGCTCACCCGGACGGCAGATCACCTTTTGGGAAAAATCGGCAGCCACAAACCCTCAAATTTACAAGCCAGCCATCAGTCAAAGCGAACCAGGGAGAGACCTCGGCCAGAGGAAACTTCCAAGCATCAGCTTGTGCTGCCTTCTCACAATAATTACCACGAACTCTGTATAACGGCTATGTTAGTGAGAGCAGCAGGGGCGCGGGTCGCCTATGGGTGGCCAGGACCAAAACATCTGAGTTTCAGATGAGCGCATTCGTACTGAAATTTATTTTTGTGTCGACTTACGCCATCAATAAAACAAATATTTCCGCCACTTGGAATCCGAACGCCCGATCATTCTCATGATGTGTCGACTGGTGTGCAGGCTGAAGGCACGCGGCTCGCGCAGCAATCGCATGTTGATCTCACCAAGTAGATGATTGCCTTTGCGATGATTACAGGGATGGCAACACGCGACGAGGTTTTCCCATGTGGAAACTCCACCGCGCGAGCGGGGGATAACGTGGTCCAGCGTCAACTCTGCGGATGAGAGAACAACTCCGCAGTACTGGCAGGTATTGCGGTCGCGGAGAAGGATATTCTTTCGAGAAAGAGCTCGGGTTTGATGCGGAATGCGACGATACTCGAGCAGCCGGATCACCGAAGGCAGGCGAATCGCCAGTCTCGCCGAGTGCAGATAGTGCCCGTTCTCTTCCTCGGTGATTGCAACTCCTTTCAGAACCAACACGAGCGCTCGCCGGGCGGCACAAATGTTGATCGGCTCATAAGAGGCGTTGAGCACAAGCACAGGGGAGTGCATCGGCAGACGTGCCGGTTCGTTCGGCTCGACCATCGTCGCCTGCGTTATCATCACGCGCGGCGCATGGTGCGAGCCTGAGTGACGATGCGATAGATTGTGTCTCGACATGCCCTTTGTCTCTACCCAGCAGCCGCCTCTACCATAGTAGCTGCCTGTCTCTCCTGTTTTGAAACTCGTTGCAGAGCGATCTTCGCAATCTCTCGATAAACTCTGGCCACTGTTGCCACGGCGATCTGCCGCGCTCCGGCGGCGCGCAGCACGCGTGCACACTCATTCAAGGTTGTGCCCGTCGTATACACGTCATCAACGATCACGACGTTCTTGTCCTTCACTCTCGCCGGAGCGGCGACTGCAAACGCTCCACGCACGTTCTCGCGACGTTGATGACTGGTCAATCCCGTCTGCGAAGTCGTCGCCCGCATACGGCGTAGATTTCCGGTATGCAGCTCAAATCGAGAGCGATCCAAGTGCTTCAGCGCAGCGCGCGCGACCAGCTCCGCTTGATTAAATCCTCGCTGACGACCTTTGCTTTGATGCAGCGGCACAGGAATGACCAACACCGCGTGATCATCGACGAACTCATTTCGTCTCAACGCCTGCGCCAACTTCAAACCCAGCACAGTAGCTGCAGGACGGAGTTGCTCGTACTTAAGTAGATGCACGAGACGCCGTAGAGCGCCGTCATAGCTGCCAAATGAGATTGCGAAATCGAATCGGGGATGTGCGCGTTGGCACATTCCACAAAGCAGCTCAGCTCCCGCCGGACGCGATCCGAGCGCCTCGCCACAAACGGAACAGGCGGTTACATCAGCGGGTGCCAGCGAATTCAGACAGTCATGGCACACCGGAATTCTAGATACTTGGGTAAGAGGGTGATTGCAGATCCGGCAATCTGAAGGAATAAAGACGGCCGCAACCCCGTCCAGGGCGATACGCAGCTGCCGCCACGCCGCCTCAATCCACAAGCGAGCTCGCAGTTCGCTCACGCGAATTGCAGTGCGCTCCGGAGCTAGGTCACCGCTACTGCTGAAGACGACCCTCCAGGTCTCCAGTACGATCCGCAGAGGCGGATGTTACCGGCCTCGCAAATACAAGCTTGATCCCGCTGGACGGGATAGATAGCTGAGTACATGAACAGTATAACCGCACAAGCAAGAGGGCAGTATGAACATACTGACATGAACTAATGGGTTAATGGGAGGATCGGGTGATCAAGCAATCGGGTGATCGGGTCATCGGATGAAGTAAACAGCAGCTTTCGGCATTCGGCCGGAATCACGTAAGTAAAGAAGAAGGGCGCAACCGTTGGTCGCGCCCTTCTATGTGCTCGCAGCTTCGAAGCTTGCCTATTCCCTCACGCCATCCATAAACGCTCGCAACTTCCTCGAGCGGGAGGGATGACGCAGCTTCCTCAGCGCTTTGGCTTCGATTTGGCGGATGCGTTCGCGCGTGACTGCGAATGACTGTCCGACTTCTTCGAGCGTATGCTCGGAGCCGTCTTCGAGCCCGAAACGCATCTTGATCACCTTCTCCTCGCGAGGAGTAAGCGTGCGCAGCACGTGCGCCGTTTGCTCCTTGAGGTTCACGTTGATCACGGCTTCCGCGGGTGAAACCACACCGCGATCTTCGATGAAGTCGCCAAGATGCGAATCTTCTTCCTCGCCGATTGGAGTCTCGAGCGAGATCGGCTCCTGCGCGATCTTCAACACTTTGCGGACCTTCGCGACAGGAATGTCCATCCGCTTGGCGATCTCTTCCGAGGTTGGCTCGCGACCGAGTTCCTGCACGAGCTGACGCGAAGTTCGAATCAACTTATTGATGGTCTCGATCATGTGCACCGGAATACGGATGGTGCGGGCCTGATCGGCAATCGCGCGCGTGATCGCCTGGCGAATCCACCAAGTCGCATAGGTCGAGAATTTGTAGCCGCGACGATACTCGAACTTGTCCACCGCCTTCATCAGGCCGATGTTGCCTTCTTGAATCAGGTCGAGGAACTGTAGTCCGCGATTGGTGTACTTTTTCGCGATCGAAACCACTAGTCGCAGGTTCGCCTCGATGAGTTCGCGCTTGGCGTACTCGGCATCAATATCGCCCTGCGTGATCTCGCGTTGCGTGCGCTTCAGCTCGATGAAAGTGAGGCCTGACTCCTGCTCCATCTTCTCGAGGTCGGCTTTGCAATTGCGCTGTTGCCTGCGGTATTCCTTCTTGAGCTCTTCAGAGCGGGTGGAATCGACCTTCTTTTCCAAGTTATGGAATTGGCGGTCGAGCGAACGCATCTGCTCGGAGATGTGTCCGACCCGATCAATCAACTTCTTGCGTTGCGAGTTCGTGTAACGCAGTTCGCGAATAATCCGCGATACCATCACCTTCTCGCGCCCGAGTGACCAGCGCGTCCGGCGATACTCTCCAGGACGTTTCTTTTTATCCACGTTGGCGAGCTTCTCTTCGAGCTGCTCGGCCTTTTTGAAGTGCTTGTGTATCTCGTCGATGCGGTGCGTCGTCGCCTTTATGCGGGCTTCGACGATCTCGTCAGTGATCTCCTCTTCGTCGAAGATCACAACTTCCTTGATCGAGCGAACGCCGCGCTTGAGGTCTTCGCCGATAGCGAGCACTTCATTGATCACGATCGGAGAACGCGAAATCGCCTTTAAAACGCGGAGTTGTCCGCGCTCAATGCGCTTTGCAATCTCAACTTCACCTTCACGGGTTAGCAGAGGAACGGTTCCCATCTCGCGCAGATACATGCGGACGGGATCATTGGTTTTTTCCAGAGTGCCGGGAGTCAGGTCGAGTTCTACATCCTCGCCGGCCTCCATGTCTTCGAACTTGTCCTTGAGATCGGAGCTTGGCATCTTTGATCCGTCAAGGACGTCGATACCTTGCGTTCCGATCGTGGTAAGCAGATCATCCAGATCATCAGGCGAATGGACATCGTGGGGAATGAGATCGTTGACCTCCCCGTAGGTGAGGTACCCCTTCTCCTTGCCTGCGTCGATCAGTTTTTGAATGTCGTCGAATTTGTCGTTAAGCGCCAAATGCACTCATCTCCAGTTCAGCAAAACTTGGGTGGCCTATGCGACCAAAAGGGCCTAGGCACACCAAGTACAAAGCTCAGTTTTGTTCGGGCGAGCGCCTTTAAGTTCTTCAGAATGAATAGCTGGTAGGCACACCTATCCGGGAGAATTTAGGATATCACAGCCCGTTAAAAGGCATAAACCTTGACCAGTTGTCGTTTTAATGTGCGCTTTTCGCGCCTCGTAGACACTCCACCCTAGAAGCTTAGATGCCGCCCAACGCTACGGAGTTCCGGGGAATGTTGAGGAAAACCAGTCATTCCGGGCTCCCGGTTGGACCAAGCCACAGTCTTGTTCTTCTCCGCTCGAGGCATCAGGCAACAGTCCCGGTCGGCTCCTTGGGAGAGACACCGTCGGGATTATTAATTTTGGCTCCGTGTGGAGCTGGCACCGGACCTCGTAGCAGCGGATCGTCAGTTACGGTCATCCAGCGGCTGAGCCGTTGACGCATCTCATCCAAGACGCTTCGGTAGGCCCGATCGGGTGCAAGGTTCTGATGCTCGGTTGGATCGAAAACGAGGTCGTAGAGTTCTTCTTGAGGCACAGTGCGCTTTCTCCAGCCATGATCCAGCCAAAAATCCTTGCTGAGGCCGTCATCGCAATTTGGCAGTACAGGCGTCTTGCGTTCGTCATAGTGCCGTATGTACTTCCATCGTGAGGTGCGTACTGCGCGTTTTGGCTCGTATGATGCGTGGTAGTTCACTTCGGCAAAGACTTCTTCGTTGATCTCCTTCCTTTGTCCGCGCAAGATCGGCAAAAACGACCTCCCCTCGAGCCACGAAGGTTTTTCGATTCCAATGAAGTCACAAATCGTGGGAAAAATATCCAGATGCGAAATTAAGCTGTCGCAGACTACGCCCCCTTTGAACTCGCCGGGACCTCGCATGATCAGCGATACTCCCCAACCGTCGTCCGTCAGATTGCACTTCATGGAGGGAAAGGCGACGCCGTGATCGGTGGTGCTAATTACTAACGTATTCTCTAACAGACCCTTTCTTTCAAGCGCATCGATCACTTGCCCTGCTCCGTGATCCATGATGCGTGCGCTTGCGTGATGTCTTGCCATATCCATGCGCGTTTCGGGTGTGTCCGCTATGGGAACTGGAGGCAGGATGTAGTTGGGATTATCTCCAACGGTTGGGTTCGGATACTCGCGATGCGTTTCCTGGAAGCCGACGTCCAGAAAGAATGGAATATGCGGATTGGATTCGACAAATGCTGACGCAGCCGGCGCTACCGTCGCAGCACTCTGGCTCTCGGGAGCTAAAGTTGCAGGTGGAAGCATTTCGTCAAAGCCAATCATTTCAGGCTTCGCGGCGATATGTTGCAGCCCAGCCAGCACAGATTTGTAGCCCGCGCGCCTCAACGTATACAGAATGTGCTTCCGGTAGTCATTCAAGGCAAATCCGCGATGTGCCAGTCCCAACATGCCGTTCTTGTGAGCGCACTGTCCGGTAAGCAATGCGGCACGACTGGGAGAGCAAGTCGGAGCAACGCTGAAAGCTCGTCGGAACAGAATCCCTTCGCGTGCAAGACGCTGGAGATTCGGTGTAGGCACGGCGTATCCATAGGGCTGGAGATAGCGTCCCGAATCGTGAGAGTGGATGTAAACGATGCTGGGAAGCTTTCTCGGTTCAGAATCGCCGCTGTTCTGCAATGGCTGAAGCCCGGCTGCGAGCCCTACGCCTGCTATGCCTCGCAGAAATTCACGACGCGAAGTCGATGAAGCTTCCACCTCTTCCATATTCACACCCTCCAACTTTAGATTCTCCACCCCGACAGCACAAAGTGGACAATCGAAGAAATCTAAACATCGCCGACCATTGGGAGGCCAGATTTTACTGTGAAAATCCGTTGACAACTCCGCAATTCGCGAGCACTATGCATGCGCCTTAGCACCCGGACAAGCAGTTGCTAAAACTTTTAGCCTGTCGAGAGACTGTCTGGCGGTGAGCTGATGTGCGTGCGGCCGGCTTTTCTCGCGGCGCTAAGAACATCGAGGGGGATTCCCGATGAAAAGCTTACTTCACAAATTAATCCTGGGCGCAATGATGTCGATGTGTCCTCTAGCGAGTTTTGCGCAGGCGGTCTTTGGCGGCGTTGCTGGAACCGTAACTGATCCTTCTGGCGCTTCGATTCCTGGCGCGAAGGTCACCATCAGCGATACTGGCAAGGGGCTTAGCTACAGCACTCTCACCAACGACTCGGGAAACTATACACAGTCTCACCTCATTGTCGGGAACTACGACGTGCGCGTTGAGGCCCCCGGTTTCGAAACTTATGTTCGGCGAAATGTGCGCGTGAGCGTGGACGAGGTCGCGCCGGTGAACGCCCAACTTACCGTCGGTAAAGTCGGCGAGGTGGTCAGCGTCACTGCGGAAGATGCCTTGCTCAAGACTGAGAAGTCCGACGTCTCCGACACGATCGATCAGAAGACGGTTCAGGAGATCCCGATCTATGATCGCGATGTCAGCCGCTTATATTTTCTCGTTCCGGGCATTCAGCCCGGCGGCCTTACTGCGGCCAGCGAGCAGCCTCAGGACGTCTATCGTCCCAAAGTGAATGGCTCTTATTGGGGTGGCATCTCATTCCAACTTGACGGTACAGACAACCGCGAGTCTGTCCTCGGTGAACCGGTGATTACACCCAAGCCGGATGCCCTCTCCGAGCTGAAGATCAGCACCACCTCCTACGACGCAGAGTTTGGTCAGGCTAGCCAGGCGGTGATCGTTGCCCAGACCAAGTCTGGAACCAACCAGCTGCACGGCGGAGTGTTTGACTATCGGCGCGACCAGCATGGCCAGGCGAAAGATCCCTTCACACAATCCAAGCCCCTGCCAAACACGACGGACCAATTCATTCCTGCCACGCTGCGAAACGATTTTGGCGGCTCTATTGGCGGCCCCATTCAGAAAGACAAGATGTTCTTCTTCGCAGATTACGAAGGCACGCGCCAGAAGCTCGGCAACTCTCTGTTATTGACCGTTCCCACAGACGCGGAGCGCGCCGGCGATCTCAGCGATTTGGGCGCCAACATTTACGATCCCTGCCCTGCTGGCAATCCGAATTGCGGCACTGCGGTCGTGGCGCCCGCCGCTCGTTCGCAATTTCCGGGAAACGTGATTCCCGCGTCGCGGCTTTCAACACAAGCTGTCGCGTTGCTGAAATTTATTCCCCCGGCGAACATCGCCGGAGCGGCGGGCGGAACCACGAACTATGTTGCTAATGGAACCGGAATTGTGAACACGAATTCCTTCGATGCGCGTGTGGACCGGCACCAGGGACAGAAGCTGGACATGTTCGGGCGCTACAGCTTTCTGCAAGTGGCGCTAGGCGCGCCTGGAGCCTATGGAGCGCTGGCTGGAGGAGATCAATTCCCGAGTCCGAATTTCGCAGGAGCCTCGTCGCTGCGGAATCAGAGCTTGGCCTATGGAACAACGTACCTGATCAACAACAACTGGGTAGCTGATTTCCGCTTCGGATTCTTCCGCTACCGAGTATTCGTGAATCCCGACGGCCTTGGAACCTCTCCCGCCAAAGATGCCGGAATACCCGGATTGAACCTCGATAACTCTTATACCTCCGGGATGCCCGCTATCACCATCAATCAGTTGGGAAGCCCCACGTTCAAGTTCGGGTATTCTCTGCAAATTAACCAATGCAACTGCCCGCTCAACGAGCAGGAAAACGAGTTCCAATGGGTTGGAAATGTAACGCACACATTTGGGAACCACTCCCTGAAGTTCGGAGCCGACGTGCGTCATGCCCTCAACTTGCGCGTGCCTAGCGACTTCCATCGTTCCGGCCAGATCAACTTTGATGCAGTCACGACTTCCGGTCCTACGGGTGGGGGTCTCGGGCTCGCGTCGTTCCTGCTCGGAGACGTAGGTGGCACCTCAGCCAACTCGGGAAATGCGTCATTCGCCCGTTACGTGAGCAACTCCACGGACGCTGCTGAGCGGCAAAACCGGTTGTTCTCCTACATTCAAGATACTTGGCGTCTCACGCCCAAGCTGACGGTGAATTATGGTGTGCGCTGGGACATCTACTTTCCGCAATACGTGAATGCGGCGGGCAACGGCGGGTTTGTAAATGCCAACACCGGCGAGATCCTTATTGCCGGTCAAAATGGCGTTGGCTTGAACGGCAACGTTAATACCGACTATAAGCATTTCGCTCCTCGGCTTGGAGTTGCATACCAGTTCTCTCCCAAGACCGTAGTGCGGGCAGGATTCGGCCGCTCGTATGACGTAGGCGTGTTTGGCGTCTCCTTCGGCCATAATGTCACTCAAAATCTCCCAGTGCTGGCGAGCCAGTCGCTGAACCCTACGCAGCCGTACGCCCCGGTCTTCACATTGGCAACGGGGCCGCCGGCTGCGACCAGTCCTGGCGCCATCTTGGCTGCGGCACCACTAGGTCCTACGGGGAATCATTTGCTGCCGAATGGCATCTCGGCCAAGATTCTCCCACTGAACTCCGATAATACGATGCGTATTCCCACCACCGATGCCTGGAACCTGACCATAGAACGGCAACTCACACCCACTCTGGTCGTATCTGCTGCATACGTCGGCAACAAAGAGGAGCATGTAACTCCTGGTGGGACCAACTACAACACTAATCAGCCGAAGTTGAACGCAGGCTTGCCACCCACAAACACCAACCTGCGCAGGTTCTATTTCCAGAAGTTTGGCTGGTCACAGTCGGTCAATGCGTATACCGACGATGCCACAGTGAAGTACAGCGGACTGCAATTACGCGGAGAAAAGCGCTTCGCTAACGGGTTTAGCTTTCAGGGAAATTACACGTGGGCAAGCGCGTTTGAGTTCGCTAACGACTACTTCTTCTGGGATCGGAGCATCGATTACGGCCGCGAGTCCGGCGTGCGCCGCCACGTGATTAATTTCAATCACGTGTATGAACTCCCATTTGGGCGCGGACGCACCTTCTTTAAAGATGCTTCCGGTCCGATGGACTATCTCGTAGGGGGATGGCAACTCTCCGGAGTGTGGTTGTGGGGCTCTGGCATGCCGTTTACTCCCTCGTACAACGAGTGCGGCAACGACATAGATACCGGTCCTTGTCGCCCTAATCTGGTTGGGACCGCGCACATCGACAATCCCGGAACGGGAACTTCGATCGGCGGAGGCCCCGTACAGAACCCGTGGTTCGTGGTCACGCCTTCAGGCACTTCGGGCAACGGCTGCGCCACGACCACAAGCGCCACAAACGCCCTCAACCTCAATGGCTGTATGCGCGGCCCATGGCAGCGTCCGGCAGTTGGAACTTTTGGAAATGTAGGGTTCAATTCTTTCTGGGGTCCTCATTTCTTCAATGTTGATGCTGCACTCAGCAAACGACTGCGAATTACCGAAAGAGTGAATGCTCAATTCCGCGCCGAGCTGTTCAACGCCTTGAACGACGTGAACCTCGGCCAACCCAACGGCAACGTCGATGCCAAAACCGCCGGACAGATCACCGGACTCGCAACCGGCAACCTCGCCCAGATGCGAAGATGGCAGTTCGGCTTGCGCGTTGACTTTGCGGTCGGTGTAAGGCAAACCGGTGAGCTCGTTGTCATCCTTGTCCCTCCAGGACGTCGCTCAGATGGAGCCGCCGGCCACGGACGAACCTTATGTGCCTCGAGCACGCATAGAAGTCTGTCCGCATCACCACCGCAACCACCCTATGGACAGGTACACCTGTTTTCATAGAAGGATGACAGCTCGTAATATGGGGTCTTCTTGGCTGACGATCGCCCTTCTGCTCCTTCTTGTTTCCTTTCCAGCATTAACACTCAGCGGTCAAACCCCAGTCAAGCAACTCGAATCCCACGCACTGGCGATCGAGAAACAAGGTAACGCCGAAGGCGCTCTCGCCGCATGGCAGCAAGCCGCCGCAGTCAAGCCCAAATCGGCCCTTATTCAGGACCATATTGGATTCCTTCTTGCCGTCTTAAACCGGCGCGAGGAGGCGATTCCACATTTTCTGCATGCTCTCAAATTCGATCAGCACTTCGCTCCCGCGCACTTCCATCTGGGGGTCGCGTATGTAATGCAGCAAGATCCAAACCGCGGAATCCCGGAACTGCAAGCGGCAGTCGCTGCCGTTCCTAAGAACTTCGATTACCGCTTCTACTTAGGACGCGCGCTCAACGATACCGCCCACTATCGCGAAGCCCTGGTTCATTTGCGCGCTGCAACCGCGCTGAACACTACGAATGCCGAAGTCTGGAATCAGCTTGGCGTTGCCCTGCAGAACACTGGAAGCGATGCCGGCGCGGTAGAAGCATATGGCCGCGCCGTGAAAGTCGATCCTGCGAATCTCGATGCCCGCAACAACTACGGTTTCATGCTGGTGAACACCGGACACGCCGAAGAGGGCGTCAAGCAGTTCGAGCAAATCCTGCGCGCCGATCCTGCCAACACAATGGCGCGAATCAATATCGGCTTTGCCCATCTGCAGAAGGGGGATCTCTCAGCAGCAGAGTCCCAATTTCGGAATGTAATCGGCCGCAGTCCCGAATCCGCAATCGCACACTATGACCTCGGCGTGACATTAAAGCTAAAAGATCAACTCGCCGCCGCCAGCGCCGAGCTGAAGCGGGCGCTGGAGCTCGATCCAAATTTGGAAGAGGGCCACTACACACTCGGAGTCATCTACTGGCAGAGTGGAGACTTCGAACACGCAGCTCAAGAGATGAAAGCGGCGGTAGCAATCAATCGCAACGATCCCGATGCTTACTTGATGCTTGGCTCCGCATTGAATAAAAAGCGCGATCTCGACGGCGCACAAGACGCTTTGCAGTCAGCGATTCGCCTGGATCCCTCCAGCCCGGGACCGTACAACATTCTCGGCAATGTTCTAAGTCACAAAGGCGATAGCGAAGGCAGCCGGAAGGCCTTCGCCGAGGGGGCGCGGCTTACGGAGCAAAAGCACAAACAATTGGGAAAAATGCTTCAGAAGGCACGTTGATGTTCATGTTTGAGCTCCTGCTGCCAGTGGAGAGACAGTGAAGCATAGTCAGCGCGCTCGTCGCAGGAACGAGTTTCAAGTCTAGAGCACAGATTCGCAGTACTCAGGCCGACGTCTAGCCGGCTCAGAAGAGTCTCAGAGAAGCGCGAAGGAGGCAAAAACCCAGGGCAAGTCAACCCATTCTCCCCCGAGATTTCGGGTCAGACCTGCCCCTCGTTTTCTCCCGCTAAGGAGAGCTCGACGCGAGTGCGGAAGGCACACCCGCAAAGACGAATGGCGATAAACTTCTTATCGTGGACAACCCCAGCGTTGGGCTAAAAACGCCAGCATCACACTGCAACAAGTTCTGCAATCAGGCAATCAAAAATTAGCGCGTCGAACTTAGGATGGCATTAACTCGCAGGGTGCGGTGCTGGACGCACAAAGATACACGCGTGAAGACCGACGCGCGCCCCGGGCGGGAGTGTGTGTATCCAAAATGAAGACTCCGAAGTCCAGACAAGGACTTCTTTTTCCCAGGAATTTGAAATGAGTTCCAACCGAGAAAACCCGTCTGAGGGGACGCGGCAGTCCTCTCGCAGGAGCATCGGCTTCTTGGGCCGCTAGTGTCCGCTTGCTTCGAACGTCGCAGCCCTTCGGGAACCAACTGCGGCGATATTCTCTCTTTAACAACGGGTATATACTTCTCAGCACATGCTAGCGGTGCGGGGGACTTCTCTCCTATTCGCTGGTCTCCCGATAGATCACTTTCTTAGAACGTTCATAGCTGCTCGTCGATAGATGGTTTTACCGGAGCGTGCCGGGAAGTTCACGCTAATTGGGAGGTCCTTGTGGACCTTTTATTCATACGTTCTGTCTTCATTCTCGTTGTGGCGATCGCATGCTTCGTGTTGCGGCCGTTCTCCCTTGAGAGCTGGGAAGCCGCCGGAGCCGGGGCAGTCATCGGCTTTGGCGTAGTGCTTTTCGAGGCGCGCCTGCGGATTGTCAGCCTCAAGCGCCTCATCGGCGCCGTCATCGGTAGCATTCTGGGAATCTTCGGCGCCTACTTGTTCAGCCTGGTTCTGCGCGACGCTATCGAGCCCGGGCGCACCCAGCACTTCCTCCAGCTCTTCGTCATGCTACTGATGTCCTATGTCGGGCTGATCGTTGGTGCCAACAAAGGCGATCTGCTCAACCTTGCTGCCCTTGGTGGAATCTTCGGGTCGGAAAAGACGGGCAAGCGTAGCTGCAAGATCCTCGATACCAGTGTGATCATAGATGGCCGCATCGCCGATATCGCGGAGACCGGTTTCCTCGACGGCATCGTCGTAATTCCGCAGTTTGTTTTGCGCGAACTCCAGCTCGTCGCTGACTCAGCCGACTCGCTGAAGCGCAATCGCGGGCGCCGTGGGCTGGACGTCCTGCAGCGAATTCAAAAAATGGCCACGATGAACGTGCAGATCGTCGAAGACGATTTTCCCTCGGTCCGCGAAGTAGACCTAAAACTCATCGAATTAGCCAAGCTCTACGAAGCCAAGATCATCACCAACGACTTCAACCTCAATAAGGTCGCGCAGCTCCAGGGCGTGGAAGTGCTGAATATCAACGAGCTGGCGAACTCGCTTAAGCCGATCGTGTTGCCCGGCGAAGCCATGCGCGTGTTCATCCTGAAAGAGGGCAAGGAATACAACCAAGGTGTTGCCTATCTCGACGACGGAACTATGGTTGTGGTTGACAATGCGCGCAAGATGATCGGCAAGAATGTAGACATTGCGGTCACCTCAGTGCTCCAGACCACCGCCGGAAAAATGATCTTTGGCAAATTCGATGAACGCGCGGCCTACCATCCGCGCCATGAGAATGGCCCGCCAGTACAGCAAGCGGCCAACGGCCCACGTGTCGACACGCGTACGCCAACCCGTCCCCAGCCCATAGTCCCCAGCGGTGCAACGGTCGAACCCCAGGAATAACCTGGAACAGTAGAGACTTTGCTGTGCTCCATGCGGTTTCAGGTTAGGCGAGAATTCTGTTTTCTGGAGTGGAAGCTCGAAGCTGGTAGTGAATAATCAGCTGCGAATATGGATCGCTCCATTAACGTGCGACTTGCCACACTGGACGACTTGCCGCGCCTGACCGAAATTCAGAATCACTACATCGAAACCACGCACATCACCTTCGACCTCCGGAGGTTTACCCCCGAGCAGAGCATAGGGTGGTTTAACGAACACTCCGACGGGAAGCGCTATCGGATTCTGGTCGCTGAAGACAGAGACTTGCGCCTCCTCGGCTACGCTGCAACCGGACGCTTTCGTCCTAAGCAGGCCTATGAAACTACCGTAGAAATCAGCGTCGCTTGTAGTCCCAATATGGTCGGAAAGGGTGTTGGCACAAAGCTTTACACTGAACTGCTCCTCCTCCTCAGGAAAGAGGATGTTCATCGCGTGGTGGCAGGAATCGCACAGCCAAATCCCGCGTCCATGGCATTGCACCAGCGTTTCGGTTTCCGTCAGATTGGAACCTTTACAGAAGTAGGACACAAACTCGGCCGCTTTTGGGATGTCACCTGGCTGGAAAAGTCGCTCAAATAGGCAGCGATGATAAAGCCGTGCCTCTGCTCGATGGGTTTTAGTGAGCAGACTTTTTTGCGGCGGAGAAGTGTTCCCAGCCTCGCGGCATTAGGATTGCGCACTTCCCATTCTGCACCAAGTACATTTTCCTTTCGCGGAGAACCTCGCCTACTCTTGTGACCTTGACTCCAGCGATCCGTTCTGGGATGTGCTTTGACCTCGACGCGGTGAACAGGAGTTCGTAGTCTTCGCCGCCGTGTAGCGCGAGTTGCAGAGAAAGGCGGCTGGCCTGCTCACCTCCGCGCTCGTTTCGCGACAGCTTCCGGGCTTCCATATGGATCGGAATTTTGTCCGATTCGATTGCTGCCCCGACGCCACTCTCCTCGCAGAGATGACTCAGGTCGGTTGAGAAGCCATCGCTGATGTCGATAGCTGAGGTTCCAACTCCTCTTCGGACCAGCCATTCGCCTACCGCAACTCTTGGCTGAGAAAAGACATCGCGCTTCTTGATCCTACCCGAGCCAAGAAGGTGCAGCACGGCGGCGGATTCACCCAGATCTCCGGTTACGTAAATAAGATCGCGCGGCTTGGCGCCGCAGCGCAGGAGGGCCCGTCCGCGCCTTACCCTTCCGACAACTATGATGTCTGCCACCACTCCGCCAGGCGACTCCGCCGTGTCTCCGCCGGCAAGTTCGACTCGATGGGTGCGGGCCAAAGCGAGGAGTCCCTCAAGAAATCGATCAGGCCAAGCTGGGGAAAGTCTCGCCGGCAAAGCGAGCGATAGGAATGCGGCGGCAGGCGTGCCTCCCATGGCAGCGATGTCGCTCAGCCCGCGCGCCAGACAGCGATGCCCGATAGACTCGGGCGACTGCCAATCGCGGCGAAAATGAATCCCTTCAATGCTGAAGTCGGTTGTGACCAGCGTTTCCTGCCCCGGAGGAAGGCTCAGTACAGCGCAGTCGTCACCAATTCCCAGCATCACTTCGGGATTCTTGGATTGCCTGAGGCTGCGGAACCACTTCAGAAGTTGGCGTTCAGGGATCAAGGCGACGATGGCTGAGAGCCGAAATTACGAAGCACAAAGCTAAGCAATCCGACTAACCAGAATTCATCAGCATACTGCCAAACGCAAGCCATAGTGGGTCTGAGTTCCGTCGATTTTGCGCGCAGCTCCTACCCTTAAAGTCTTAAGCAGTCCTTTCGCCAGTAATCCTGCAAAGTGTCGAGGCCTAGCATTTCGATCTCTTCCGAGTAAAGCCTTAATTTATAACTTGCTGAAAACAAATAAGGTTACTCAAGTAACCTCACTTTAGTGTTTGACACCAGAGAAGCTGCTTTGTTAACGTGCCGTTGCATTTAGAAATATCTCTGGCCGCAGGCCCGATGGTTGGTCTGGCACGTTGAGTTCGGGGAGGCATTAAACCCCCCGCAAACTAAAAGCTCACTATCGTCAAGACAACCGGCAGAGGCGCTTGATCCCCAACCAGGGTGACTCCTCTGAGCAGTAAGAAAAAAGGGCAGCTCGAAGAAAATCCGGTCTTTGGAGTGGTAATGCGGAAGCGCTACTACATCATGTTTGTCGCGCGAGACGCCGACGGCGAACTCGTGAAAATGCCTATCCCTCTGCATTACCTATACATGTTTATCGCCGGCGCGCTTATCGGCATGCTCACTATCACCGGCATGGCCGGTTCTTACACCCGCATGCTGGTAAAGGTGGCGCGATTCAATCAGCTCAAGGTTGAGAAGGACGCCCTCAGCGCCAATTACAACAAGCTGGAGCAGGTGGCCAAGGAGAAGGACGTCCAGGTTGCGTCGCTCGGATCGCTCGCCAGCGAAGTTTCCGCCTTATATGGCCTGAAAACTGAGACCGACTTCAAGACAGCCGTTCCTGAAGAGATCAAAACGCAACAGGTCAATTATTCGATCGATCAATTATCGATTTTGAAGAACACCGCAATGTCCGGAGTTGCCGGTGCAGGAATCTCGGCCAGCTACGGACACATTGGCACGCTAAGCACGAGTGACTGGGAGCGCCTGGCAGCAGCTCCGTCGTTGTGGCCGGTTGAAGGCATTGTGACCGGATCGTTTGGCGAACGCATTGATCCGTTCAACGGTGAAGGCGCCTTCCATACCGGTGTAGATATTTCGACGCCGTTTGGAACGCCCATCATCGCACCAGCCGATGGCAGGGTCAGAGCCGCTACCTACATCACCGGCTATGGAAGAACGATCATCCTCGATCACGGCCACGGAATCACAACTCTCTTCGGACACATGTCTGGATACGCAAGGAGAAACAGTCCATCGCGGAGATGTGGTCGGCTATGTAGGATCCAGCGGACGCAGCACGGGCGCGCACCTTCACTATGAAGTCCGCATCCAGGACACCCCGGTGAATCCCCATAAGTATTTGCGCACAGTATGGGCGCGCAGCGGGACCGGCGTGATGACCGGAATGTAATTCAGAATTCGAGCCGTCAGCTTCACAGCGCTCAATCGCAACTCTTCTATTATTTTGAGAGATACCCCAGGATGGGGCGAACTGAAGGGTCCCCTCCGTCCTTTCACTCCATTCCCATCCCGAGAGGCTCCCCTTCCAGGTGCAGCCCATTCCGCTCCGATTTACTTCGTGGTATCACCCGCAAAAGACTCGCAGGAAACCTCTGGATGCCAATTCACGAACGCACCATTGGGATTCTCCTTCCACGTATCTTGACTTGAATTACCGCCCAGAGCACAAGCATCGTGTGGAACTAATCCGTTCTCTCTTAGGAATATCGAGAAATGCAAGGATAAAGATGACAAGCAGACTGAGGTTTGTGATCTTTCCTTGCCCTTGTAACCTGCTCTGTGTCTCCTATGATTTCTCAACATCAACTCACTATCTCCACCTCCGGCCAGGGACACATGCACGATCTGACCGAGGATGTCGCCGCAGCAGTCGCGCATTCGAACATCAAAACGGGTGTCGTCAATATCTTCAATGTTGGCAGTACCGCCGCCGTAGGGACGATTGAATTTGAGCCGGGACTGGAGAAGGACTTGCCGGCGATTCTGAACAAGCTGATTCCGCCGAGTCGCAATTACGGACATGAACAGGCATGGCACGACGGTAACGGCCACTCGCATTTGCAAGCCACTCTGCTGGGTCCGTCGTTGACACTACCCATAGCAGGCGGCAAGCTGATGCTCGGCACATGGCAACAGATCTTCCACCTTGAATGCGACGTGCGCGAAAGGAAGCGGACCCTTGTGGTTACCATTATGGGCGAATAATCGCGGAGAGCATCTATTCGGTTCCTGGAAAAACAAACGCAGAGTCACTACGAGAGGAAATGAAGGCCAGAAATGCACGCGATTTTTGGACCAATCCTGCTTTGGCGTCAATTCAGCCCGTGGAAAACGAAGACGCTGATTGTGCGGACCAGCTGGCTGCCTCTCAGACAGGCCGGACCTTCGTTTTTGCATGGTCTTGGAACGTGAGCCTACGGCCTGTACTTATCTCTTAGTTATTGGCGTTCACTTGCAGACGCCCCTATGCCTCGGGCAGATCCGGCGTGAGACTACAGTGGAGTGCTTTATGCGGCCAGCTTTTCTTTCCTGTTAAACATGATGGATTCCGCCTGGATCCAATCTTCTTCGGCTCTGCCGTCCTCACGACCCCGCTCCTCATACAGCCGATACGCCAGCTCCCGAATGTTCTGTTGCAAGTCAGGCGACGGTTGAGCCAATAGGGGAATCACTCCTTCAGCTTGCTTGGTTACCCGCAGCAATGACTGACTTTCCGGCACAGCCGCATCGATTCGTTTCTTCGCCATGTTACTTCTCTCCTGGATGAATATCTTTACAATCTACTTGCGAATTAGGATGCTCCCCTTCAAAAGCTTTCGATGACGCTTTCCACATGGCGTAACTTTTCGCAGGATCGTTCCCGGGCCGGTGACGCTTGGGTAACCGAGGATCCCAGGTTATTTCAGCGGTAGCTGCTTATACAGTCCGGCTTTACGCGAAGATTTAGGAAGAAGTCCAAGCCCCTTACACGCCCTTTAAATCTCTTCAGGGCGACAGTCTCCAACGCAATCCGCCCTGCTACTCTCGTGCGAGTTGCCGCAAAATGCGGCACTCTTGGTGCCCTTTTTCCTCTTAACGAGCAAAGCAGAATGGCGATCGGTCCTTCTCCGTGACGATCACGGGTGCCATTCTGGTTTCGGAATAAAATATGAACCGAGATTCAGTGCAGAGCAGGAGGAGAATATGAGTGTGAATTGGAGTACAGATGTTGATCAGGCATTAGCTGCCGCCCATGAGAAGAACCGGTCCATTCTGATCGACTTTAGTGCGGCGCCAGCGTGAGGCGCCTGTACTCGGCTGGATGCCGAGTCATATGATGAACAAAGGACCGCCGAGTTTATCCACCAGAACTTCATTCCTGTAAAGGCTCATATCAAGGAACATCCAGCATGGTTCCACCGTTTTGACGCGGTGTGGACCCCGAGTGTGCTGCTATTCGACCGCGAGGGCAAAGAACGAGTCCGTATAGAAGGCTATTTGCCGCATGACGACTTTCTTGCTGCTCTCGAGAGCGGTCTCGGCCGTATCGCGTTCGTGCACAAGCAATACGCCGATGCGGAACGCTGGTACAACGATGTGATCACGGGCTTGGGGGAAACCCATTCCGCTCCCGGGGCGATGTATTGGCGGGCAGTAGCGCATTACAAAGCGACCAATGACCACACCGTTCTCGGCAGAGTTGCAGAGGATCTTCGCGCGCAATACCCCTCAAGTGTGTGGGCGTCAAAGTCGATTCCGTGGCTGCCGACCGGAGCGCAAAAGGAAGTGGCGTGAAGAGTACCCGAGTCAAGCGGTAGAACCCTCGACTAAATATCAACGTGGAGCAACCCTGAAGTGAGAACCACAATCGCACGATACACACTCCTGAACTTTTTATGAGAATGGCAAATCCTGTTTTACTGACTGGTGTGCTGTTGGTTGCTGGCTGGTTCTGGGGGACGTGGAGTTTGGAAAGGCGAAAGAAGCGGAAGCTGTAGACTCAGTGAATTCCGCTCTGCTCTTGCTTCTTCTAAATCGCATGAATCCCGAAGGTGGCGCCCGGTGACTAACCGTGCATTATCGCTCGCCTTCTTCTGTCCAGTCGGCCGGTGGCAGAGAGACGCCCCAAATATTCTGGGGGTGATCGAGTGCGATGCCGACCTCCAGAGCGCTCTGGCGGCTGGCAAAGACAACTCGCGCCGCTGCAGCCTTGCCCGTGAGTTGGACGTGTACGTTAATTCCGGCTCCAAGCTCCAGTTGGCTGGAGGTCTTCACCAGAGCTCCATGCAGGTTCACAACGATGGTTTCTCCATCGCAGGAGAGTCCCGTGGATTGAACCTCAATGCGCACGCGAATTGGTACTCGTGTGCTCCTGCGGAGGTCTTTGTAGGGTCTGGCACCCGTGCCGCTCATGCAACCATGATAGGTGATGATTATCCTGTTTGCCCCAATTTGGGATCATTGACAACTTTCGAAACTCAAATAGAGGAGTCTCCGCTCATAAGCAGAAACGCTGAGCGAGCGACGCGATGCCAATGCAGATGGCCAGTAGCACCGCCAGGAAATTTGCCCAACTCGATTGAGGTTCCTGGCGAAGAATACCCGCAACAACTGCGTTCCTAAAGATCCGGCAGAACGGAAAGGTGCCGATCGCAAAAACGCAACCCACGGCAAAACTTAACCCGGGTTTGCCGTTGGAGCTCCTCATCGTGGCGAACGTAAGATGAATTGGCTGCCTGATATAAGTGAATGAATTGTCGCAACTATCCGAGAAGATTGCTCTGGTAACGGGTTCTGCATCTTTCCTGTTCCCCATCCCTCATCCCCTGTACCCTAATTCATAGTGAAACGCTCCGGAGTTGCCGATCTCCCTCTGCATGGCGGACGTGTGCCTCAGTGGCTTGCTGAGCGCATGACTACGCTCGGAACGGCCATCGTCGAGAGTGTTCTTTACCATCATGGGACTGCCGAGCTGTTGTCGCGGTTGAGCGATCCGTTTTGGTTCCAGGCTCTCGGCTGCGTGATGGGAATGGACTGGCACTCGTCGGGGATCACGACCTCTGTGCTGGGCGCTTTGAAGCGAGGCATCAATCCGCGCTCGACGGAGTTGGGAATCTACATTTGCGGTGGGCGCGGACGGCATTCGCGCAGGACTCCCGATGAGTTGCGGGCAATCGCCGATGACACTGGCTTGGACGGTGGCCGTCTCGTCCGCGCCAGCCGGCTCACGGCGCGGGTGGATAACAACGCCATCGCCGATGGTTTCCAGCTTTATCTTCACTCTTTCATCTTGAGCAATCGCGGTGAGTGGGCGGTTGTGCAGCAGGGCATGAACGACCGTACTGGTATGGCGCGGCGTTATCACTGGCATTCGGCTTCAGTGCGCGATTTTGTCTCCGAGCCACATACCGCAATTATCGGCGAACATCAGGGCGTGATCATGAACTTGGTGGACGCGCAGGCGGCGCCGGCGCAATCCGCTCTGCTCTCAATCATACGGGAGCGTCCCGAGACAACACTCGATACAGTGCGCAAGCTTTCGCTACCGCGCCACCATAATGTTCGGGCTTCTGATGTGGACTTGAGGCGTCTTGGCGCGGTGCTCGCTCTCGCTTATGAAAGAGAGTTCCAGGATTTCGCATCGCTGCTTTTGTTGGAGAAGCTCGGGCCGCGTACCTTGCAATCACTCGTGCTGGTAGGCGAGGTGGTGCACGGCGCTCCAAGCCGCTTCTCCGATCCTGCGCGCTTCTCCTTCGCGCACGGTGGCAAGGACGGGCATCCATTTCCGGTGCCACTCAAAACCTACGACGAGTCGATTGCGGTGCTCCGCCGCGGACTGCAGGCAGCCAAGCTGGGCGATCCTGACAAGATGGACGGTTTCAAGCGTCTGGATGCATTCGTGCGCCGAATTGAATCTCAATTACAGCCTGAAGCAGATCTGCCCGAGGTCGTTGCTCACGAGAAGAGAATTTCAAAATCGATTGGCGGACGCACAGTCTTCGATGATCAAAGCCGCCAGGCCGAGGGCAGGCAAATGTCTTTGTTTCGGAAAAACGGCAGATAAGAACGGATTGGTATGCCGCGACGACTCCGACCGATGCCGACCGGTTCTAGCCTATTGCGGTCGCTTCCACGGCAAGCGGGAGTTCCAAAATGAAACGAGCTCCAACAGGCTGATTCTCTTCGATACGAATTGAGCCGTTGTGCTCCTGCATGATGCGGCTGACGATAGAGAGTCCGAGGCCCGTGCCGCGTTTCTTCGTCGATACGTACGGCAGGAATAGGCGTTCCTTCATGTCGTCGGTGATTCCGTGGCCGGTATCGGCGATCACAATCTCTACCGAATCGCGACTTTCAACGAGCAATGTGGAGATATAAATCTCTCGCACCATGGACTCCTGCAGCGCCTCGGCGGCGTTGTCGATGAGATTCGCGATTGCTCGCTTCATCGCGTCAGGATCGGCGAGTACTACCGGCAGATCAGGCGCGAGGTGTGTCTGAATTGTGATTCCGTCGAGGCGTCCGCTGAACAGTTGCAAAGCGCTTTCAATAATCGCATTGATCTCGCTGGGTCGAGGTTGTGCAGTAGGAAAACGCGCGAGCGTGGAGAATTCATCTACGAGCTGACGAACGGTTTCGACCGCATTCGCGATGGTTCCGGCGCAGCCGTGCATCACTGCGATCGAATTCTCATCCGGCGCAGTGCCGCGTTCCAAATGGCGACGAATGCGGTCGGCTGAGAGTGCGATTGGAGTGAGCGGGTTCTTAATTTCGTGTGCAACGCGGCGGGCGACCTCACGCCAGGCTGCCTGCTTTTGCGCGCGCAACAGTTCCGTGAAATCTTCAAAGACAAGAACATAGCCGAGCCTCTGTCGGTCGATGCGCATCGATGCCACTGTAATGGCGACATTGAGTACTCCCGCGCCCGATTTGAGCTCAAACTGGCTTGTGGTTGTACCCATGCGGTCGGCCTTGCGCATTAGATGAATCATCTGCGCGGAGATTTCGGGGCCGAAGATATCGCGCAGAGAAGCGCCTTCAAAATTTTCGGCGGAGGTCGTTGCTGTGGATTCGTCTCTGAATTTAAGGAGTCGAACGAACGCGGGATTCGCGTGGGCGACTCTTCCGGCTCCGTCCAAAGACAACACGCCTGTGGGAATATTCTCCAGGATGATTTCGGTCTGGCGTCGGCGATGTTCAATGTTGGCATTCGCACGTTCCAGTTCGCGTGAGGAGTGCTCGATCTTTGTCCGGCTTTCTTCTAGGTCGGCAGCCATGCGATTGAATGAGGCCACCAATTCACCGAGCTCGTCTGCAGCAGCCACGGCCACACGATAGGAGAAGTGTCCCTGCGAGAGTTCTTGAGTAGCCTCAGCGAGCGCAGCCACCGGTCGCGTAACAAGTTTCGAAATGAACAGCGACAGCCATGTAGCCGCAAAGAGTACAAGGGCGGTGATCAGGAGGAGCAGCAGAATATATGCCCGACGCACTGCCTTACCTGCGGTTGCGAGTTCCTGATAATTACGTTGGCTCTCGGCGATTCGCAGCATAGTGGCGTCAAAGTTCGTCGGCAGCGGAATAGCCACGATGATTAAGCCATTTCTTCCGACATCGCTTTCGCCAAGCGCATACGCAAGATTGCCCCAGCTGAAACGGCGGTGCGCACCGAGCGCTTCGATCATCGATCCGCCAATTTGCTGCCATCCTGCTGGCGAATTGATGGATGCCACTGGAGCGTGTCCACGCAACGCGAAGGCAAAACCGCCCTGCAACGCAGGCCGGTATTCGCTTAGCACAGCATTTGCCAGCGCAAAGTCTCCGGAATCGAACGATCGCTGTATTCGAGCGTTGTTGGCCAGCGTTTGTGCTTCTGCTTGAGCATTGTCCTTTGCATACCCGAGTAAGAGCGTCGCAACCTGCTCCGAACCTTCACGGAGATTTTGGACCGGACGCGAGAACCAGCGATCGATAGATCGATTCGTCAGCAGGTACGTAAACAGGAACATAAAGAGCGCCGGCGTGAACGACATCAGCAGCGCGCCGAAGACCATCTTTGTGCGGAACTTCGAACCCAGCACGCCGATACGGCGCTCTGCCAGCAGCTTGAGCAAGTTTCGGAGCAGCACGAACGTGAGCGCAACGAAGAGCAGGAACACGAGCGCGGAGAGTGCTGTCAGGAGGACAGTTTGCTGTACGCCGCCCGGGCTGAGAAAAGTCAGATTAAAAGCCTGCTGCGAGACCAATACAAAAAAGAGAAGAACGATAGCGATGCCAAGACCGATGATGAGGGCCTTGCGCTCGACTGGCTTGGAGTTGCTTGCAGGCACGGTGCTGAAGAAATTATAGGACGGCTGGGAAGGCGCGTACGACAGTCACTTCGACAGCATAGGAGGCGCATGCTGCGCTCTGTTTGGGTCGGAAAAACGCAGATTTGAATCACGAGTCATTAGCCCCAGATTCGCGGAGCGACGGTATGAGAAAGTGTTGGGTCGAAAAAAGGAAAGACCGAAGTGCCGGAGGTGACGGCATTGGCTTCGCCAACAAGAAGGATGCCGCCCTTCCAAGGCTCTCTGTTCACCAACGCACGTCTAGGACGGCATCCTAGTCTTCACCTTGGCGCCTCGGTAGAGACGCAACTTTGCTCCTGAGTCTGATGGGGAGCGGCCTGTCAGATTGGCGACGTGAAAAACCCTAATGTGGACAAGCCTGCAGCATGCCGCGTCTCCACGAATCTATGCAACCAAGTCTTTTACCGCCTTGAACGGCTTGCGCTGCGACTCCGCCACGGCCGAGTACGTGAGATATCCCTGGAAGGTGTTTACGCCTTCGCGGATTCCCGGATCAGTCTTGATTGCCGCTTGCGCGCCATGGTTCGCGAGCTTTAGCACGTAAGGGAAAGTTGCGTTCGTAAGCGCCAGCGTCGAAGTGTGTGGTACTGCGCCGGGCATGTTGGTTACGCAGTAGTGGACCACTCCATCCACTGTGTAGGCGGGATTACTGTGGGTTGTCGGTTTGGCTGTTTCGATACAGCCGCCCTGATCGATGGCGACGTCGACAATGACTGCCCCACGCTTCATGTGACTGACCATCTCCCGACTGACCAGCTTTGGAGCTGCGGCGCCGGGAATGAGCACGCCCCCTATTACGAGATCGGCTTCGGCGCAGGATTTCGCAATGGTGTAGGAGTTCGAAGCCAGTGTACGTACTTGTCCGTTGAAGATGTCGTCCAGCTCGCGCAGGCGGTTCAGATTGATGTCGATGATTGCGGTATCGGCGCCCATTCCGAGAGCGATCTTGGCTGCATTAATACCAACGATGCCGCCGCCAATGATTGTGACCTTCGCCGGTGCCACTCCGGGAACGCCCCCGAGCAGAATGCCTCGTCCCCCCTTTTCATGCTCAAGATAGCTGGCGCCAACTTGGACCGACATGCGTCCAGCAACCTCGGACATTGGCGTGAGCAGGGGCAAGGTGCCGTTCCGATCCGTGACCGTCTCGTAGGCAATGCCCACCACCTTCTTCTTAAGTAGATGATCGGTGAGATCCGGAATGGGAGCGAGGTGAAGATAAGTAAAGAGCACCAAACCATCGCGGAAGAATTGCACTTCCTGCTCGATCGGTTCTTTAACCTTAACCACCATTTCGGCGCGGTTCCACACTTCTGCCGCAGACCCGGCGATCTCAGCCCCGGCCTGTTTGTAGTCGCGGTCGGGCATGGATGAAAGCTCGCCCGCTTTGGTTTCGACCAGAACTCGATGGCCTGCCTCGACAAGCGCTTTCACTCCGGAGGGCACAATCCCAACTCTTGCTTCGTGATCTTTTACTTCCTTCGGTACGCCAATAATCATCGTATGCCTCGAAAATCGTTTTCACCACGGAGACACCGAGTCACGGAGAAGAGGAAAAGCTAAATATGAAGGCCACGAAGGAAATAAGCCAAGCTGCCTTGCATCATCGTGTCCCTTAGTGTCCTTTGTGGTTTGATCTCTGATTTCGTCTGTGACTCGGTGTCTCCGTGGTGCATCAAATCATTCCCCAGTATCGATCTGGGCGCGCTGCAGTCGGTCAGAGTAGTCCACGTAGATCGCCTTCCATTGTGTGTAGAAATCGATTGCGCCAATCCCACCCTCGCGATGTCCGTTGCCGGTAGCTTTCGTGCCTCCGAATGGCAGGTGCACCTCTGCGCCAATCGTTGGCGCGTTGATGTATGTAATGCCAGTCTGCAGGTCACGGATGGCTTTGAATGCTCTGTTCACATCGCGTGTGTACACCGCGGATGAAAGGCCATAGGCAACTCCGTTCGAAATCTCGACCGCTTGCTCGAGACTGTCGGTTGGAATCAGCGAAACAACCGGACCGAAGATCTCTTCCTGCGCAACTTGCATTTTTCCGTGAGCATCTCCGAAGATCGTAGGTTCCCAGAAATATCCATCGCCGAGACCGCCCGAGGTGATGCGATTCCCACCAGCAAGCAGCTTTGCTCCTTCGTTCTTGCCAATCTCAATGTACTTTTGTGTAGTCTCGATTTGCTGCTGATTGATTTGCGGGCCCATGTCGTTTTGCTCGTCGATGCCGGCGCCGACTTTCATTGCTTTTGCGCGGCTTACGAACTTATCGGTGAATTGGTTGTATACACCTTTTTGCACGATTACACGGCTGGCGGCGGTGCAGCGCTGACCGGTGGTACCAAATCCGCCCCAGAGCGCGCCATCGATCGCGAGATCGACATTTGCATCATTCAGAATGATGATCGCATTCTTGCCCCCCATCTCCAGCGAGCACGGCTTGAAATGGCGGGCTGCGGTCTGGCCAATAGTGCGGCCGACGTCGCTCGATCCAGTGAAGGAGATCGCACGTACGTCCGGATGCTCGAGCAGCGGCGCCCCCGCCTCGGGACCATGGCCGTTAACAATGTTCACGACGCCGGGCGGAAGTCCCGCATCCATGAGAGCGCGGACTAGATTCAAAGTAGAGAGCGGCGTGTCCTCTGCAGGTTTGATGACGCACGTGTTTCCCGAAATGATCGCAGGGAAGATCTTCCATGAAGGAATTGCCATTGGGAAATTCCACGGTGTGATCATGCCGACAACTCCGAGAGGAACACGCACTGCCATCGCAAACTTGTTGGGGAGTTCGGAAGGAACCGTATGGCCGTCGAGGCGGCGGCCTTCCCCGGCCATGTAGAAAGCAGTATCAATCGCTTCTTGAACATCGCCGCGAGTCTCTTTGAGAACCTTTCCCATCTCGCGAGTCATGTCGCGCGCGCAGTCTTCCTTTCGCTCCTGGAGAATCTGGGCACAGCGATAGATGATCTCGCCACGGCGAGGAGCGGGAGTGAGTCGCCAACGCTCGAAAGCTTTCGCAGCGGCCGCAACCGCTTCGTTCACATCGTCTTTATTGGATCTTTGAAAAATGCCGACAATATCTTTGACATTAGCAGGGTTTTGATTCTCGAATGTTTGTCCGGAGCGCGATTCAAGCCACTCGCCTCCGATCAGGTTCTTGTAGACTCTTGCGGCCATCTAGCTGGAAGTCCTGGGAAGAAATGCAAAACTCTTAATCGTATCAGAAGCGGCTATCGGCGCTCGGCTGTTCGGCTTTCTCCCAATTGGCATGATGCGAAACAAATCACGCGGCTGACGACCGACAGCGATTCCAAATCGACCAAGAGGAACGCAACCGAGAGTCTAGTCAGTGCTGGTTACACTGCTCACGAACAGCTCGGAGTCATGCTGTTGGCTGGCCGAAAGCCCATTGCAGGATGCCGACAGCCATCTCCCATTACCTTCGTACATCTCCCTTCCGACTTAAGGTTTTGTGTTGAAACTTTGGTGACTATTAAGGGATTCGCCCCTTTTGAGGGCCTTTTTTCTTGTGGTACTCTCGCTTTGATCCGTCCCGAAAAGTCAAGCAACAAAAGTGTGCCCCAAACCCAAAGACGAGCGGAGTTACATCCGGTACATCACGATCACGTACCGCAGTGTGTTGCTGACGATTCTGCTTCTCGTTGCTCTGGTCAGCGCCGTCAGCTACTTCCTCTTTCCTCAGCAGACCAAGGCTCTCGTCGCTGACGTCGTGGACATGTTGCATCTGGATTCTCCGACTCGCGCGCTTGCTAAGGAAGCCGGCCAGCAGCAGGCTCACTTCACAAACATTGACGGCACTGTCCGCGTAAAGAGAAACAACAGCAGTTTTTGGGCAAACGCGAGCTACGACATGCCTCTGAATAAGGGTGACGTGGTTCAGACCGGGCCGGAAGGAATTGCGAAGGTTGTCTTCGCCGACGGCACCAACTACACCATCCAGCAGGAATCACTGATCGTCATCGAGGAAAACTCGACCAATGAAGCTCAGCAGACGCAAGTTGCCGTGCAGGTGACTACCGGAACGGTTGATCTCGCTACTGCTACTTATTCACAGGGATCCACTTCTCGAGTGATTGTTGCCGGCGCCACTGCGAGCATCTCACCCGAAAGCTCGGCGCAAGTGCACAATGACAATCTTAAGAATGATCACACGATCTTGCTGAAACAAGGTTCGGGTAATGTTCTGCGCAACGGCGAAGTTGTAAAGCTCGGCAGCTACGAACGGGTTTCGTTCAAGGCGGAAGATCCTAAGATGACACGGGTGAAGGAAGTAGGTCCTCCTACTTTGATTACTCCAGCGAACATGTTGCCGGTATTCGCGGCGAAGGACTCGAGCCAGGTTGATTTCACGTGGACGCCAATGCAAAACACGCGCGCATATCACCTTCGGTTATCCAGAAACCCGTACTTTACACAGCTGGTCCAGGATAAGACAGTGAATGTGCCACAGTTCAAGCTGAGCGGACTAGCGGAGGGCGCGTACTACTGGACTGTGCAATCCATGGATGCTCAAGGCAAGGAATCGGTCGAGAGCGAGCACAACAAGTTCACGATTATTGCTCAGTCAGGAAATACAGGGCTTGCTCTGGAATTAGATCCGCTGGTGCAGCACGGACACGTCATTGAGGTGCGCGGCAAGACCGATCCGAGCGCGCGGGTAATGGTGAATGGCGAAGAAGTTCCAGTCGTCGGCGGAGATGGAACGTTTCGGTATTACACACCTCCGCTCCCGGTGGGCGAGAGCGTGATCACGGTAACGGCACAAAATACGAAGGGTGGCGTAAGCACGCAAACGAAGAAGATCGTAGTGCAGTAAGGGCCAGGGCTCTCCGGTACAAACCTAACGTAAGCTGATTTTCAGTAGTCCGCTTAACCGATTCAGACGGCGAAATCTGATCCGGATCCAGCACCGCGTATGGATCCGGCAAAAAAACCAGACAGCGGCAACAACCGAAAGTATAGAAAGAAGTTCATTCATGTCGTCAAACGGTTTTGGCTCACAAAACTCGCGCGTGCATAACATGCGCTCGCTGTTCAGCATGTTCTCGAGCGACCTTGCCATCGATCTAGGCACGGCCAATACGTTGGTATATGCCAAAGGCAAAGGCATTGTCGTCAACGAGCCCTCGATTGTCGCCATCAACAAGAACACCGGTGAGGTTGAGGCTGTCGGCAAGGAAGCCAAGGAGATGCTGGGCCGCACGCCCGGCAACATCGTGGCGATCAAGCCGATGAAAGACGGCGTAATCGCCGACTTCAAGGTCACCGAGAAGATGCTGAACTACTTCATCCAGAAGGCGCACAACCGAAAGATGATGGTGCATCCGCGCATCGTCATCGGCGTTCCTTCTGAGATCACCCAGGTGGAAAAGCGCGCAGTCATGGATTCGGCATATCGCGCGAAGGCGAGTGAAGTTCACCTGGTGGAGCAGGCGATGGTCGCGGCGATCGGAGCCGGCCTTCCCATTACGGAACCGAGCGGAAACATGGTGGTCGATATTGGCGGAGGCACTACCGATATCGCGGTGATTTCCCTTTCCGGCATCGTGTATTCGCGTTCGGTGCGCATGGCTGGTAATCAGATGGATGAAGCCATCATGAATTACCTGAAGCGAAAATATAACTTGCTGATCGGCGAGCGCACCGCCGAGCAGATCAAGATCGAAATCGGCTCGGCCTTCCCCCTGGATAAGCCGCTGACCATGGAGATCAAAGGCCGCAACCTGATCGAGGGTGTTCCCAAAACGGCAACAGTCGACGACAGCGAAATCCGCGAAGCTCTTAGCGAGTGCGTTTCGACGATCATGAACGCAATCCGCGTTGCCCTGGAACGTACGCCGCCAGAACTGAGCGCTGATATCAGCGACCGCGGCATCGTTCTCACTGGGGGCGGCGCGTTGCTCAAGAACCTGGATAAGCGTATTCGCGAGGAAACCGGGTTGCCGGTTTCGATTGCGGATGATCCGCTCGCCAGCGTTGTGCTGGGAACCGGCAAGATGCTCAGCGACTTCAAGCTGCTGCGCAAGATTTCGATCGAGTAGTTAAAGCCGATTTCAGCGACACGCAGGCACTGGGAAACCGGTTCAGGATCGAGCGACAGGGAATAACGGCGTTTCGGTTTCAGTTTCGTGGTTCGGCAAAGCCAGATGGTTGCGCAAGGTGGTTTGCCATAGCTTGCTGTCTGCTTGGCCGAAACCTGAGATTGGGGAGGCGAAGCGCCTTTTTTGTTGTTCTCCCGTCTCTCTGTGTCTCCTTGGTGAAATAATTCCTTTACATGGAAAACTTTTTTACCAGATACCGGAACGTCACTGTGCTGCTGTTTCTGCTCATGGCGCAGGTGATCGTCCTGGCGACTCAGGTTCGCCGTCCTGAAACCGCTACTGGGGAGTCGATGTCGCTGGTACGCGTCTGGATCGTACATATCTTCGTGCCCGGCGAGAAGGCAATCTCCTCCATTGGCAGTGGGATGCACAATTTGTGGCAGAACTACGTTGACCTTCGCGGAGTGCGGCAGCAAAACGAAGACCTGCAGGCGCAGCTTGACCGCTTGCGACTGGAACAAGTGAGCCTTATCGATGATGCCGGACAGGCGCGGCGCTTGCAAGCACTGCTTGGATTCAAGACAAAGTTTATTTCGCAGACGGTGGCGGCTCAGGTAATCGGCACAAGTGGCACAGACCGCTCGCGGGTGCTCTACATCAATAAAGGTTCCGAAGACGGCATTGGCGTCGATATGGCTGTCATCACGCCTAAGGGAGTCGTGGGTAAAGTGACGCGGGTCTCCAACCACTCAGCGCAGGTGCTTCAGATTAATGATGCGACCGCTGGGGCGGGTGTAATGCTGGAGCGCTCTCGGCTGCGGGGCGTCCTGCGCGGTTCTTCCTCCGGCATTCCAGAGATCATGCATGTCATGGCCGACGAAAAGATTGAGCCGGGTGAGCCAGTTATAACTTCTGGTGGTGATCAGATTTATCCTCGTGGACTGCCTATCGGTACAGTCCTTAGCACGGGTCCAGATCCGGACGGCGGTCCCTTCCTCGAAGTAAAGGTAAAGCCTTCGGCGAACCTGGATAAGGTCGAAGAACTTCTGGTAATTACAAAAATCCTTGACAAGGGACAGCCGCAGCAACAGGCTCCACCGGGTCTCCGAGCAGCAGACATTCTGGCCCAACGACTCCCAACAATTACTCCCAAGCCGCCTGACAAAACTGGGGGTGAGCCGCCTACAACAAGCGTTCTCTTCGCAAAGAAACCCGTGTCGCCGGGCACGGAAGTTCCCTCGACACCCACTACACCGAAGAAGAAGCAACCTGCTGCGAATCTTGGTTCCGAACCTGCAACAACTCCGACGAGCGGTCCTGTTGCCCAGTCTGGAGAGACCGCCGCAGAAGCAAAGCAAAACGCCTCCCCAGCCGCAAATGGAACTGATACGGCAGCTTCGGAGCCGAAGAAACCTAAACCAGCATCTGCAACTGATCCAACGCAGCCGCAGGAGAACCCTCATTAGTGGCTACGCTCACGTACACATCGCGCGAACAGATCGAGGTACACCGATTTAGCGCCCTCGCGACGATTGGGATTCCCCTGCTCGCGATCTTTTTTCAAGCGTACGTTTCGTCCCGAGTTTCCTTCCTAAAGCTATTCGATCTTCCCCTACTCGTGACCATCTTCTTCGCGGTTTCGCGGCGTAATCAACTGGCGGGGATGCTGACCGGTTGTTCGATCGGCTTGGTGCAGGACGCACTTACGCATCTGCCTATTGGCATCTACGGAATCTCGAAAACGATCGCCGGCTACGCCGCCTCCTCGATCGGCGTGAAGGTGGATGTTGATAATCCCGGTTCGCGCTTCCTGATGATGTTCTGTTTTACCTTGCTGCATGATGGCATCTACTTCATTGTTAGTCGGCACCTGCTGGGCATACCGGCCGATTGGCGCATGCTGCACGAACTGGGTTCCGCGCTCGCAAATGCCATCGTCGCCGTGCCGCTGTTTGCGCTCATGGACCGCGCCAAGCAGCGTTAATCTCGGGCCATCGTATTAGTCCGTTCGTAACGTATTAGGTAGGGATTTGTGTCATTCGCGCGGCTCGTAAACCGAGTAGTTGGATAAAATAGATTGAACTCGCTCTGCGGCTTCCCACCCGACTGAAGTTGAAGTGAATGTACGATCGCGAAGACAAGATTCCGCAAATCAAACTGGCTTCTGTCCAGTATGTGATTCTGCTCGTGGTCGCGATTCTCGTAGTTCGTCTCTGGAACCTGCAAGTACGGGGCAGCGAGAGATACAGCAGCCTTGCAGAGCAGAATCGTACCCGCAAGGTTCCCATTCTGGCCCCTCGAGGCAAGATTTATGATCGCGAAGGCCGGATCCTTGTCGACAATTATCCCTCCGTTTCCGCGCTGCTGATTCGCGAGCAATTGCCCAAAGATCCTTCTGCGAATCTCGCCAAGATCGCCACCGGCCTGCACATGACGCCAGAAGAGATTCGCGAACGCATGCGACGGACAGCAAGCCCGCAAAACACTCCGCTGCTATTGAAGGACGACATCACGCCGGACGAGCAAGCCTTCATCGAAGCACATCGAGATGAGCTGCCCGAGCTGGACACGATCATGATGCAGCGCCGTCTTTATCCAAAAAACGGTTTCCTGGCACACCTGATCGGGTATGTGGGCGAAGTGAGCGATGAGGATTTGAATTCGCCCCAATTTGAGACTTATCAACCCGGAGCTGTAGTCGGTAAGAGCGGTGTTGAGCAGTTTTATAACGAGATCCTCATCGGCAAGGATGGATCACGCCGTACGCTGGTAAACAGCCATGGTAAGGAACTTGGTCCGCTCACTACGGAGCCCGCGACCCCCGGCCAGCCACTCAAATTGACAATCGACCTCGACATTCAGATGGCCGCTGAGCAGGCTCTCGATGGGCATAATGGCGCTGTGGTCGCCATGGATCCGCATACCGGCGAAATACTGGCGATGGTGAGCCGGCCAACATTCGATCCGAACGCGTTTTCGGTTCGCATCAGCAGCAAAGAATGGAACGCGTTAGTAAGTGATCCCGCCAAGCCGCTCTTCAACAAAGCCATTCAGGCTCAGCTGGCGCCGGGATCGGTGTTCAAGATCATCATGTCGGTGGCTGGATCTCAGGAAGGCATCGCCCAGAATATGACCGTGCACTGTAGTGGCGGAGCGGTCTTCTACGGTCACCGCTACGGGTGTTGGGTAACAACTGGACACGGTGCTGTCGATTTTACCAAGGCGATTTATCAATCCTGCGACGTCTTCTTCTACACACTGGCGCAAAAGCTCGGGATTGAAAAGATCGCGAAATATGCTCACGAATTTGGCCTAGGTCAGAAAACGGGTGTTGATTTAACCCAGGAAGCAAGCGGCATTGTGCCTTCCGAAGAGTGGAAGGCGAAAGTCTTCAAACAGAAATGGTTTGCAGGGGAAGTGATTTCGGTTGGTATCGGCCAGGGTGCTCTCACCACTACTCCGATTCAGCTGGCACGCGCGCTCGGAGCCATCACCAGCGGAGGCCGCTTGGTTCGTCCTCATGTGGCATTTCCGGATGAGCTCCCAAAACAGTACCTTGAAGTTGCAAATCGCGGTCGCGAAGTAAAGAAGATCGATTTCGATCCGCAGAACTGGATGACAATCACCAACGCCATGGCCCGTGTAGTCGATGTAGGCGGATCGGCGCCTAGCGCGCACCTTCCCGGTATCGATTTTGCTGGAAAGACGGGCAGCGCGCAAGTGATCAGCCTGGCCAAAAGGAAAGCACTTGGCCTCAAAGCAGATCAGTTCAAACAGAACGGCTGGTTCGTTGGCGTGACTCCGCGGCGCAATCCTGACGTCGTGGTGGCAATTTTGTTTGAAGGCGGAGAGCACGGTAGATTAGCCGCGCGCCTTGTGGCTCCGATCATTAAAGCATTTGTGGATAAACAGCGTCGCGTGCGGCATGACAATAATTACGCTGCAGTTGATAAGGATGGCCATCCCATCGAGCTTACGGGTATCTGGAGCGACGGCGCCAAGGGAGAGACTGAAGGATTGCAGGCAGGCACGATGGAATTGCCGACGGTGACCTCTTCTTTCCAATCCGAAAAAAAAGCGGTGTGCTGCGCCTCTACTCGCGCGGAGCTTGCGACTGGTATTCACTAATGCGTCGCTTTATCTCTTTTCGCGATTTTGATTGGGTGCTGCTCGGCTTTGTGCTGATCATCTGCGGCATTGGTGTACTGGAAATCTATAGCGCCACCCGGCAGACCAAATTCATTGGTTTCCAACAAAAGCAGATCTACTGGATCATCGCCGGACTAGTGCTCATGTTCCTGGTGAGCGTGGTGAACTATCAGGCGCTGCTCGAGAACGTTCAGTGGTTCTACATTGCCTCAATTCTGTCCCTCGTGACCGTAGCGGTGGTGGGTACTCGCGTACTCGGAGCCAAGCGTTGGATTAAGCTGCCCGGAGGTCAGCACTTCCAGCCCTCGGAATGGATCAAGATTGTGCTCATTTTGGCGCTAGCCAAGTACTTTTCGGATCTTGAAGGACGCGACGTCACGCTACGCGACATCATCAAGTCTTTCCTGATCGCCGGAATTCCCATGGCGTTGGTGCTCAAGCAGCCGGACCTCGGCACCGCGCTAACCTACGTGCCGGTCCTGATCTGCGCACTGTTTCTTGGAGGCATCAAGCTCAAGCACGCGGTGGGTATCCTGTTGCTCGGTTCGGTAATGATCTATCCCGTGTGGCGTTGGGGGCTTAAACCGTACCAGAAAGCTCGGTTAACCAGTTTCAGTGAGCCTGCCGCTGACCCTCTCGGCTCCGGATATCAGATTCAGCAGTCGCTGATTGCCGTCGGTTCCGGCGGATTAACAGGTAAAGGCGCGCTCAAAGGTACTCAAACGCAAGGCGCGTTTATTCCCATTCCCTATACCGACTTCATTTTTGCGGCTTTTGCCGAGGAGCATGGCTTTGTAGGCGCTTTGATCGTCCTGCTGCTATACTTCATCGTGTTGATGCGTTTGATTCAAAACGCACAAACCGCACCTGACCGGGCCGGAACTCTGATAATTATGGGTGTAGTAGCGGTTCTGGTCTTTCATATCCTTGTCAACGTGGGCATGGTGGTTGGCTTTATGCCTGTTACGGGCATTCCATTACCGTTGATGAGCTATGGCGGATCGTCAGTCTTGTTCACGTTTTTAGCCCTGGGCATCGTGAATAACATTCGAATGCGCAGGTTCGTGAACTAGACGGATAGGCAATGAAGTTCAGCATCCGGGTAAGCCCTCGAGCAACGTCCGCTGCTGCGGACCATCAAGTTTTCTGATTTACCCGGACAGCCGGAGCTGTCTGGGGTTAGCGTCCAGCGGGACGTCAACGATATTACGTTCAGCCCTCCACAAAGCTGAGGGCACCGGCAATCGAGAAACAAGCCGGAGAGGATTCAAGAGCTTCACTGCTGTAGAAGGACAGGGTAACGGCCCGGCCAGATTCGCAAATGCGGATTCGGTACAGTGGCCACAAGTCCTTGCAGCTAGGCCGCGAGCATGATCGCGATAGGTTCCAGAATTCGAAGAATCGAAAGTCTGCAGGACTTCGAATCCCGCGCCTACCTCGTTATTCCACAAGATCTTCAATGCATCGCAGCGCTCATACTCCTCCCCGCAGAGGCCTTGTGACCTCCTAGCTAGTTGCTCGCTTGCCTCCATCGGAGCAAGCATGGCAAAAGAGCTTTTCATTTCAACCACCCCGCACGAAACCAAAGTTGCGGTGGTGGAAGACGAGCAACTTAACGAAATCTATTTTGAGCGTGAAAACGAATACACGCTCGCAGGTTCTATCTACAAAGGCCGCGTCACACGAGTGCTGCCCGGAATGCAGTCTGCATTCGTCGATATCGGACTGGAGCGCGACGCTTTCCTTTACGTTACTGACTTCCTCGAGGAACAGGAAGATCAGGAAGAGTTTGAGCAGGTCGTAAATCGCGCGCATTCAGAGGCGCAGCCGGAGTCAGCGCGTCCTCAAGGCCAACAATCGGAGTCGGTCGAGGGCAACACTGCCGAGCCCGCGCAATCGCATACAAACGGGGCCGATCACACAGCAGGAGATGCTGAGCAGTTCGAACCCGGTCCGCGGCGGTGGCGGGGACGCCGCGGCCGCCGTCGTGGCCGGGGTGGATATCAGGAGCACCCTGCGTCGCAAACCACGGCTCAGCAAACTCTTTCGGGCGAGGAAGCTCAAGTAGCATCCAAAGGCGCGGAGCAGGAAGCGACTGTTCTGCCAGGCGAATCGCTGTCCAAGTATCGCCAAGTCGAAAGAGCCGAAGAGACGGAACAAATTCCTGCTTCCGGCGAACGGCAAAGCAGTGAATCTCCAGAACCTGCCGCACAAAGCCAGACGCCCATGGAGAAAAATCTTGCTGCACCTGCTCAGAACATGGCGTCGTTACAGGTCTTGCCGGGGGAATCGATTTCCAAATATCGCAATCGGGTGTCGGAGCCGGAAGGGGCACGTGAGCAGAGTCCTCGAGAGTCATATCCCAGCCGGGAAGGCTCTTACGCCAAGGGTCAATCTCGCTGGGAACGTCCGAACCGCAGGTTCGAACGGGAATCCTCCACACCACAACCAGCGCCGTCAGGACCCCCAGTGTTGGCCCTTCCCGGTGAATCGCTGGCCAAGTATCGCAGCAAAGATGAAGTAACAGCGAACACATCATCACAGGCACCATCTGAAATAGCATCCGCGGCCATAGGGACCGATCCTGAAAAAACCGAAGTTTCATATAGGGAACAATCCGGTGGGAACGTTTCTTACTCCTCTGCCGAACAAAGCGATGTTGAGGAACGAATTGAGCACGTCTTCGGCAACTTGGAGCCACAGGAGCACACGACTTCCGTTGTCGAGCCTGAGGCGCAGGCAGAAGGAGCGGGTGGCCACGCACAGGAAACTACGCAGGTTGCCCATGAGTTTGGTGCTGGCGTGCTCGAGGAAGAAGTAATCGACGAAGAGGAGAGTGACCCAACACCATTCGGCGAGCACCTGGATGAAGAAATCTACGAGGATCTCGAAGAGGAGACGCTCGACGCTGAGAACGCCGAACAACTCGTCGAAGCGGTGCGCGAGGCGCACGCAAATCAGCGCCTCGGGCTCGGCGAAGGTGAGCCAGCAGATGCGGAAGATCATCCTGGGGGAGAAGAGGTCGCAAGCTTCACGCCGGAAGACCAAGGTCACGATCTTTCTGAGCAGGCAGAAGTTGCCGACTCGGAAGATGCGAATTACCAGTCTGCTGATGAGCAAGCAAGCGAGGACAGCGAAAGCGAGGATCCGACAGCAGAAGGCCGCGCCGAACTGAGAGCGCCGGCGAATACTGCCTCGTTTCAACAGCGAGTTGAGCGCCCCGAGCGCAGCCAGCAGGATCGTTTCCGTCGTGGACGCCGTGGACGCCCGATGCGTGGTCGTCGCAATATCCAGCGCGAGTCTCAGCCGACCATCAGCGATCTGCTTAAGGAAGGCCAGGAGATTCTGGTCCAGATCGCAAAAGAGCCCATGGCAAAAAAAGGCGCGCGCATTACCAGCCACATCGCCCTGCCGGGGCGATTCCTGGTCTACATGCCGACTGTGAATCACGTCGGCGTCTCGCGGAAGATCGGGTCAGACGACGAGCGCCAGCGGCTGAAGCGCATTCTTATCAGCGAAAAAGGAAGCGCACACGGCGGCTTCATTGTCCGTACTGCCGCAGCCGGAGCAAACGAAGAGGATCTCCGTTCCGATCTGCGTTTTCTGATCAACCTGTGGAACGACATTAAATCACGATCGGAGAACAGCAAGGCTCCAGCTCTCATCTATCACGATCTCAATCTCGTCGAGCGCATTCTTCGTGATCAGGTCACAAGCAACTTCACGAGTATTTGGGCAGACAGTGAGCAGGAGTACGAGCGCATCGTGCGCTTCCTCGGTCGCTTCCAGCCAGCGATGGTGCGACGCGCCAAGCTCTATACCAAGGACACACCGCTGTTCGAGCAATTCGGGATTCAGGACGAGATCAACAATGCCCTGAAATCAAAAGTCTGGTTGAAGAGTGGTGGATACATAGTGATCAATCAAACCGAAGCGCTCGTGGCCATCGATATCAATACCGGTAAGTACGTCGGGAAGACGATGCGTCTTGAGGACACGATCGTAAAGACGAACATCGATGCCATCAAAGAGATCGTCCGGCAAATACGCCTGCGCGACCTTGGCGGCATCATCGTCATTGACTTCATCGATATGGACGAGCGCAAGAACCGCCAAAAAGTCATGCAGGCTCTGGAGGAAGCATTGAAGAGCGATCGCGCGCCTTCGAAGGTGTTGCAGTTCAACGACTTCGGACTCGTCGCAATTACCCGCAAGCGCGTAAAGCAATCTCTGGAGCGTACGCTGTCAACAGCATGCTCTTATTGCAGCGGCACCGGCATGATCAAGAGCGTGCAGACGGTCTGCAATGAGATCTACGTCGAGATGCGCAAGATGGCGCACCAGATGGAGCGGCACGACGTAATGTTGCGCGTCAATCCGGAGGTCGTGAAGGCTCTCAAAGCTAACAACGCGCGCTGGCTGCAGGAGATGGAAGAGCTGGCCGGCAAGACGATCATCGTAAAGAGCGATCCTCTGCTGCACCAGGAACAGTTTGATATCAACTAGGGCTTCGTTCCAGTTCAGCGACCACGGACAGAAGCTTGGATTTCTGCAATCATCCTTATTCCTCGCGCGAGTCGCGCAGGAATAAGATCTTCGAATTACCCCACGATGGGTCTAGAAAGGAACCACTTTCTTCAACCCAGTCTTCTTTTTTTTCTTGCTCGAAGAACTTCCCTGATCCTTGGAACCCGAGCTTGAGGCCGCCTCACTCGACGATCCATTCTGAATTTCGTTCACTTGAGCTGGTGCCTGGGGCGGTGTAGCTCCGTTTGCAGCATTCGAATTGGAAGCCGAAGCGCCCTCGCTTGTCTTGCTTGAAGAAGGATCCTCACCAGCCTGGGCTCCTCCGGCTGCGTTTGGCGTCAGTTCGCCAATTCCCGTATCGGAGCCACTCCCACTGTTTGTCGAAGGTGCTGGAGCCGTAGATTCCTGGTTGGCGCTGGGAGCTGCCTGTGAACGCGGGATCGGATCGCTCTTTGTGGCATCGGAACCTGTTGTCTTCTCTAGAGTAAGTGTGCCATTGCGACTAGAGTCATTAATGCCAAGAGCGGCATTGTTAGCCTCATGAATGAGTTGCGGCGCACTCGTTTGCTGGGGTTCGATGAGTGTTGGTTCACCAACTTTGGCAGCGCGGGCAAGGTCATCGGGAGCCTTGTGAAAGGTCGACATCATAGTGCGGAAGCGTCCCAGTTCGGACCGGCTCTGTTCCTCCGCCTTGTATTGGGCAATGGCTTCGGGCGTTGGAGTAGGAACGGGCAGTCCTAATTCCTTCAAGCGCGACTTGGCCTCATCGGCCCGATCGCTCGTAGGGTATCGTTCAATAATCCGGGAGTACGCTTTCGCCGCATCCGCGTCGTATTGCTTGATTAAGCGTACTTTCGGAGCTTCGGGCAGCTTACTCGCTCTTAGCATTGCCGCCTCCGCCTCGTACGAGCGGCCGAGCATCATGAGAGCATCGTCAGCCTCGCTGTACAGCGGGTAAGTGTCCGCCAGGCTTTTCAGCCGCGCAACCGCCGCCGGATAAGATTCGCGCAGGAAGTAAAACCGTCCGATACGATATTGCCTTTCTGCCAGCACCTCCTGCACCTCGCGCAAACGTTGCTTGGCCTCGGCCACCAGTTTGCTGTCGGGAAACTGCTGCATAAGCTGGCGGTATTCGTCCTCCGCGCGCATCGCGTGCGTGTAATCGCGGTCGGGCTTCTCCATCTGCTTGTAGTGCATGTTGGCGATCTTCAGCTGCGCCTCAGCAGCTTCCGGCAGTTGCGGGAAGAAGGTGATGAAGTCCTTGTATTCGACCTCCGCCTGCTGATACGAGGCGGTCGTGCCCTCGGCATACCATGAGTCGCCAACCGCAAGCTTTGCGCGGGCAATGAATTCCGAATCGGGATAGGTATTGATCAGCGTTTGCAGGGTGATGCGGGCGACATCGTACTTACCCTTTTTCATCGCGTCCATCGCACGATCGAACAACACTTTGTCCGGCTGTTTGGAGTCGACATTCGCGATTGGGTTGTTGACCTTATTGTGGTGGCAGCCTGCTACCAGTACTACAAAAATCAAACCGACGATGAATTTCGTTATGCGACGAATCATGAATTCCTTGTCCAGACAGCTTTCTAAGCTCTTATTACTTCAGGTTGTTTCTTTTCCTGCACTGCGGTCTGCGCTGCTTTTAATAGATTGCGCGCATTGGCAGCGATGTCGTGCCCATCAAAGACGGCGCTGCCGGCAACCAGCAGTTCCGCACCGGCTCTCACTACATCACCCACTGTTTCCAGACTTACGCCACCGTCAACCTCGATGCGGAAATTCAGTCCGCGCTCCCGCCGAATTCTCGCCAGTTTTGCGATCTTGTGCAGCGCGCCGGGAATGAACTTCTGTCCTCCGAATCCGGGATTTACCGACATCACCAGAACGAGGTTCACCATATCGAGCACTTCCGAGAGTGTCTCGACCGGAGTCGCAGGATTAATCACAACACCAGGTTTGCACCCGTGCTGACGAATCAAATCCAAGGTCCGGTTCAGGTGAACGCAGGCCTCCTGGTGAACAGATATCCAGTTCGCGCCAGCCTCGGCAAACTCGGGAATAAAATTGTCCGCGTTCTCGATCATCAGGTGAACGTCAAAGACCACATCGGTCACCGGTCGCAGCCACTTCAAAATGGGAGGACCGATGGTGAGGTTGGGCACAAAATGCCCATCCATCACATCGAGATGAACGATAGTCGCGCCGCCCTTGATGGAGGCCAAAACGTTGTCGGCCAAATGGGCAAAATCGGCCGACAAAATCGAAGGTGCGAGTTCGATCAGAATAGGCGCTTCCCAATGTCACGAGACTCTCACAATTTTAGCAAGATAGGCAGACAAAACCCGGGGAAATTCGGGTCGCTTAAAGGAAGTCGCGGAATTAGGGTTTCAACCTTATGCCGCAGCGAGGTTTGCGACTCAATTACCGATATCGAGCTAGCCTTGCCTTTCCTGGGAGCAGGCTATCTGCTGCGGCTTCGACTTTTCGACGGTAAGACAGGCGGCGAAGGTCGCTTGAATCTTTAATGCCATGCAGAACCAGACGAATTTCGGGAAATGAAATGATTCCGTACCGCAGCTCCTTGGTACGAGATGCCGATTTTTGGGACTAAGCCGTATTAGCCGGGGATATCGCGCAAAACCAGGCGCATGTCCTCTGGCGTAACGTGGTCAGCTGGTCCTTGAGGCCATAGACTGCTGCGCATGGTCGCTTGGGGATCACTCTAATTCGAGGGTCGCTAGTCATTTCCCTCAAAACTAGCCGAGTTGCTGTATGCCAGCAGTCTTGAGGTTTGCACGACTTATGGTTCCGACGGTGTTTTCAGCAATCTCTGGAGCGCTTCATATTGGTCGCTGGCGATGAAATCCACTCCCGCCTTCTTCGCCGCTCGCCAACGCTCTTGCGCCGCCGACAAGGAACCGAAATTGTAGCTGCGGAACCAGCCGTGGCAGCTTAGTTCCTCGTTGCTGGCTCCATCGAGTGTGTAAAAACGAATCCAGAGTCCGCTCGCATGCGCGTGTTCGACCAAACTGCGCAAGCGCAGTTCATCCTCGCGCGTCCAGTCTCCCGCCTGTGCTTGCCCTCCGCGCTCCACGACCGCCCAACTATTGTTCCACCATCGGCGATAGTTCGATGCGGCTCCAGGCTCCAGGATCTCAGGCGCAGCCATCGGATCACTAGTATTTGTGTGAACCGCGCCGAAGACCAGCAATCGCTGACCAACGGGCACGTCGCGGTAGAAAACCGTCGCCTGCTTGTCGGACTCGCCTGTGAGCACCAGCAGTGGTTTCACATCGAGCGATTCAACTTTTCGTTCGTCAGAGGACTTCGTCGCCGTAGTCAGCCAATTCCGATATTTGTCCAGTAGATTCCAGACTGCTCTCAGATGCTCTGGCTCCTCAGTTTTGAAATCGAGATTGAGTGTGATCACCGGCCAGTCACCCTGATTACCATGGCGAAGGACATCTTCGATCACAGGGCGAATGCGTTCGAAGAAGTACTGCTCCAATGTGGGCTCGTGGCCTGAGACTGGAGGGCCATGAGCAACGACTGACCACGAGCGACCAGTCCGCCGATCGGTGTACCAGAGCGGATCTTGCTCGATGGCAAGCGGTACCCCCGCCGATAGTGCACGATCGATGCGATCGGTCCACCACTCGAAATATGGATAGCAGTTGTGGGCGTCCACGAGGGTGCGAGCGCCAGGTTCAAATGGGGAATGTTGGGCAAAGGCTGAGAGGGCGCAGGTTACAGAGAAACAGAGGGCGAGCGCTGGCTTCAGGCCAGGGACAGTTTTGTGCATGGGTCACAAGACTACACGTGGACTCATAAGAAGTAAGTAATTGGGCTCAATTGCAAGCGCCGAATATTGAGTAACCAGTTTAGAGCGACTGTTTATGGAACTGCAGCCTGAGGGAACTACCGTTCGCTCTGCGCAGAGGCGCTGTCGAAGAGTAATTCCAGGCTGTCCGGACCAGGATGGTAGAGGACGAATCGGTTTCCCTGATCGCCGAACGCGCGAAATAAAAGTTCGCCACGGCCGTTTCCCCGAGCATCGATGGCGTCGATGATTTCGAGTCGGGGATAGACGTCGAGATGGTGATCATCAGTGACTTGCGTGAATATCTTGCGCAGGCTCTCATCAATTTCCTCCCATGCGGCAACCGTGATGTACTTCTTTATCCCGTCAACCATTGCCGCTGCAGAGTAAGCAAGAATGGGAGCATTGTTGCCATTGATGTCGAAGACACCGAACTTCGCGTCTTGTAACGCCAGAGGTGGCGACGAAGCTTGGGGCGCGGACCGCGGCCTCCTGCCAGTCGCCACTTTAGTCTCGGGAGATTTGGAAGCTTTCCGTTGTTTGTCGAGCTCAGCTCTGGCCAACTTTTCCATGGCAGCCCGCAATTGATCCGTTTCTCCAGGCTTGGCTCGAAAAACGAATGGACGCGCTTCAGGTCCTCCAGCATCAGAGACCGCCACGGCCATATGCATTGCTGGGGGAACAAATTCTTTCGCAGGCGTTGCTGCTGACTTCGCTTTTCTCTCTTCCGCTGTCTGACGTCGCAGAGTTGGTCTTTCCGGATCGCGATCTATGTTGTTCAGAACCGCGTCTGTTTGCTCTTTCGGCGCAGGTGGAGGCGCCGGACCACGGCGCAATTTTGGTCGATCATCGTCCGTTTCCGTCGTAGCTGAAGGAGCCAGCGGGGCGCTCTTCGCGACCTGAGTTTGCTTCTCTTTTTTGGCATCGAAATGACCAAGTCCGTACCAAATTCCTTTATCCTGTCGTGCTCCGCCGACAGTGAAGGTGCCGACCGGATCTCCATTCTTGAGGATGTCGTAGATCACACCCGCATCAACTGCCAACGGCTCGGGTTGGGCCTGATAGAGTTCGGCATCGTAGAATCGGCCTTCCACGAGAATTGCAACCGGCGTAAGTACAGAGGTGCTGGACTCCGGAGTCGAACTATCTCCGTTCCAGGTCACGACTGCAAGTGCTCGTGGCCCGCTGTTCTTTTTGCGCTGGGCGCGTATCGAGAGCGGATTGATCGCCAGCGCGGCGACGAGTGCGGCTCCCACCATGAATCGTCGGCTGCTATATAAATGAGCAAATAAACTTTGCGAGGAAAAATCCTTCATGGAAATTGGCGATAAGGTACCTGACATCAGTGGCCCAAATGAAAATGGCGAGCCGGTGAGCCTGAAAAATCTTCGCGGCAAGCCGGTTGTCCTCTTTTTCTTTCCAAAAGCTGACACACCGGGCTGAACCATTGAGGCCTGTGGCTTCCGCGATCAATTCGAGAAGCTGCAACGCGCCGGCGCGGTCGTGCTGGGCATCTCCAAAGACTCACCCAAAGCCCTCAAGAAGTTCAAAGACAAATATAGCCTTCCCTACTCCATGTTGGGCGACGAAGACAAGAAGCTCTGCGAAGCATTCGGAGTCCTCAAAGAAAAAAATATGTATGGCAGGACGACGACCGGAATCGAACGCACCTCGTTTCTGATCGACAAAGAGGGTCGAGTGGCAAAAATCTTCCCTAAGGTCAAGCCTGAGGGACACGCGGAAGAGGTGCTGGCCGCGATGAAGGAGCACTCGAAGTTGTAGATCCGAGAAGCAGCATGGTAGAGCAGCAGCATGCTGCATCTCTACCAGTACAATGGAGACACGCCTCCATGTCCCAGGCCCTGCTCCAGCGGCTCACGCACAAGCACCAGAGTCTAGGCAACTTTCGGTATTACGACATACTGGTACACATCTTCGTCGTAGTGCTGCTGATCTCCAACCTCGTCGGGTCGAAGATCTGCGCGATTGGACCGTTCCGGATCTCTGGCGCACAGCTGCTTTTCCCAATCACTTACATCTTTGGGGATGTCTTCACCGAAGTCTATGGATACTCGGGTTCGAGGCGCGCAATCTGGATCGGCTTTTTTGCTTCTGGACTCATGGCTTTCATGGGCTTCGTTACTGTTCACATCCCGCCAGCGCCGGATTGGCCAAACCAGCATGCCTTCGAAATCATCTTCAACTTCGTTCCGCGGATGGTGGCAGCAAGCCTAATCGCTTTCTGGTGCGGTGAGTTCGCGAACTCCTACACGCTGGCACGAATGAAGCTGCTCACAGAAGGACGCTGGCTGTGGACGCGAACTGTGGGATCTACGGTGGTGGGGCAAGCTGTGGACACCACTATCGTCATGTTTCTCGCATTCGGCGGCACTCTGAATCCGAAATTGATCTTGAACCTGATCGGCTCAGGATATCTTGGCAAAGTGCTCTATGAGGTTCTGGCGACACCGTTGACGTACTTGGTTGTTAACTTTCTTAAGCGGACTGAAGGTGTGGACGTGTACGACACACACACGGACTTTAATCCTTTCTCAAAGGAAAAGCCGGGAGAGACGGAGATCGCCACGCCATTAAAAGCCGAGTCAGTGGCGGCTGTGGGAAGCAAGTAGCAGTAAGGCCAGTTATCTCAGTTCGGGTTTGGGAAGCGGACTGTCGCTGCGAGTGATGGTTCCATCGCTGTTGACCTTCATCACCATCAGCACTTTGTCGTCAGCCTGGATGCCGTGGCACCACTGATTTACTTCCGTCAGCACGGCCTCGACGATTCCCTGAGCAGTGTTACCGCGATTCTTTAACACAGAAGCGGCCAGCTTCTCCGATCCGAACTCTTCGTCATTCTGGTTGCAAGCCTCCAGAATCCCATCTGTGCAGCAGACTAGGATGTCGCCTGCCTTTAGTTGTGCAGTGCCGCGAGTGTAATCCGTTTTTGGGAATAGACCGATTACTGTCCCGCCGTCTTCCAGAAGCGTGCAGGTCCCCGTCTCCCCGTCCACAAGAATCGGGGGCACATGGCCGGCATTGATGTAATGAAGCCCATTGCGCCGCGTGTCCACCAGGCCAAGGAAGCAGCTCAGGTACTTCTCTGACTTGGTGTCGTTGTAGATCATCTCGTTCAACGACAAAGCCAGGACTTCCAACGAATGCAGATGCATCACCAGCGCCCGCAGAGTCGCCTGCAAGTTCGACATCACCAGTGCCGAAGAAACGCCCTTGCCTTCAACGTCGGCAACCACCAGCAAGAGCGACTGCGGACCGAGATGAAGGAAGTCGTAATAGTCTCCGCCGCACTCGAAGCAAGGCTCGTTCGCCACCGCTAAGTCAAAGCCCGGAACGACTGGGGGTTGGTCCGGTAACAGGCTCCGCTGAATACCGCGCGCCAGCGCCAGCTCCTTTTCCATGCGCTGCTTCTCGAGAGACTCGCGGTGAAGGCGCGCATTCTCCAGCGCCATGGCCATATGGCCCGAGAGCTTGGAGAGAAAATCTTCATCTTCGGCTGTGAAGTGATTCCCGGTTGTCTTATTAAGGAGCTGGATAACTCCGACTACCTCGCCCGTGTAGTGTCGAATTGGCATTCCCAGAAGAGAACGCGTCCGATAATTAAAGCGCTGATCGAAGCTTGGCTCAAATGCTGGATGCGCGTAGGCGTCCTCTACATTAACCGTCTCTGCCGTTTCGGCAACATGCCCGGCAATACCTTTGCCCCATGGCATGCGAATCTCCTGGTGATCAAGACCGAAAGCCACAATCGACCACAGCTCTTTCTGTTTGGCGTCAACCAGAAAGACACTGCCGCGATCGGCCTTCACTTCCTGCCGCGCAATCTTGAGGATTAATTCAAGCAGTTCAGCGAGATCGAGCGTCGAGTTAAGGAGGCGGGTTGCTTCAAATAACAGTGAGAGCTGTGTGATCTGCTTCTGCTGCTGTTGTGCCGCGAATACGTCGGGGACTTTGATATTGCACATCTCCAAGTAAGTCCGCCACAACGAAAGTAGCGCCGGAGAGGCGCTTGCTTCCGTATAAACGGCAAGCGCTCCCAGCAGCGTGCTGCCACCAGCGAGTAAGGGGTAGCAGGAGATGTAATGAAAGCCATTTGTTCGCGCAAATTCCTGATCTTCTGCGCTGAACGAGGCGAGGTTAGCGTTCTCGATCGCTCTGCGCGCCTCAGCGACCTTACCGAGCGCACCCTCTCCGGACGGCACATAATCAAGCCGTCGCTGAGCAGCCTTGCCGGCGGAATGCACGAGATACAGCGAGTTCGAGGTCTCGTCCCAGAGCCACAGTTCGCCACGTTCGCCCTGGAACTCCGATACGAGAAACTCAGGAATACGCTGGAGGATTTCGTCATTTGGAAAAGTGGAGAAAGATGTGACCACTCCAGCCAGAGAATCGAGAATATCCTGGCGCTCTAATTTGGCTTTTTCAGTCGCCACAGCAGAGGATTCCACGAGTACCGCTACCTTTGGCGCAGGGAAAAGCGCCGAGGAACTAGCAAAATTGTCGATTTTGCTCCCCAACTATATGCGGGCTTTTGGACTTTGTAAATCCAATGGTCCGTGGTGATTCGTATTAAATTAATGTTTCACGCCGGGTATACTGCAACTTTTGCAGGCTGTGTGCAATTCAGGAGATCCCGCCAAGATCTGCCCTCTGATGATGCTTCACGATCGCCTCGTTGATTTGCAAGGCTAAGGCCAATGCCGCACGGCCCTCATTGAGAGAAATCTGAGGGACGCTCCGGCTGCGCACAGCGCTGAGAAATGCCCCGATCTCGGTTCGCAGCGGTTCTCCTGCTTCCACCTTCGGTTTGTTGATAGCGATTCCCGGAGCTGGTCCGATGCGGGTTGGAGGTACTTCACCTCGCAGCAATGCAGCCGCAGCCTTCTCATCTACACGAATGCTGATCACGTCCTGCCGTCCGTAATCAATCGAGATGTACTCGTGGGGCTGGAAAAAGCGAAGCTTACGGACCTTCTCAGTGCTCACGCGGCTTGCAGTGAAATTGGCGACACAGCCGCTCTGGAATTCGACTCGCACATTTGCGATATCTACTTTGTCGCTGATTACCGGCAGGCCAACAGCACGAATCTCGCGAACAGGCGATTTCACCAGCGATAGCACTATGTCGAGATCGTGGATCATCAGATCCATGATGACGTCAACGTCCAGCGAACGCGGAGTAAAGACGCTTAGCCGGTGCACTTCGAAGAACATGGGCTTCGTGACCAGTTCGACAGTGGCCATCACAGCCGGATTGAATCGCTCCAAGTGACCTACCTGTGCGATTCGGCCTGTTTTCGAAGCGATATCGATCAGTTCATCAGCTTCCGCCAACGTCGAGGCCACTGGTTTTTCGATGAGCACATCGGCGCCGCTCTGCATGAGTTCTCGCGCGACGCTCAGATGATGACTGGTAGGAACCGCAACGGAGGCGGCTTCAATCTTTCCGCGCAGGTCACCGATTGAAGCGATGGACTGTGTACCGAATTCGGCTGCAATGCTTTGGGCCCGCTGGGGATTGTTGTCCACAACTCCAACGAAATCGATCCCTGCACTTTCCTGCTGCAGTTGCCGGTAAACACGTGCGTGGTTGCGACCGAAGGCACCGCACCCGACAACCGCAACGCGAACGACGGCGGCACTCATTCAAAGAACCGGAACTTCAGGATGTGCCACACTGCGGCCACGCCATCGCGCCACGTAATCTTTTTGCCTTCCTCGTAAGTGCGGCCGTGATAGCGGATCGGAACTTCATAGATGCGGCAGCCCAGACGGGCGACTTTGATCGTGAACTCCGGTTCGAAACCAAAACGGTTGCTGCGGAACTGCAGTGCGTCAAGCACCTCGCGGCGAAAGACTTTGTATCCGACCTCCATGTCGGTGAGGTTCAGGTTGGTAAGCATGTTGCAGAAAAATGTCAAACCTTGATTGCTCACGTAGTGCCAGAAATAAAGGACGCGATGGGAGCCTCCGTGGAAGCGATTGCCGAAAACCACGTCAGCAAAGCCTTCAAGGATGGGCTCCAGCAGCCGTGAATAATCGCGTGGATCATATTCAAGGTCGGCGTCCTGAATCAGAAGCACGTCGCCAGAGGCATACTTAAACCCTGTACGCAGGGCAGCCCCTTTGCCCTGATTATGATCATGCAGCACGAGTTTGATTTGCGCGCCAAAAGTCTCCTGCACTCGGTGTACTAATTCGGGAAGGATCTCACGCGTGCCATCTCGCGAAAAGTCGTCCACAATCACGAGTTCAAGTTCCAAGGGAGAAGCCGCCTGAAGAACTCTCTCTAGCGTAGTGGCCACGGTTGCCCTCTCGTTGTAGACCGGAAGAATAATCGATAACCGCCGTAGTGTTTTGTTGACGTCAACAGCGAAGCGTCGGGAAGTCACGAGTTTCATGAAGGTGTGTTCGTCGCGATTTCGTGCGCTGTCTGTTTCTTTGCTGTGGGTTGCGTATAAAGGAACAGCCCTACCATCAGGACCAACATCTCTGGTTCGATTGGAGCACGATATCGCGGGTGAGGAAAAGTAACGTAATAGATGAGGGGCGCGGCAAAGAGCAGAGATCCAAATAAAAATGTCGCGGGATGTCGAGAGCGCCACATCGCGCAGAGCGCAGCGAACGCCAGAATCGACGAGAGCAAGAATGCGATATTCCTTCCTAACGTGAGCACTTCAAATCCGCTATCGCGCGGCGTGCCATACCAGTAGAAGATCGCGCGTTTTAAGCAGAGTTTGGCAAAGAGCAGTGGCTGAGACCGAATGAAATCGAACGCTTCCCGCTTCTTCACCTGGACATAAGCGATCTCTCCCATCTCCTGGTATTTCCTGCGCTCAAGGACGTTGCTGCTGGGATGCACCCAGAATCGCCATAGGCCGACGGCATTGTCTCCATTTCCCATGCGCAACTCAGCGCCAAAGTTGCTGCGGAGGGGAATGAAGCGATGGAAGACGATATAGTTTCGAATCACCCAGGGACTGAGCAGGACAAGGAATACACATCCCGCAGCAATAGCAGACCAAAATGCCCTCTTGCCGGCGTGGAACCGTAATTGTGTGATCAGCAGCCACACCCCGCAGAAGGGAAGCCACAACAGGAGCGCCGGATTCGTTAACGCGATTAGGCCCCATAACACTCCGAACAGCAGCCATTCCGAGGTTCGCGTTCGCGGGGAAAATTTGACGGCAAAGGCAGGCGCTCTCGCCTGAGTCGGGCCAGACAAGGTCTCCGGTGTAGAGTTCATCCACTGCACACCTGCCATTCGCAACCCTAACAAGAAGAGACAGGCCAACAAAAACGTGGCGAGGCTCGTCTCCCATGCCCACTTGATTGCCCAGTACCAAGCATAGGGGAACAGCGCGGCTAGCCATCCCGACCACATTGCCGCGCGATGACCGAATGTTCGTCGTGCGATGTAGAAAACCGGAATAATGGTGAGCGCGGAAAAGATGGAATTGATGGAGAGAATCACGATCGCCGATCTGACCGTATAAATCCCGAAAACTTTGAACACGCCGGCCAGCAGATACGGATAGATCGGAGCCAACCACGCTGTGGGTCCTGTACCGTCCTGGAACGGTGAACTGAAACCCTGGCCCAATGCAACGGAGCGAGCAATGCGGCCTGTCTCCCACCCAAATCCAAAACTTCCCTCCAGTTTGGAAATTCGATAGGTGTGACCGATAAAGATCGCAAGCTCGCGAGCGACGAGTCCCACCCACACCATGGTGGACCATCGTTGCCAGCGAGAATGAGAGAAAACCGGGGAAGCCCGCCGCAGACTGTTCTTCTGTTGAGTGTAAGAAATCGAACTGTTCCTTGCGGCTTTTGTAGCGACTATAACTCAGTGCTCGTGGCGATGGTGAGCTTCTTCCAAGGTGACCGGTATCAAGCAGCCGTGAGCGGTCTCGCAATTCTCGTGTTCGAACTGGATCGTAGTGTGATGAATACGAAAGTGTACGGCCAGACGCTCCTTCACACTGCGCAAGATCGCCTCACTGGCGGATGGCGGAATATCGGCAATCGCAATATGGCAGGAGAGAGCATGCATCTCTGATCCTATGCTCCAAACGTGCAGGTCATGAACATCCCTTACTCCATTCACCTGCTTCATCGTATCGGCCAGCAGCTCCATGCTCACGCCTTTCGGGGTGCCTTCCAGCAAGATGTTGAGCGTCTCGCGAACAATGCCGAATGAGGACCAGAGAATCAGCGCGCCGATTGCGAACGAGAGTGCCGGGTCGATCCATGTCTTTCCCGTAAACAGAATGAACCAGCCGCCCACAATCACGGACGCAGTCGAGAGCGTATCTCCGAGCATATGAATGAAGGCGCTGCGAACGTTCACGTCGTCACTGCTCCCATGCAACATGATCGCAATCAGCCCATTCATGACAACGCCCGCAGCCGCCACGATCATCATCGTCCGGGCGTGCACAGCTACGGGATTCACCATGCGGTGAGCGGCTTCGAGAAAGATGTAAATCGCCACTGCTACCAGGCTGAGGGCATTTACGAACGCCGCCAGCACGCCGGCGCGATGGTAGCCAAAGGTCTTGGTCGCAGTTGGTGGACGTGTCCCGAGGTACACCGCTACCCATGACAGCAGCAGCGCGAGAAAATCCGACACGTTGTGCCCCGCCTCCGACAGCAGTGCCAGACTATGAGCTTTTATTCCAGCGACGACGGTTACAGCAATGTAGGCCAAGGTGAGGAACAGGGCCACGCGCAGGAGCTTCGAGGTGCTCGCCGGGCCATGCGCGTGCGCGTGCATATGCAGATAGTGTAGCGAGAATCGGGTGATGGGTCATCGGTGACGTGGGAACGGCACGCCGGCTAAGCTGCATACATCGAGTACTTACCCTTCACTGACATCCCGAAGCCAAAGCGAAGATCTGCTTCTCTGGGACGACTCCAGGAAAGCAGATTCGTCGCGAAAAGCAGGCGCTTCGGAATGACAGTATCGAGGTCGGTAGTAGATTGGGTTCGCACTTCGGCCGATCACCACGATGACGCGATCGCCCCGATGCTTCCAATTCTTCCTTGCCTTAGCCCGCCAACCCTCTGTGGTTCAACAGCATCCGGGTAGGGGTGAAGAGGTACTCAGACCCTGAGTAGGCATGCAGGAGATTTCCCCATGAAGCACAACACAAGTATCTTCCTAGTCTTAGTTTTGGCGGCTGTCATTGTGCCGTTCACATTGGCGCAGGACACGTCCTCGAACTCGTCAACAATCCCGAGTTCCCAGAGTGCGGCCACATCCAGTCAGACCTCCGGAAATGACACCACGGCGGTCACTTCCAAGAGCTCGTCCAACGACGGCGATCTAACCCAGCAGCTTCAGTCGAAGTTCAGCCAGGATCCGGCATTTGCCAACGTTCAGGTGTCGGTTACGAACCACAGAGCCATGCTTACTGGCAGTGTTGCGTCTAAGGCGGACAGGAAGCGCGCCAAAGAAATGGCAAAGTCCGTGGCGGGAATCAAGAAGGTGGACGAACACCTGACCGTGAACGCGACTGCCGGCGGCGGCTCTACCACTGGTAATAACAATCCCACTACTGCCGGCACTTCAAGTGGCACAACTTCAAGCGAAAGTAGCGCCTCTGCCATGCCGCCGAGCACCTCTACATCTAGTTCAGCTACCGCGCCCAGCACTACTCCTGAAACGAGCGCCAGCCCCTCCCAGAGCGCTTCGAGTGCGCCGAGTTCAGCCAGTGCTGCGACGAGTTCGAGTGGACAGAGCAGTGCTGCCAATCCGAGCGGTCAAAGTTCCGCTGCGACTGCGCCGACCAATTCGAGCATAACTCCTTCGTCGAGTTCGACAACTCCTAGCTCGACCTCAGGCGAAGCAGCAAATATGACAGCGACTCAAAGCAGCTCAGCTTCCGCCGCACCTGGCGCAAGCTCTGCTAGTGGAGCGCCCACAACCCCCAGCGCGAGCACCAGCGCCTCGGGAGTTCCCAGCAATCGGAGCGTTGGAGCGAGTGCCTCAACGAATTCGGCAGTCGGACAGAATCCGTCGAGCGCACCGCAGGCGAATACTGCGAGCCAAGGCAATGTAGCCAGCCAGACATCTACTTCTGCGACGCAATCAACTAGTCCGAGCTCGAGCACGACAGGTGGTGTCACCGGCGCGGCGACTGCGAGCGCGCCCAGTGCCTCTCAGTCTGGAACTACTTCGAGCACCATCGGCTCCAATACTGGCGTGAGCAGCAATGCTGGCGCTGCAGCCGGTACGCCTGGCAGCAGCACAACTGGAGTTGGAGTCAACGACACAGCAACTCTCCAAAATCAAATCCAGAATGCACTGCAGAATGAACCTACTCTGCGCAACGACAACCTCAATGTGAACGTGACTGACAGCACCATCGAGTTGAGCGGGACAGTTCAAACCAGCAAGGAAAAACAGACGGCACAACGCATTGCCAGCTCATTTGCAGGAAACCGGCGTGTTCGCGATCGCATCACGCTGAGCGGCAAAGGCACGGCCTCGAACAGCTCAAGCTCGAACAACCTGGGCGTTAATCCAGCCGGCAACCAGAACAATCCGAACAACCCAAACCAGCAAAACCAGAATTCGAACGATGCCAAAACACGCGGGGATGCGTCGACTAATCCTCGCTAGACTACATGTAGAAACACAGGGAAGGCGGCTCCTATGGGCCGCCTTTTCGTTTATGTGGTTCCGGCCGGGGTATTCGACAGCGATGTTACGGCTGCTGAGGTCGAGACGGCGGCCCGAAACCACGTAATCGTGCTTTGCGCATGTAAGTAGCGCGAGTTTGCGCGCACACGATCAATCCGATAGCCTCGATCTAAATGGGTTCAGAGCATCATCGCGTGAGTCTCCACTTACCCGACGGCTCATTTCGCGAATTGCTGGTCCGAGAAGATCAGCACATCTGGGATGCGGCTCACGCCGTAGGAGTTGAACTACCTTCGATCTGTCATCAGGGGCGGTGCCTCACCTGCGCAGGACGACTACTCGAACCAGGCGACTTTGATGCAAGCGACGCAGTTGCCTATTTCCCTGAGGATCGAGCTGCCGGATTCATCCTTCTGTGCACCGCGTTCCCTCGTTCCGATTTGGAAATTAGAACGCACCAGCAGTTGCTCATGCGTCAGCACCGCCGAGCCTTGGGGTTACCAGCTCCATACTCAGGTGTAAGTGATGCGGGCTAAAAGGGCATTCGGCTGTCGCTTTCGGCCCGTGAATAATGCATGACTTGCCCTTACAAAGTATTCAAAGAGGGCCTCAGGCTAAGAGGCTCGGAATGGACAAGGTCTCAGTGAGACTCTTTAGCCGAGCGCGCTCTTATACACTTGTTTGTTCCTTCAATGCTCTCTCCTGCTGAAACTCTCAAGCAACGCGTACCATCCCTAACGACCTTCGTCGGCCGCGTTCGTTCCGGGGACGTTCGCGCGCTCGCGCGAGCGATCACCGCGATTGAAAACGATTCGGCACAAGCTTCGCAGTTGATGAAGGCGCTGTTTCAGTACAGCGGAAATGCCACCGTAATCGGGTTGACCGGATCGCCTGGTTCGGGCAAGAGCACGCTGGTCGATCAGCTTGCTCGCGAGTACCGAAAGCAGGAAAAAACTATCGGCATTATTGCTGTCGATCCAACGAGCCCTTACACCGGGGGAGCCATTCTCGGCGACCGCATTCGCATGCAGGCGCATCATGCCGACAACGGTATCTACATCCGCAGCATGGCCACCCGCGGATTTCTCGGCGGGCTTGCT
>Ga0209474_10000202_pt1 | contig 73225 bp, 68 predicted proteins | sample GraSoiAngelo_145_FD_185902 | JGI IMG/M metagenome (GOLD analysis project Ga0209474, IMG submission 185902) | Grasslands soil microbial communities from the Angelo Coastal Reserve, California, USA - 14_1009_05_20cm (SPAdes) (version 2) | ecosystem: Environmental > Terrestrial > Soil > Grasslands...
GTCGGCCAAAAGGCGTTGCCCGGACGGGCATAGTAGGTCCCTCGATGAGCCGAAGCCTTGCTCACCGCCGTCCCGCAGAAGAGGACTTCGAGATTGAAGGCGAGCACGTCTGGAAGCACGCTCATAATGATGCCCACCCTTTAGCAGCCCGCTATTGGCTTAGCTTTGAGAACCATGGCTCTTGCTGCAATGCAATTCGCACCGGCGTTTGCACGAAGTCGGGGGCTTGCCATACATACTCAGCAGCCTTCACTTTTCCGCTTGAGCTCAACGTTTTCACGTAGGCGATGACAGCATCAAGAGAAAAAGGCTGTCCTGCTCTCTTCGCGAAATTACTCTTCAAGGCTGTCCAAATGACCGCATCGAGATTCTTTTCCCTTGCCCATGTGACTATCGGGTCCGCTACGACAGGGGGATTATGCGACTGAGTAGCGTTCTTCTCCACGATAACGCGACCGATATTTGCGACCGTCGTGTCCTCACGACATCTGAGGTCACAGATCGCGTCGTCGATACTCCTTCGTTTGCTGCGGCACCAAGCTACGGTTGTAAGAGAGCCATGTTCATCATCGATCACGAGAGTCAAAGCTCCCATCCGGCGAGTGGACACTCTTGAGAACTCGATCTTAAGGGTCGGCCCATCCTGCTGCCATTGGTCGTGCCAATCGTCGAACTCGCGACCGCCCTCCCAAAGGAGAGAACCCCAACCAAGAATGGCAATTCCCATTTTTGCCCTCCCCGCCTTTCCAGCAAACGATTATAGGATGTGTGAACGCTCGGACTGGCTTAACGTGCTATTGAGATTCGCTGCGACGCCATAAGCGAGAGTTGTTGCGTCTGAAAGAGGTCGTTACAATGTCAGCCGGCAACCGAAGCGCGAATGTCAGAGAATTGGGCAAAACGCGAACGTCGCACGAATCAACTGGCCCGAGCAGCCGCTAATTATCTGTTCAACCAAAGGACACAATCGTCAAATCAGCTTTACGGCTTATGTAAGCTCACCTGGATCACAAACAGCTACGAGGGTCCACAAGCCGCCTACGTAGAAAGCACAAAAAAACCAGCGTTGGGAGAGATATTCGAACGAGACTATCTGGCAGCCAGCATGGACGAGGTGGCGGCAGACATATCGACTATTGTCGCTTCACCGGCGATCAAGCCCCTTATCTTGAGTGAAACCGGCTTTACGAATTTCTACAAAGCCTACCGAAATACTGCCCGCGAATGGATTGACGACAATCTTGATTCAGTTCTTCCGCTGTTAAAAAGCGCGTACAGGCTGGGGACTGATACCCAGGGATTGAAATTGATTCGCAAGATTCAACAGTTTCCCGGAATCCCAAAAGCGAACCACGAAAAACAACTCATGCGACCGGAATACTTGCTTACGCCGGCTCTCTTTGCATTGGATCCTCGTCTGCGGTTCCCACTGATAAACGGCAACGAGGGTGTCAAGAATCTCTTGGGCCGCTTGAAGGTCGCAGATGCTCCGCTAGATGATCAGTATCAGAGCATGATCGGCCTCTATGGCAAGGGTGGCATTGTAGACGCTGCTGATCTCGATCAGGCTGGACGAGACCTCCCCGATTTCATCGCTATTAATGGGAAAAGGCCCACGAAGAAGTTACTTGAAGAAAAACCAGTCCAGGGGAGCGAGCTGCCGTTGAAGGACGAGAGCGATATCCAGTCTCTCCAAAGGGAGCGCACCGTCGTTAACCGACGAATACACAACAAATTGACCAATAAACTAAAGACCTGCTTGTCCGATTACACCTTGTTAGAGGGGGCTAGCAAGCCGGCAATGTTCGATGTTCTTGTAAAAGATTTCGACCGCAAAGGCGCTGATTTGCTGATCGAGGTCAAGAGCTCCGTCGAAGCGGCTCATATCAGGATGGCCATAGGTCAGCTCTTCGACTATTGGTTTCGCATCAATGGAAATGCTGAGCCACGTATGGCAATACTGGTCCCCAGCACACCGGATGACGCAACCAAGAAACTCCTTCAGTGGCTGGAAATAGGTCTCCTTTGGTTCTCGGGCGAGAAGCTTACAAGCTGTAGTAATTGGCTTGCTGATCTCGTTGGTTGAGAATAGCAGTTCAGCTTGCTTTCCGAAGGCGACGATGCAGCCGGACCAGCACGCTCTCAGGAATTCTGAGCGTAAGATAACGCCGCTTCTTCATGCTTCCCGCGTTGCCGAAGACAAGGATGCCAGGCTCGTTTTCAAACATTCTGCGCACTGTCCTAGGACTCAGTCCCCACAGTCTTCCAATCTCTTCCGCTGAATAGTGCCTCTCCACAGCCTTGTCGTTGATCGTCTGATCCGAAAAGGCTTCCGGAGTTGAGGGCATGAGCGGATAGTCAACTCCGTTCATTTGAATGCCTCATCTTCACGGAAATAAGTGATCGCCAGGCCGAGTGGATTCACCTGAATCAGTTCGTTCGGAACTGACTCGCGGAAAAGAAAGACAAAGTGCGCCGTGTAGAGCGTGCGCTTGCTCTCGGCATGATCGACCGGCGAATATGCGATCTCGTGGAAATCGACCGTCGCCTTGTATGGAGCCGCTCGCAGGTCTTCAATTGAGACCTTCTCGACCTCGACGTCGATGTCAGGCCTGCTCGTCGAGTTCTGCAGGTAATCGTCTATCATGTGATCCTTCCGGTATGCTTCGGCAACGCTGTTCCCGAGCTGCGCTTCCATGAAGAGCAACGATTTCTTGAAATTGTCCCGAATCGTGTAGCGATTCCGGCTGTAGTAAAGACGGCAGAACTCGCTCAGGAAATATTTGATTTCCCCATCTTGAGGCTTATATCCGAGGGTGTCGTATGACACCGCTTCGGCACGGCCAATATCGCTAATGCGGATCACCAGCGGCTTAAAGTTCTGGACCATGCGAACGGTCTTGACGTTCGTGTAGATCAGACCGGCAGCAACGAGAGCCATCGCCAGCAAGGCGATTTTCAAGTACGTATTCGTGACAATGGCGTCCCCGAACTGCTCCGCATAAAGCTGCTTCGCGGCATTGAATGTGGCGTCCTGCTTTGCTTCGGCAACCATAAATCAACCTCGACTGACGTAGGCGACCATTGCCGCCGCCAAACCGGAGTCAGCTCCCGCTGCTCCGCTGAACAGGTGATTGGTTAAGGCGGGAATCTTCAGCAATCCATAAATAGCAATCAGGAGGAAGATGAACATCGCGGGAAACGCCGTCATCCACTGATCGCTGGTCGAGGCTGGTCTTCTTCAGTATTGTCAGTAACGTCGGGCGGATCTTCCTATCCAGCGGAGAGAGACGCCACGGATTGTCGCGAGTCAAGTAACGTCGTAGTGGGCGGCACCCGCCACGCTTCTGGCTCGGACCCGCAGACCTCTCCGCGGCTGGCTTCACAATTCCCTCACCCTTCTCATTAGAATGCGTTATCGATCAGCGTTTTGTCATGCACTGACTGCCTTTAGCTGGGCGTCGCTGCCGCCCCCAATGGCATCGCGATCTGTTCGGTGGCGCGCTTGTCGAAGATGGGCAATAGCTTGGCGGCCACGTGGCGCTTGAGACGGCGAACACGCAGGTCCGCGATGATGCAATAGGCGATCAAAAATGCCACTGGCACACCCACGATGGCCGTAAACAGAGCAATCAGACTGGCTGCCGTATTATCGTTGCTCATAAGAGCGAACAAGTGCGAGATGCGCATGTGAACGGAAGCAGCGCCCATGCTTAGGGCGATGAATATCATGGGCAGCATGAGCCATATTGCCGGCTGTAGCATGCTCTTCACGACCGAGTCGACGAAATCGACATTCCACGTCGAATGATTGCGTACCAGGAAATAGTCCCCACTCTTCTGGCCTTTCCTGATGCTCCAGGCTGCCGACACCTGGGTGACCCTCGCGCAGTGCGACATCCACGTTCGTCAGATACACGGCACGCTCGACGCCATTGTTCTCGCGAATGAAGAATCGATCATGAATGGACGTGCTAGTCGAAATCGAGACTGGCTGGTTATTGCCGCCGCCGCTCACGTGTGTCTTGACGACTTCGGACTTAGTCGGGCTGAGTACTGTGCCGGTGCTCGCGTACACCTGGTAAGTGCTCCAGCCCGAACGGATCGTGAACGGATCCGCGTTATCCAGCCCAAATGGGCCTATTTCTCTCGCTAACCCGAGGGCGAGGAGCAGCAGCGCAACCATCGTGTAGGCAAAAAGGTTGCCCGACGGGATGCGCCATGGCTGAGGATGAGACTGGTGCGCAATGGCCACGACTCGAAGCTGCTGCATGCAATCGCGCCGGAACTCATTTCCCCTGCCAGCGACCCGCCATTTTTCGTTGAGGCGCGTAAGGACAGCGTCAAGAGCCTTGATGGATTTATCTTCGGTGGCGGCATCGATCTCTTTGTTCTCGTAGTCGCTGCGGAATTGGCCCTTCCGGAACTCGAGATCGGCGGCCTGCTCGACATCGCGCTTATAGTCGGCCGACGGCATGCCCTGCACAACCTTGGGCGGTCGCACCGGCCACCCCATGGCATTAAGCCGCTGCTGATAATCGCGCTCGAAGTCACTTCTCCGGCCAGCCGCCCACCATTTGTTATACAGGCTCAAATAATCGGCGCTAGAATTCTTGATCGCTGCCTCGTATGTGGCGCGGTCGATCTCACCGTTGTTGTAGCGGGCGGCCTCCACTCTCCACCGATAGTGGATAGCGGCGGCCTGCTCGACATCGCGCTTATAATCGGCCAGCGACATGCCGTCCTGCACTGCCTTGCCTTGCACAGCCTTGGGCGCAGACAGCGGAATCACCGGGTTTTTCGTGATCGCCTGCGTCAGTTGTACAAGCTGCCAGTCCAAGAAGGCGAAGTAGATTTTGTCTTGCGGGTAGGCATCGACCTGAGGCGACCAGAACAGGACGACCATCACCACGGTCACGAGTTGCACTGCGGCGGAAGTCTTTGCGTTCGAACTGCGTCCCTTGTGCGAAAACACGCGGCCGGACAGGGAGCCTAACGTTCTCGCATTCATTTCGACCTCTTTACAGTGGGGCTTGTTCTACTCGGAAGGGCTGAATGTAGGTTGCAGGCAGGTTGCGGCCCCCGCGCGAAGTGTATGCACAAGGTGCCGTGGCCCTTACCGGCTTGGCGGAAGATTGTGTATTGAACGCGCTGAGTCTATGCTTTTCGATCCTCAAGGGCAAGCTAATTAACTTCCGTAGCGGCAACCCAAGGGTCGCTCAGCGGCTTAACTAATGTGCCACCGCCCAAGTCCTGAGAAACGCGCTTCTATCCAGCAATTAGTTCCTTCCTAAGTCGTCGGAAAACCAGAAACTGACAATTCATCCGGGATTACTAAGCGCCTGTTGACCTGTTTTACGTCAGCCTCGCCGCGCTGCTTCAATGGCGGCGATGTCGATCTTCTTCATCGTCATCATCGCCTCGAAAGCACGCTTAGCCTCACTGCCACCGGCCGCAAGCGCATCGGTTAGTACGCGCGGCGTGATCTGCCATGAGACTCCCCAACCGTCCTTGCACCAACCGCACGCGCTTTCCTGACCGCCATTGCCGACAATCGCGTTCCAATAACGGTCGGTCTCTTCCTGAGTGTCCGTCGCGATCTGGAAAGAAAAGGCCTCGCTGCGCTTGAACGCCGGGCCACCGTTGAGACCGAGACAGGGAATGCCAAGAACGGTGAACTCAACCGTCAGCGCATCGCCCTTCTTGCCGCTCGGATAGTCACCGGGCGCATTGTGAACAGCGGTTACCTTACTGTCCGGGAAGGTGGCGGCATAGAAGCGCGCCGCCTCAAGCGCGTCCTTGTCGAACCAGAGGCAGATCGTGTTCTTTGGTTTCATTCGTGTGCTCCGAGTGCTTGATGCGGCTGTTTGCTTAGCTCTTCATTCTAGCGAAGATCATTTCGGCCAATCTCAAGCTGTCGCTGATTTTTGCGAGCGCCGGGCGCCTTGCCCGGCGTTCTTTATGGCGAGGGAATACCGAGGCGCCGCACGCGGTTCGTTCACAGTCGCGTCGGTCGAGTGGTGGATAACTGGCAGAGAGGTTCTCCGGCCAGAATTTTCTCAATTACTTCAACCACTCCAGGACCGTGTTCCTGCTCCGTAATCACATCCGCTATTTGCTTGATCCTTGGAATCGCATTCGCTACAGCTACCGAGAATCCGCATAGCTCGAGGAACGCTTCATCGTTCTCTGCGTCGCCGATGCCGACTACCTGTTCCGTGGGCAATCCCAATTCCCTCAGCGCCCGGGCGAGACCGGTGGCTTTGTTGACGCCTGCAGGAAGAATCATGAGCGAGTCGCGGTTGAGGATGATCTCCAGCGCCAGTCCCATTTCGGTAATCGTTGTTTGGACACCATGGTAATGCGGCAGCGTTGTGGCCACGATGGAGCAGCCTACAGACAACGGTTGTACGCCGCGCTTGCGCAGTGTTTCCAGGAAGTGTTTCGGAGGTGGAGTCGCCAACGATTCAATGTGGCGGCTTGCCGGCCAGTAGAGGGCCGCACCGTTTTCGGCCACGATGCAATCAAAGGCATCAGCGTCGGGAACGATCGCGAGCAGGTCCTCGAGTTCGCGTCCGGTTATGAGGAGCAGCTTGCGACTTGAGGCCTTGAAGCGCGCGAGCGCCTGGCGCGTGGGTGGAGCGATATTGCCGTCAAAGGCGAGAGTTGCGTCGTAATCAGAAGCCAATGCCAGAATCGGAGGCGCGGGGTTCATGCGGCGGTGTTTGCGTTGGCTCTTCCCTTTTTTTCCTTGCCTCCAGTGTCGAGCCTTACCTGGCAAAGCTCCGCAATGAGCGTGCCGGCCCAGCGATAAATGTTCTGCTCTCTCACCGTCTGGCGCATGCGTTGCATGCGTGCCCGGCGCTCTTTGGAATCCATTTCCAAACCGTAGTGGATTGCCTCCGACATTTCCTCGGTATCGTAGGGATTCACCACGAGCGCGTCGCGCAGCTCGCGGCTGGCGCCGGTAAAGCGGCTCAACATCAGCACTCCGCTTTCGTCCTCCCGGGAGGACACAAATTCCTTTGCCACAAGATTCATGCCGTCATGCAGCGAAGTGACCAAGCATAAGTCGGCTGCCCGGTAGAATCGGGAAATTTCCTCGTGGCTGTGATGCCGCTTGCGAAACACGATCGGTTTCCAATTGTTGGAGCGGAATCGCCAGTTGATTCGCTCTGCCTCGGCTTCCACTTCTGCCAGAAACTCGTGGTAGCGACGGATGTGAGTTCTGCTCGGTGCTCCAATCTGGATGAAAGTGAATTTTCCTTCGTAGCGTGGATAGCGTTCCAGGAATCTCTCCACTGCAAGAAACCGCTCCAGAATGCCCTTCGTGTAGTCGACTCGATCCACGCCAACGCCGAGATAGAGTGCGTCCACGCCTAACTCCTTGAGCAACGCTTCTCGCTCGGCACTGGCTGCCCGCCAGTCTTGAGGTTGTTTGGCGTTTTCCATATTGGGCGCAACGCTGATGGGAAATGGCTTGACTGCAGTCACGTGATCTTCACGATTTACCGAGAAATGCTCCCATTCCACGCGCGATTCCAGCGAGCGATTTACTGTCTCCAGAAAATTGTCGCAATGGGATTGAATGTGAAAACCGACCAGGTCTGCGGCCAGCAGTCCGTCGAGAAGCTCGCGTTGCCAGGGACAGATACCGAATGCCTCCGGATTCGGCCAGGGAATGTGCCAGAAGATTGCAACGCGGGCGTCAGGCCGCTCCTTCTTGATCATCTTCGGCAACAGAGCAAAGTGGTAATCCTGAATAAGCAGGGCCGGCTGTTTCGTGCCGGCCATCTCGTCCAGCACCGCTTCGGCAAACTTCCTGTTCACCTGTTCATAATGTTTCCAATCCTGGGCTCTGAACAGCGGCCGCGTATGCGCGATATGGCAGAGCGGCCACAGGCCTTCGTTAGCGAAGCCGTAGTAGTAGCCTTCTTCTTCATCTTTGTTGAGCCATACGCGCCGCAGCGTGTACTTCGGCTCGTCGGGTGGAACAGCCAGCCGGTCATTCCGATCAACGGTTTCGCGGTCCGCGTCGCCGCTGCCATGGGCGATCCAGGTCCCGTCACAGGCCCGCAAAATCGGCTCCAGTGCAGTGACCAGTCCGCTGGCTGGAATAAGGACCTTGAGCGACTTGCCTTCTCGGGAATGCATGTACGGTTCACGGTTGGAGACCACAAACAGCCGACTGCTGTTGAGCTTGCTGCGCACGTGTACCGCAAGCCGCTCCGCGGTCCATGTGGATTCGCCTGCTTCACGCAGGCGAGCTTCTTTTTCCGCCGACTCCCGGGCAGCAGCCAGACTCTGCACTAGAGTTGTTACTTCATTCCTTAAAGGCATGAATAAATCGCCGTCCGGTAACGCCGGGGGAGAAGAGACCTTGCCTGCTCGCGAGGCCCTGATCCACTGCAGCGTTCTCGCAGCCGGCCCTTCAATCGTCCAGCGAATAATCAGCAGCGCGGTAATGCCGATGAGGATGACTTCGACCACTACACGCAGGGAAACGCGCTTCCAAAACCTCGAGTTTTGCGCATTGATGTAGCCGGCATCGTGCACTACCACCAGAGTGCCTGCCGGGCCTTGCTCTGTGTTCAAGGGGACCGTGTGAACGTTTAGATAGGTCGAGTTCAGCCATAAAAACTCTCTTGCGTTGCGGCTGTAAGTCTTGATTTTCGAAGCCGCAAAGGCATCGTCCAGAAAACGCTTCCGCAGGGCTGAGGTAATCGCGATGGGGACATCTTGTTGATCGTAAATCGCGATTCCAGCCAGGTGCTCCCGATTGCCGAAGCGTTCGACAAGCTGCTGAAGACTGCGTCTCGAGCGCTTCTCCAGGACAGGTTCAACGCTCTCCTGCAGGCTGTCTGCGAGGATCTGGGCACGCCGTTGCAGGTCCTGTTCCAGCCCGCGTCTCTCTCCTTTGAACTGGGCGTATGCGAACAGGAGAGACACTAGCGTCAGGACAACAACCAGCGCACAAATCAGCCGGAAGCTCAAACGCATCGCTGCTGCCTGCTGTTCTCGTGGGGAAGAGGTGAGTTGATGAGATTTCGCATCGCCGAATCCACCGTGATCTTTACTTGTCTGAAACAGTTTGGCCTATGAAAGGCAGAAATGAGTACGACAGGCCGGATAAGCGAAGTGCATACACTACGTTTTGTGAGATGCAGGTTGCCGAGAAAGAGTTGCGGTATCCATCGCTGGCGGGCCGCAATGTTGTTGACATGTTTCAAGATGGCATTAACCACTCGCGAGCCTGTATGCCCCTTTCTTCCGGAACAGTCATTCGACAGCGACTGGAAAAGCTGGTCGCCTCGCTGTCCCGTATACTCACTCCTCCGGGAGACTCCGATAATGCATTTGCGTGACCTTGTACTTGCAGTCTTATTCATCAAGCTAGCTGCCTTCAGCGCGAATCCACCGGTTTCGTCCACAGACTTCGATCAGCTTTATCCCAATCTGGAAAAGCTCTACGTCGATTTTCATCAAACTCCCGAACTGTCGCTCCACGAACAAAAGACCGCGGCCAAGCTGGTGTCGGAACTGAAGCCGTTAGGGTACGAGGTTACCTCTGGCGTCGGGGGTTACGGCGTGGTGGCTGTGCTCCGGAATGGCAACGGTCCAAATGTTTTGTTGCGGACTGACACTGACGCTCTCCCGGTGGAAGAGAAGACCGGGCTTCCGTTTGCCAGCAAGGTTCGTACCGCCGAAGGCACACCGGTGATGCATGCATGCGGCCATGATCTGCACATGACCGCGTGGATTGGCACGGCTACATGGATGGCCGCGCACAAGCAGCAGTGGAGCGGCACGTTGATCATGATCGCGCAGCCTGCAGAAGAAGTCGTCAAGGGTGCAAAGGCAATGCTGGCCGATGGTCTTTACACCCGTTTCCCAAAACCGAACTTCGCAGTGGCAATTCATGACGCTGATAATTTACCGGCGGGAAAAGTTGGCTACACGCCCGGTTATGCGCTCGCGAACTCCGATTCCATCGACATCACCGTTTTTGGCAAAGGAGGACATGGGGCGCAGCCGCAGATGACGATCGATCCGATCGTGATCGCTGCTCGTATCATTAGCGGGCTCCAGACGCTGGTCTCCCGGCAAAACAATCCGCTCGATCCGGTCGTGGTCACCGTGGGCCAAATTCATGGTGGAACGAAAAACAACATCATCCCCGATCAGGTGATGCTTGGTCTCTCCGTGCGCACTTATAAGAAAGAGGTCCGCGAGCGGATCTTGCAGGGCATCGAACGTGTTGCCAAGGCAGAGGCCGAGCTGGCCGGCGCTCCTCGCGCGCCGGAAGTGAAGACTACGGAAGGCACGATTGCGGTCTACAACGATCCAAAGCTCACGGAGCGGCTCGTCGGATCGTTGCGTCGTTCTCTTGGCGATTCCAATGTGGTCGAAATGCCGCCCAAAATGGTCAGCGAAGATTTCAGCTACTACGCTCAGGATGGCATTCCTGAGGCGATGTTTCACGTAGGGGCCGTGAATCCGGATAAGTTTGCTGAAGCCCAGCAATCGGGAGCGCAATTGCCCTCTCTGCACTCGGCTCTGTTTGCTCCTGACTTTCAACCGACCCTGAGAACCGCGATCCAGAGCGAAGTGACGGAGCTGTTGGAGTTGATGCAGAAGAAATAATCAAAATGCAAAAAACATGACACGGATTGCACCTGAGACGGATCTCACGGATACGTTTGAGCTCAGGTTTGCTGATCTACCAGATATGCGTAATCCGAGTAACCACCCGGCGAGCGCAACATCAGCAATTGCCGGGACCTCGGCTCGGCCGAGTTTTGCGGCGGCAATGAACATGCTCCATTGAAACGATCTTTTCAAAACTCCGGGAGAACACGATCCCAGACTCCAAGATAATTCTCGCACTCAACAGCGGCTCCTCCTCCCTCAAGTTGTCCCTGTATGAGTTCCGGAATGGAACTACCTCTAAACTGGTTTCGGGAGCGGCGGAGGAGATTGGGAGCAGCGCGGGACGCATCTCCCTGAAGCGGGGCAAGGAAGCGCTCCTTCAGGGAAACCTTGTATTTCGCGATGCCAGGCAAGCCGCAGAGTATCTTCTCGAGGAGCTGAAGCAGAGACTCTTTCCCGAACCCCACATCATTGGCCATCGCATCGTGCATGGTGGTCCGCAACTTCGCGAGCATCAGCAGATCACTGCTCGAGTCCTGGGCTTGCTCCGTGAGGCAGTGCCATTTGCGCCGCTGCATCTTCCCGCCGCACTCGAAGTACTTGACTACGCCGCGGAACGCTTTCCGCGAGCGTTTCAAGTTGCCTGCTTCGACACGGCATTCCACCGAACGCTTCCCGAACCTGCCGCTCGGTTACCGTTTTCCGATGTCCTCTGGAAGCGAGGTCTGAGGCGATATGGCTTCCATGGTCTTTCCTTCGAATTCATCGTTGAGACTCTGGGCCCGAAGGTGCCTAAAAAGGTAGTAATTGCGCATCTGGGAAATGGCTGCAGCCTGTGCGCAGTCCAAGACGGCCGATCCATCGATACCACAATGGGACTAACCCCCACAGGTGGTGTGATGATGGGAACGCGCTGCGGAGATCTCGATCCGGGCGTGCTGTTGCGGTTGCTTCAGCATGAGAAATATTCGGCAGAGGAACTGGATCAACTTATGAACCACGAGGCCGGACTTCGAGGCGTTTCCGGCACATCCAGCGACATGCGCCAATTGCTTGCCGATAGCAACAATCCAAATGCGGCACTTGCGGTTGAGATGTTTTGCTATTCCATTGCGAAATTTATTGGCGCCATGGCTGCGGCGCTAAATGGCATTGATCTGCTCGTATTCACGGCAGGAATCGGCGAGCACGCCGCGATGGTACGCTCAAGGGTTTGCTCACGCCTCCAATATCTTGGGATCGTCTTAGACCAATCGGCCAACGAGAGGGACGCGGAGCAAATTAGCGCCGCGAACAGTGGATGCGCTGTTCGAGTGATCCCGACAGATGAAGACCTGCAAATTGCGCGGCACTGCGTTCGATTGGCAGATATAAAATAGGTACAGCCCCGCTTAGCTAGCCTATGTCGACTGCTCGTACAGCGCGTCCTCAAACAGCCTCGCTCCCAGAGGTGCCTCTCACCATCGAGGGTTACAGCGTTCTTCATCAGATGATGAAGTTCCGCTGGCCCGCGTGGCGGCAACTGAGCGGTGTGCAAAAAAACGAGATCATTGGCGAAGCCGCAAAAGTTCTCGAAGAGATGGAGCAGAACGCGATCGGACAATCGGCTCTGTTCTCCTTGCTCGGGCATAAGGGCGACTTGATGTTCGTCCATTTTCGGGAATCGTTTGCTGCCCTGAACCAGGCAGAGTTGGCACTCGCACGCACGAGGCTTGGTGACTTTCTGGAGCATTCCAGTTCCTATTTGTCTGTCATAGAGCTTGGCTTATATGAGTCCAGCATAAAGACCTATCGCTCACTGCTCGACGCGGGGATCGAACCGCACTCCGACGAATGGAAGCGAGCCATCGAGGACACGCTTGCGCGACAGCGCGAAGCTATGCAGCCGCGGCTGTTTCCGCAAATGCCGCCTAACCGGTACATCTGCTTTTATCCAATGGACCGTCGCCGAGGAGAAGACAAGAACTGGTACACGCTTCCCATTGAAGAGCGCCAGCGGCAGATGAATGAGCATGGTCTCGTGGGACGACGTTACGCCGGCGAGGTAAAGCAGATCATCTCCGGGTCGATCGGCTTCGATGATTGGGAGTGGGGGGTCACGCTCTTCGCCGATGACCCGCTCGTATTCAAACGGCTGATCTACGAAATGCGTTTTGACGAGGTCAGCGCCGTTTACGCACTCTTCGGCACGTTCTTCGTCGGGTTGCGCTGTCCACCGGCTGATTTGGCCAGCCTTCTTGCGCCATAGCATGATCCAGTTGCCGAAGTGCAACCAGAACGTTTCGCTCAAGCCATAGAATTAACAAAACTTAACCCGCTATCCTGGCGGAATTGCGAGTACTTTTGCTTGGTACCGGTCGTCTAATTGAATGAACCGGAAAGACACTCCTGACTGATGCGGCCCGGGCTTGGGCAAACCAACTTGCGGCCGCGATTCTCTTATAAGAGTTTCCCTGGCTTCAGCAGGCGTTTCAGGCGCTTGGATGCTGTAAATTAGTTGGATTCAATGCGCCTTTTGGGGCACGACATTACGAATGGCACAACCACTCATAACTCCACCACCCGATCTAAGAGAAGTGGAAATCCCACCGCGGCGTAGCTCGGGCGGCCGAAAAACGGTCATCTGGATCATTGTCATCTTTGCTGTTATTGCGCTGGGTATGTTTGGGCTTCGATCGCTGCACAAGGCGCCAGATCAGAACTCCGCTCGTGGGCAGGGAGGTCGTGGTGCCGCTGGGGCTGATGCCAATCGCGCCATCCCCGTCTCAGTTGCTCCCGTGCAGCAGCGTGACATGCCCGTTTACCTCGAGGGATTGGGGAATGTTCAGGCCTATTACACGGTGACTATTCACAGTCGTGTGGATGGCCAGCTGATGCAGGTGAATTTCCGCGAAGGACAGCACATCCGCAAAGGCGATGAACTCGCGTTGATCGACCCTCGACCTTACGAAGTGCAGGTCGCGCAGGCTGAAGCGACAAAGTTCAAGGACCAGGCAAACCTCGAAAATGCGCGGCGCGATTTGCAGCGCTATGCCGATCTCTACAAGCAAGGCGTAATCGCCCAGCAGCAATACAACACACAGGAATCGCTGGTGGCCCAACAGGAAGGTCTGGTGCGTGCCGACGATGCCCAGATCAATAATGCCAAGCTGAACCTTACCTACAGCCACATCAAGGCTCCAATCGACGGCCAAGTCGGATTGCGACTAGTCGATCCTGGCAACATGGTTCATGCCTCCGATGCGAATGGATTGCTGGTGATTACTCAGCTGCAGCCGATTTCTGTCCTCTTCACCTTGCCCGAGGACAACTTGCCAATGGTGACTCAGCACATGAGGAGCGGCCGGCTGGAGGTACAGGCTTGGAATCGCGACGACACGCAACAGATCGCGGACGGTCGCCTGGAAACGATCGACAATCAGATCGATCCCAATACGGGAACATTTCGCCTGAAGGCAGTCTTTGATAATCGTGATAATGCCTTGTATCCGAATCAGTTTGTGAACGCACGCCTGGAGGTCTACACGCGCCAGAATGCCATTACGATTCCGGCCACGGCGGTGCAGCGAGGCGCACAGGGTACCTACGTTTACGCGCTGAAAGAGGACAAGACCGTAGAACAAAGGCCGATCAAGGTCGCGCTTACTGAAGGCCTTAGTGCCGTGGTTGACTCCGGAGTTAATCCTGGGGAGCAGGTCGTGACGGACGGTCAAGAGAAGTTACAGCCGGGCAGCCGCGTTGATGCGCAAATACCGGGACAGCAGCCTGGGCAGGCGACTCCCTCGGGCCGTCCTGGAGGAGCAGGCCGGCGCGCCGGTCATGGAGCATGAATCCGTCTCGCATTTTTATTCTGCGACCGGTCGCAACGTCGCTGTTAATGGTCGGCATCCTGCTCGCCGGCATGGTGGCGTACCGACAGCTACCTGTATCAGCGCTGCCGCAGGTTGATTACCCCACAATTCAGATTCTGACTTTTTATCCGGGCGCGAGTCCGGATGTGATGACGTCGTCTGTGACCGCTCCGATGGAGCGGCAGTTCGGAGAGATTCCGGGACTGAACCAGATGACATCCGTCAGCTCCTACGGGGGCTCGCTGATCACCCTGCAATTCGAGCTGCAACAGAACATCGATGTGGCTGAGCAGGAGGTTCAGGCAGCCATCAACGCTGCAGGAACATATCTACCGCGTGATCTGCCAAATCCTCCTATTTATAGCAAGGTGAATCCGGCGGATTCGCCGATTTTGACTCTGGCGCTCACCTCGGATCAATTGCCATTGAGCAAAGTCGAGGATTTGGCCGATACAACTCTGGCCCAGAAGATCTCCCAGCTTCCCGGAGTGGGACTGGTAACCATCAGTGGTGGACAAAAGCCGGCAGTGCGGATTCAGGCGAATCCGACAGCTCTGGCGTCATACGGTCTGAGTCTCGAAGATTTACGCAGCGGACTCGCCGCCGCCAATACAGATCAAGCCAAAGGCAACATCCAGGGGCCGCAGCAATCGTTCAGTATCGGCGCAAACGATCAAATTTATTCCGGCGACGACTACAAACCCATCATCATCGCTTATCGAAACGGTGCGCCGGTTCGCGTGCAGGATGTAGCCAACGTTATCGACGGCGTCGAGAATGTACAGCAATCTGCCTGGATGAACAGGACGCCGGCGGTGATCGTGAACGTTCAACGGCAGCCCGGCGCGAACATCATCAACGTTGTGGACCGGATCGTGAAGCTGCTGCCGCAGCTCAATGCCGCGCTGCCGCCAACGGTAAAGGTTACAGTGCTGACGGATCGGACTGTAACCATTCGGGCTTCGGTGCGGGATGTCGAATTTGAGTTGCTCCTGACGATTGCGCTCGTAGTAATGGTCATCTTTGTGTTCCTGCGACACGTCGCTGCGACCATCATTCCCAGCGTCGCTGTGCCGCTGTCGATTGTCGGCACCTTTGGAGTGATGTACCTGCTCGGCTATTCACTCGACAATCTTTCTTTGATGGCTCTCACAATCTCAACCGGATTCGTCGTAGACGACGCCATTGTGATGATCGAAAACATCGATCGCTTCATTGAAGAAGGGCATCCGCCGCTGGAAGCCGCTCTGATGGGATCGAAGCAGATCGGCTTCACCATTGTGTCGTTGACGGTTTCTCTCATCGCGGTGCTCATTCCGCTGCTTTTCATGGGGGACATTGTTGGCCGGCTGTTCCGTGAGTTTGCAGTGACTTTGAGCGTCACCATTCTCGTCTCTGCGTTTGTCTCGCTCACTCTCACGCCGATGATGTCGGCGCGCCTGCTGAAGAAGACGGACAAAAAGCACGAGAGTTGGTTTGCGCGAGGTTCGGAAAGAGCCTTCAACCGGCTGCGCGACGCCTATGCCTCCACTCTGAGAGTTGTTCTGGAGCAGCAGCCAATCACGTTGCTGGTGACAGTCGGCACCCTTGCCTTGACCATATTTCTTTTCATTATTGTTCCGAAGGGATTTTTCCCAGTTCAGGACACGGGGGTGATTCTCGGAATCACGGAAGCGCCGGAGACCTCTTCGTTCAAGGCGATGGCGGCTCGACAACAGCAGTTGGCGGATATTGTGCTGAAGGATGCCGACGTCGAGAGCCTGTCGTCGTTTATCGGTGTTGACGGCACGAACATGACGCCGAACGTAGGCCGCATTCAGATCAATCTGAAACCGCGCGAGGAACGTAAGGCCAGCGCTTCCGAGATTATCCGCCGGTTGCAGCCCAATGTGAGTCAGATTCCAGGCATCATCCTGTACATGCAGCCGGTGCAGGACATTACCGTCGAGAACCGCATCAGTCGCACTCAGTTTCAGTACACATTGGAAAGCGCGAACGCCAATGACCTGACGGAATACGTTCCCAAGCTGCTTCAAAGATTGCAGCAGATTCCCGAGTTGCGCGATGTTGCCAGCGATCAGGGATCGGGCAGTCTCGAAGCAGATCTGGTCGTAGATCGCAATACCGCCTCTCGCCTCGGTGTGACGCCGCAAATGATCGACGACACTCTATACGACGCCTTTGGGCAGCGGCTCATCTCGACCATCTTTACGCAGCTCAACCAATATCACGTGGTGCTGGAGGTTTCGCCAGACCACCAGCTCACGCCGAACGATCTCAACGACATTTATGTGCATGCCTCTCCCGGTGGGCCCCCCCCGGCAACGAGCGGAGGCGGCGTTGGCGGTGCGTCCGTAGGCGCTGCGGCTGCGAATCAGACTTCAAGTGGATCGTCGGCAGGGAGCTCAACACAGGCGAGCAGCGGCACAGGCAGTGCTCCTGTCCCGAACGTGGCCAGCGGAAGATCGCAAATCATTCCGCTGAGTGCTTTTGCCCACATTGAGACCACAACAACTCCAGTGGCGATCTATCACCAGGGACAGTTCCCGGTGGCTACGGTCTCCTTCAATCTCGCTCCTGGAGCGTCGCTGGGCGAAGCGACCAAATTGATTGATGCTGCGCGTGCCGAGATTGGAATGCCGGCCAGCATTCATCCGAGTTTCCAGGGCACGGCGGCGGTCTTCCAGAGCTCGCTGGCCAATGAACCCTATCTGGTGCTAGCGGCGCTCATTACTGTGTACATCGTGTTGGGTGTGTTGTACGAGAGTTATATTCATCCGCTCACGATCCTTTCGACGCTGCCCTCGGCTGGTGTTGGAGCGATTCTCGCCTTACTGCTGTTCCGGCTTGAATTTGGGGTAGTCGCATTGATCGGCATCATCCTGCTGATCGGCATTGTGCAGAAGAATGCCATCATGATGATCGATTTTGCGCTGGAAGCAGAACGCGACCAAGGTAAACCGCCACGCGACGCGATCTATCAGGCTTGCCTGCTTCGCTTCCGCCCAATCCTGATGACAACCTTTGCTGCGATGTTTGGTGGACTGCCGCTGGCGCTCGGTTCCGGAACGGGATCGGAGCTGCGCCGTCCACTCGGCGTCACGATCGTCGGAGGACTGCTGGTCAGCCAAGTCCTCACTTTGTACACAACTCCTGTCGTCTACCTGTTCTTCGATCGGATGGCCCGAAGGGTGGGCCGCTTCCGAATTAACCAGGTAGTTGAGGAACCCGTAGGAGCGGACTAAAAAGAAATCGGGTGATCGGGTGATCGCGTCATCGGGTGAAGTAAAAACATGCGTTGGGCATCGCGCTTTCAACCTATTCGCGGTTTCGTGAACTGCCATGAAGGTTATTGGCCGAAAGCCGAAAGCTGATAGCCAAGGTTTCGCTTCACTCGATCACGCGATTGAACTAGATGAGCATTTCGACTCCATTTATTCGCCGGCCGGTTGGCACATCGCTGCTCAGTGTTGCCGTGTTGCTGGCTGGAGCGCTGGCGTATTCAAAGTTGCCGGTAGCTCCACTTCCCGAAGTGGAATTTCCCACGGTTTCGGTGAACGCTGGTCTGCCGGGGGCAAGCCCGGAGACGATGGCCTCTGCGGTCGCAACACCCCTCGAACGGCAATTTGGCCGCATTGCTGGCGTCACACAAATGACCTCGTCCAGCGGTCTTGGACAAACTGGCATCACTCTGCAGTTTGATCTAAGCCGAAATATCGACGCGGCTGCGCGCGATGTTCAAGCTGCCATCAACGCTGCGCGGGGACAACTGCCTGCGAACCTGCCGAGCAATCCGAATTGGCGCAAGGTGAATCCGGCTGACGCGCCGATCATGATCGTCGCTCTGACCTCCGATATACAGACGCAGCAGCAGATGTACGACATCGCTGATTCGGTGCTCGCGCAGAAGATTTCGCAGATCCAGGGGGTTGGCAATGTTTTTGTAGGAGGAAGTTCTCGTCCTGCAGTGCGTGCAGAAGCGAATCCGTTATTGCTGAGCAAACTGAACGTCGGCATCGATGCGGTGCGGACAGCAATTAGTTCAGCGAATGCGCATTCCGCCAAGGGACAGATCAGCGGCGTCCAAAGCGCGTGGAGCATCGGTACTAACGACCAGATCTTTAAAGCCGTCGACTATCAGAATCTGATCGTAACCTCCAAGAGTGGAACGCCGGTATTCCTGCACGAAGTTGCTGACGTTCGCGACTCCGTTGAAAACACCCAGAATGCAGGCCTCGCGAACGGGAAGCCGGCTGTACTGCTGGTGATTTCTCGACAGCCGGGCGCGAACATCATTGGCACCGTCGATCGGGTCCGTGAGCTGTTGCCGCAATTGCAGGCATCCGTGTCGCCGACGGTTAAGTTGCAGGTTGTGATGGATCGCACGACCACGATCCGAGCTTCGGTAAGGGACGTGCAGCGCACACTGGCGATCTCAGTAGGCCTGGTTGTCCTTGTTGTCTTCCTCTTTCTGCGCAGCGGATGGGCCACAGTTATCCCCAGCGTGGCCGTACCACTGTCTCTGGTGGGAACGTTCGGCGTGATGTATCTCGCCGGCTACACGCTGGACAACTTGTCCCTGATGGCGTTGACGATCTCTACCGGATTTGTGGTTGACGATGCGATCGTAGTTATCGAGAACATTACTCGCCATCTCGAGGCCGGCATGCAGCCCATGGCTGCGGCCCTGCTTGGAGCAAAGGAGATCGGCTTTACTGTGCTCTCGATGAGCACCTCGCTCATTGCGGTGTTCATTCCCATTTTGGCGATGGGTGGAATTGTAGGGCGTTTGTTTCGGGAGTTCGCGGTCACACTAAGTGTTGCCGTACTACTGTCGCTGGTTTTTTCGCTCACGACCACTCCCATGATGTGCGCCAAATTTCTCCGCTCAGAACACGGCCGGAAGCATGGCCGTCTCTATAACGCGGGCGAACGTGCCTTCAACTGGCTGCACGACGGATATCGCCATTCGCTCGACTGGGTTCTGGACCATCAACCGCTGGTGCTGGTAATCACGCTGCTTACGATTACGCTGAACATTTACCTCTACTACATCATCCCTAAAGGATTTTTCCCGCAACAGGACACAGGACGGATTTCTGGCAGCATGATCGGCCAGCAGGATGTCTCATTTGAGGCGATGAAGGCGAAGCTGCAACTCCTGAACAGCATCGTGTTAAAAGACCCCGCGATTGACACCGCGATTAGCTTCACAGGCGGCGGCGGACGCGGCGGAACAAACTCAGCCAACATGTTCATCCAACTCAAGCCGCTCGGAGAAGGGCGGAAGGAATCGGCTTTCGACGTGGTCAACCGTTTGCGTCCCAAGCTCTCGCGCATTCCGGGCGCCCAGCTATTCATGGTTCCAGTGCAGGACGTGAACATCGGCGGCCGAGGAAGCAACTCTCAGTTCCAATACACGCTTCAGGGCGACAATCTTCAGGACCTGCTGCAATGGGCTCCCCAGCTTGTGGAGAAAATGCGGCGCATGCCGGAGCTGAGAGACGTCTCCAGTGACCAGCAGAATCATGGGCTGGAGGTGACGGTCGTGATCGATCGCGAGACCGCGGGACGTCTCGGAGTTACGCCGGCACAAATCGACAGCACGCTCTATGACGCCTTTGGGCAGCGCCAGGTTTCCGTGATGTATAGCGGCATCAATCAGTATCACGTTGTCATGGAAGTGGATCCCAAGTTCAGTCAGGGACCTGAGGCGCTAAGGAACATTTATGTTCATTCCCGTAATGGAACTGAGGTGCCGCTCAGCGCCTTTGCTCACTTTCAACCCACGGAAACAGCCATCGCGGTCGCACACCAGGGGCAGTTCCCAGCGGTGACCATTTCGTTCAATCTCGGTCCTGGTGTTTCGCTCGACAAAGCAGAAGCGGCGGTTGAAGACGCTGCGCGTACGATGGGCATGCCATCCACGATTCATGGGGGCTTCCAGGGCACAGCGCAGGCCTTCCAGGCGTCACTACAAAGCGAGCCGATTCTGATTCTCACAGCACTCGCCGCCGTGTATATCGTCTTGGGAATGCTCTACGAAAGCATTGTGCATCCCGTCACGATTCTTTCCACGCTGCCCTCAGCCGGCTTGGGCGCATTGATCTTTCTGCTGCTCACCAATACCGAATTCACCGTCATCGCGATGATCGGCATCATCCTGCTGATTGGTATCGTCAAGAAGAATGCCATCATGATGATCGATTTTGCGCTGCAGAGCGAACGTGAAGGAGGTAAATCGCCAGAAGATGCGGTGCGCGAAGCCTGTTTGTTACGCTTTCGTCCCATCATGATGACGACGATGGCGGCCATGTTTGGCGCTCTGCCGCTGGCGATCGGTACCGGAACGGGAAGCGAAATGCGTCGTCCACTGGGAATCGCAATCGTAGGTGGCCTGCTCGTCAGCCAGATGCTGACGCTGTTCACAACGCCAGTGATTTACCTCTATCTTGATCGCTTCCGACTGCGTTTTGTTCGCAAACCCAAATTGGGCCCGCGTCCTGTGCAGCAGCCGGAAGCCGGGGACTAGCTAATCCAAGAACGTTAACCGGCGCTTGCGGCAGCATTGCCGGCCAGCCCCAAATCCGCGGCGATCCTCTGCATAGCCTCAATGCAGAAGGCAATGTGCTCGTCGAGATCAACCCCGAGGTCCGCAGCGCCGTTCACAATATCCTCTCGCGATACGCTGCGAGCGAAAGCTTTGTCCTTCATCTTCTTGCGAATGGATTTGGCGTCCACCTCGGCCAGTGACTTCGAGGGCTTCACTAGCGCAGTGGCGGTGATGAATCCAGCGAGCTCGTCGCAAGCAAACAGGACTTTCTCCATATGCGTTTGTCTCTGAACACCCGTGTAGTCCGCATGCGACATGATTGCGCGACGGATGTCCTCGGCATATCCACGTTCTTCAAGGATCTTATTGCCGACGTAAGGATGCTGTTCCGGCGTGGGAAAGCGCTCATAGTCGAAGTCGTGAAGCAGTGCGGTTACGCTGTACCTGTGCTCAAGCTCATCAGTTGCCGAGGGGCTGAGGCCCTGCTCGCGCGCGAACTTTCGCGCATAAGCGCGCATACATGCCTCAACCGCCTTAGCATGCTTCCGCAGGCTTTCCGACTGGGTGTATTCAGTTAGTAAACTCCACGCCGAGTCACGAGATTGTCCGATCATTTACCTGTTTTCTCCCTTGTTTCTCCGGTGTTTATTGCTAGTTTAATCGTGTTTTCTTCCGGTTTTTGCTTGACTTCCACTGCAGAGTACCGCAGAGTAACCGTGGCTGAATTACGGGGAACTCATCCCGGATTCGAGCTTTTGTTTGAGAGTGCCCCGCTCTGGCAACTCCCAAACTACATGGCAACGACGCTCGCGCCTGTTGATTCCCGAGAGGTGGTGAGATGCGACCATTGTCACCTCGTCCAATTTCGGACCAATAACAATAATTGCCGTAAGTGCCGAACGTCACTCGACAACGAGCCCGAGCCGATTGTTGTTGCGCCTGAAGTCATCCCCACAACAGATAGCAACAGCTCTCTTCCGCAGATTCAAATTGCGCTCGCGATTCGTTCGCTGCGCCGCCGCTCCGGGCTGAGCCAACGCCAGCTTGCCGGACGCATGCAGGTGCCGCGCACCTACGTATCGAAGATCGAAAATGAGAAGGCGACGCCAACATTGTCGTCGCTCGCACGGTTGGCCAGGGCGCTGGAGGTCACGATTCCTGATTTGCTGCGTGGAGATGGACGCGCGCGCGAGGACGAAATCGCGTCTCTCGCTGCTGATCCATTCGTGGCCGAGGTCGCGCCATTCATTTTCACGCTTGATCCCATGCAGCGCTCGAGTCTGATGATGCAAATGCGCGATCTGGCAACGCGTCCACGTCGCAAGATTTAAACATATCCCTGCTCACGCTCGCGTAATGGCCGATCCCGTATGGGATCGGCCTTGTTGTTTTGGTGACGTCTACTACCACAGCCGATGGGGAAGCATAAAAGTAAATCCCGCAAACGTTTCCCACTGAGTTGAAGTGCTGGTCAGGCCGCGATCAAAACCGGTATCGACCACGAGGTTCTTCCGTATAGGGTAGGCAATAGCCCACAAATTCCCAATGGCGTGACCATGCAGAAACGGCTGCGTAAAGTGCCAAATCTCTCCTGACACAATGAACCTCTTCACTGGATGAGATATGGAGAGAGTCTGCCCGAATTGCGCTCTCCGGGTCGTCTCGTTTACCAGTTCGTTGGCTAACGCGTTTGCGTCAACGTGAAAGCCCAGTGTGTCGGCACTGAAGAGGAGCACAGCGGAGTTACGCGGACTGCCGAAGTCGACGTCAGGTGCACCGCTATCTCGAATCTGATGCAACAGACTAACTGAAAGCGTGGAGCGGTCATCTCGAGTACGTGCGACAACCGATTGGAGTCCAACGAAGGCATCCCCGAATTGGGTCGCGCGCTTCTCCCCGATAGTGTGCGCGATGGGTTCAAAACCAAGCAATAACTGAACCCGCGGATGAACTGTGAGTTTCACGACTTCATTCGCGCTTATTCGCGTGGAAAATTCCGGCGAGTCCGTTGCTCCAAATGCTCCGGTTTCGAATTGCAGGTAGCCGATCGGCGTCAAGGTCGCCGGTGTCGAAACTGTCGGTCTGCCGGGATTGGCTTCGGGCGTGATCGGCTCGGACTGGCTGAACAGCGCACCAGTCCACACAACCAGGAAAAGCAGCGGAAGCCAGCGCGTCATTCGGAGATTCTAGCAATCTGGTCTCGGAGCGCCGGCGACGAGATCCTGATCATGAAAACGCCAGATGAGTCCCGATCCCGGATTTCAGCCCGCCTGCTCACGCTCCAAACGTCCGCAACTATTTTGCGCGAACCGACTTATGCAGCTCCGGTTGAGCATGTTGAGTGCGACGCCGCAAGGCGAAGTAGGTGGTTTTGAGTAATGCCATCGCAACAAGCACTGCGCCGAAGGTGCACACGATCGTGGCGCCAGTAGGCAAGTCGGCCCAAACTGACACATAACAGCCCAGGGCGGACACTAACGTTCCCATGGTCCATCCGATCGCCAGGCGAGATCCAATACGGTCCGCGAAAAGCATGGCTCCTACTGAGGGAACGATGAGATAACAAAAGACGAGTAGCACTCCGGCAATGGCGACAGACGAAGTAACCACAAAACCGAAGGAGGCATAGAAAAGAAAGTCCCAAAGCCTTACGTTGATACCGCTCGCCCGGGCTGCGTCCTCATTCAAAGAAATCAGGAGAAACTTTCGCCGAAAGATGTAGTGAAAGGTTCCAATCGCGCCGTATAGGATTGCCGTCTTAATAACGTCGTGCCGTGAAACTGCAAGGATGTTGCCGACGAGCATGTCTTTCAGGTGCTCGGTTTCGCCCGTGGCCTTGCTCATCGCCAGGATGGCGCCCGCAGAAGCGACGGCATAGGTAATTCCAATGATCGCCTCTAACGGGATTCGTTTGTGCCGCGAACGCACCAAGGCAAAGATCGCGGCGCCCAAGAACGTAAATCCAAGACTGAACCAATAGGCTGCCGAGCCATGAGGGTCCATGCCGAACAGAATTGCGATGGTTGCACCCAGCGCCGCGATTTGCGCGAGGGCGAGGTCGACGAAGATCACACCGCGCTCGACGACATGTACGCCAAGGTACGCATGAATGCCAGTGAGAATCAGGCTGGCGACAAAGGGAAGAATGAGAAATTGCAGTATTTCCATGGATTTTATTTTGTCGAATCAAATGCCTGCTTGAGCAGGTTCAAATCGTAGTCGAAGAGCTTGAAGTAGTCTTCCACGCCCTTCTCGCCGCCGACAGAAGGCGTCATTACCAGCACCTTGGCTCCGGTTTGACTTGCGACACTATTCGGTGTTTTCAGATCGAAATAAGGTTCAATCAGCATGACCTTAACGTTCTCGCGCTTCATAAGGTTGATGAGATCGAGCGTGTGCGAAGGTGTAGGGGGAATGCCCGGGCGAGGTTCAACGTAGCCGACGACATCGAGACCAAAATGCTTGGCAAAATTTGGCCAGGAACGGTGATAAGTCACAACTTTGCGTCCGTGATAGGGAAGCATTTGCGCGTCCCAACGCTTTTCCGCCTCGGAAAGACGCTTGTCGAAGTCAGCAACGCGTTGCTGAAAGTAACTTGAATCTCCTGGATCGAGTTCGCCGAGCTTTCCGGCGATTCCCTTTGCCAGGCGTCTGCCATTGTCCGGATCAAGCCAGTAGTGCGGATTGCCCAAAGGATGCACGTCACCCTCGGCGCGCGTTACTGTGCCTTGCGGAATTTCGAGGATCTCGGCGAACTGAGAAGCGTCGAGATATCCGTTTGCTCCGCGCTGAATTCGCCCGTTGCCGGACTGCGTGATCAATGGCGGCAGCCAGCCAATTTCCAAGTCGAGACCCACACTGACGAGCAAGTCGGCGTTCCTCAATTTCAGCAGGAAGCTGGGTTTGGCCTCGACGAAATGCGGATCCTGATATCCCCTGGCGATCGCCTCCACATTGATTCGATCACCTCCGACCTCCTGCGTCAGAGCGGCCAGATCGGTGGTAGAGGTGACGACAATGAGCTTCTTGGCAAAGGCAAGGGACGGCAGCAGTAGCGTTGCCAGTAATCCGAAAAACGTAAGTCTTTTCATCATCTATTTCTTAGGTCCTTTTTGGTTAGAACGGATGCGCACCATGGGCGCCCAGGGAGAATTGAATCTGCATCAACAGTTCGTTCGCGTCTTCTTTGCCGGGAGGAGATAGCGTCGAAATCGGCGCTCCATAACGAGTGAAGCGATATTGTCCCCGAACCTGCGCGAACTCGCTCGGCCAATACGTAAGCACAATGGAAGTGCCGTCATCAGTGATGCGTGCATCTCGGGCACGGCCGGAGCGGTCGAGGCGCCCTCCGAGGAACCAGCGGCGCGCAAATTGGTAATCCGCTGATGTATAAAACCCGAAGGCGCGCTGGAAGTTGGGTGCGATACCCGATGGGCAAGTCCCCGGAAGACATGCAGATCCAACCGGCTGCTGACGCTGGCTCCAGATGAATTCACCGCGGCCTACAAAAGACTTATAGATTGCGCGTCGCAGCGGTTTGTACCTGAGGGTGGCGTCGATTCCGTAAAGACTCGTCGTAAAAGCGCTTCCAAGATCGTTGTGACCTCTGGCATAGGAGACGCCCAGATCCAGATTTGTGGATTCAGAGATATCTCCGTAGCCGCGCAGATGCCCGACTACGCTTACGTCACTCCGCTGCGAGCTCTTGAACACATCGGAAGAGTCGCCGCGAAACAGTTGGCCGGTGCCTTCGAGAAACAATCCTTTTGGCGCAGGCAAAATGCGAGTGACGGAGAAGCCGGCATCGTCGATGCCATCCTCGCCTCCGACAAGATTGCCGCTCACCACGGGCCGATCGATCCAGGGCAACACGTGATTGTGCAATGTGTTCACTTTTCCGAAAGCAGAACGCATCTTGCCCGCCTTGGCCACGATTCCTCCAGGAAGAGCGGTGAAGGTTATGAATCCCTCCTCAAGATTGACGCCCTCTTCGCCGAAAGAGAGGAAGAAGTCGCCACGGGCGTAGGGATCAATAATCGCCTGCACGCCCAGCTCCGACTCATGCATCTCCATCACGGGAGCTGAAAGTACGTGATTTTGTCCGGTAGTCGCGATGAAGTCGCCGATCATGCTGATATCCGGATTCAAGGCCTTGGCGGCTGCAGTGCCTGCGCCGCCCAGGCGTACAGGTTCCTGCGGTGCAGTCTGCACTCCAGCCTGGGCTGTTGCCTCCGTCGAAGTTGGAGATGGAGTCGGCGCCGCCGGAGCGGGCTGGGCTTGAGTAACACCGGGAGCTGCCGAAGCGCCGGGCTGCGATTTAAGGATGCGCACTTGCCCCTCGAGGGCGACGATTCGGTCTTCCAGATCCCGGATCTTTTGTTCAAGAGCCGCATTTTCATTTGCTGCGGTATTCGTACCTGGTGCCTGAGCGAAAGCTGCAGGGGCGATCAGCAACACACACAGTGCAAGATGCTTCCTCATTCGGGAAACTCCTTCGAGCATTTTTTCCGTTGCGAAGATTACCGCCGAGAGCCGCTAGTTAGGTACGGAAGGAGGCGGACGGACGGAAAGATTGGAACCCTCAGGGAACTGGAGATTGATCTGGAGTTCGTCCGCTTCGACAGCATCTACGGAACCAGGAGTCGAGAGGATGCTAATGGTCAGAATGGGAAGTATCCCGGGGGTTACTTCACATAATGTGCAATGTCTGGCCGATGCGATTTCGTTCGGAGAATGAAAATGAACAGCCTGGGCCGAGATCGCTGTTGCAACTAGGAGCAGCAACAGAACTACAAAGAGTTTGCAACCGCGATCCGCGGTGCCGTGCACCAGCATAGCTTCATGCTAATCGTTGGGGCCGATTGGAGCAAACAGAGTAACAGCGGTGGATTCACTAAGTCGCCGTCGTTCACTCAGTCTGGACGCTCTTGATTGGCCGCGGCCAGTGGCGAACTAGCCTTGCCATTTAAGAGTGTTTCCTCCATGACGGATCAGCCGATACTTTAATCAGTTGTACCGCAGCGCGACCAGCGGGTCCACTTGTGTTGCCCTTCTTGCCGGCACCAGGCAAGCGAAGACTCCCACCGCGATTAAGACAGCGAGCACAGCTCCGAATGTCACCGGGTCATGCGCAGATACTCCCCAGATCTGGCTCTGAATCACACGCGTCAGGAGCAGGCTTGCGACTTCACCGACCAAGATCCCAACTGCGATGATTACCAAACCTTTACGCAGGATCATTTTGAGAACTGTGCTTTGCTGCGCGCCCAGAGCCATGCGGATGCCGATCTCATGAGTCTGGAGAGAAACTGAATAGGCCATCACGCTAAAGACGCCGATTGCTACAAGCGCGATTCCGATGCTTGCGAACACTCCGAACAGAATCAATCCGAAACGCGGCTGGGAATAGGAGAATTGCTGCAAGTAGCCTTCGAGTGTCCCGGTAAACGTAAGCGCGACCCCGCGATCTACAGACCAAATCTCCCGGCGCAAGTTCAACAGCATCGACAACGGCTCGACTGCAGTTCGCACCAAAAATCCGCGCTCGAAGGCGCCCGAGATGCTATAGGGCATGAACGCTTCGGGCTGCGGGCTTTCCTGTAGCCCACGATTCTTTACATCGGCCACCACCCCGATAATCTCAAAGTAAGCGTCTTTCGGTGAGGCCGGCGCGGTGTCGAGCAGATTGAACTTGATCGACCTGCCGATGGGATCTTCTTTCCCGAAGAAATTGCGGACGAGCGTTTGGTTGACAACGATCACGCGCCGAGCGGCTTCGACGTCGCTCTCGGTGAGCAGTCGGCCCCGCTCTAATCGAATTCCTAGCGTTGGGAAATAACCTTCGCTGCAGAGTTGAAAAATCGAATGCCATGTTTCAGCATGCGTCGTACCCGGAACGGTGACTTCGCTGGGAATGCCGCCATATGGAGGAAGGGTGCTCGTCTCAGTTACCGCCACCACTCCGGGCAAAGCCGAGACCTTCTGCAAGACCTGACGGAAGAAAATACGCTTCTGTTCTGCGGTTTCGTAACGGCCCTTCGGCAATGGAGTGCGCGCTACCAGGATGTGGTCCGGCTTGAGCCCAAGATCAACATTCTGAAGCGCGAACAGGCTGCGCATCATGAGCCCCGCCCCGACAAGGAGCACGATCGACAGCGCTATTTGCGAGACTACGAGGCCGGAACGAAAGCGGCCGTGGCGGAATCCTGTCGGCGTTCCCTTTCCAGTGTCTTTCAATCGATTGTGAAGCTCACCGCGAACCGCATGGAAGGCTGGCGCCAGGCCGCATAGCAGGGTTGTGATCAGCGTTATGCCGACGGAGAAGGCTAACACGCGCATGTTCAGCGTAATGACCGTCTCAGCAGGAATGATGTCTGGAGGCAGAGCGGCGAGCACTCCCTTGATGCCGGCGTAAGCGAGCAGACATCCGGCCAGACAGCCCACGATCGCAAGAATGAAGCTTTCAACCATGAGCTGCAGGATCAGCCGTGAGCGGCTCGCACCCATGGACGCGCGAATGGCAATTTCTTTCTCGCGTACTGTAGCGCGCGCAAGCAGCAGGTTGGCAACATTGCTGCACGCAATTAACAGAAGCATGCTCACAGCTCCCATCAGCGCGAAGAGCATGATGCGGAATCGACCTACAACCTGGTCGGCGAGACTCATGGTCTTGATGCTGAAGTTTGCGGGATACTCCTTGGGATAGACCTTGGACAATCGGCGAGCTACAACGTCGAGATCCGAGGCTGCGGCTTGCAGGCTGATACCGGGCTTCAGGCGAGACAGTGTCCATACGCCATGAAACGGGAGCGTATCGCCGCGATCGAGAGTCAGCGGCAGCCAGAAATCTTGGTTCCCGAATAGAAACCGCGGGGGCATTACGCCAATCAGCGTCACCTGCTTTCCGTTAAGCGTGACAAGGCTGCCAACGATGGAAGGATCCGCATTGAAGTCCTTCTGCCAAATGCGATGGCTCATCACCGCAACCGGAGGAGCGCCCGCTCTTGCGTCGTCCGGAACAAGGCCACGACCTAAGAACGCATTGATACCGAGAAATTCAAATGCGTCAGCGGTGGTCTCACCTCCTTGGAATTGTTTTGTGCCTTCCTTATCGGTGTAGAGCACGTCCAAGCCGCGGTTGCCAATGATGTTTTCGAAGACGTGGTTCTGGTCTTTGAAATCGAGGTACTCGGCAATTGAGAAGTCGCCGCGTCCATCTTGATCTGCCCGCGAGTTGTCGTGAATAAAAAACCCGGCCAGTCGATCAGAATCTTTATAAGGAAAGGGCTCCAGCAAAACGTTATCGAGAACACTGAAAATCACTGTAGTAGCGCCAATTCCCAAAGCCAGCGCAAACATCGCCAGCAGGGAAAAGCCTCGATCTTTGCGCAAAGATCTTGCTCCATAGCGCAGGTCTTGCCAGAACCAACTCATGCTCTCCATCAATGCCCTCCTTCTGCAACGGCGCTTGCGACTACGAGCTATAGACGTTGAAACGAAGAGAAAATGTCCCGAGTTTCCTAAAAGTTCCATATCAGGTATGAAACCAGAAGATTGAGGGCTGAAAAGCCCGAGAGGCAACAGTTGTTCAATGGCGGCATTGGGGTTTAGAAAGGCCCAGACTTGATTAGCGCCAGCTAGATGCGCTTGAAAATGCTGGCTAAATGAACAAAAACCAGCAAAAATCCGTAGCTACGCTTCACGGGTTGTTAATTAATCCCGCTTAGCCCCGTCTCCCAAGTGCACGGAAACCTGCTTGTCGACTCAAGGGCGGCACGCGGGACCGGCAGAGGAGCAGGCCACGTGGAGGCAGTATTGCCAGCGGCAGTTGACAGAAGTCTGACGGGCGCGCGACCTGCGCAAGCAGATCCGAGTGTGCTGGAACGTGTGTCGCTAGAGCGCGTGTTTGTAGAGCATAAAGAACGCGTGTTTCGGGCGGCGTATCGCGTTACCGGCAGCGTGAGCGATTCTGAGGACGTAGTTCAAAGCGTCTTTTTGAAACTCGCGCGCCGTGAACTTGGCGACATCGTTGACGATATCCAGAACATCGGCGGATATCTTCATCGAGCCGCGGTAAACGCCGCTCTCGATATGATTCGCCTGCGCCGCGACGCGCAAAACATGCCACTGGAGGATGCAGAAGTATCGCGTCCTTTGGAGCTGGCGTCGCGCGGCGAAGGTGAATACAGTCCGCTGGAGTTACGGCGCTGGCTGCGTCAGGCGATGCCTAAATTGGGAACACGATCTGCTGAGATGTTCGTCCTGCGCTACATCGAAGGACGCGACAACAGCGAGATCGCAAAGATTCTCAAGACGTCCAGGGCAACCGTAGCAGTCACCCTCCACCGTACCCGCTCTCTGCTGAAGAAAGACTTCCGTGCCTATATGGAAGGCAACGAATGAAAGGCAATCATAACAATCCGAATTTCATTCTTGATAAGGCGATCGCCGCAGTTCGCGACGATCAGCCCGATACTCAGACTATTGATACTGCGACCGCGAACGCATGGCAGAGGATCAGCCTGGCCGTCGGCATCGAGGCGACGGTTGCTCCGCTAAGTCGCATCGAGGGCTGCGCCGATGTCCAAAGCTTGCTCGCTGACTTCGAAGCACATCGGCTAAGTCCGGCGCGCGCCATGCTGGTTGCAGATCACCTGCGCGAATGCGCTGTGTGCCGCGTGCATGCCAAGACAAATAAGGGTGCCGAGAGCGTTCTGCCATGGCGGGCAAATTCCGTAATGCGTCCAAGGCATTGGAGCTTTGGTCAGTACGCGGTTGCCGCCGGCGTTCTGGTTGCCGCTGTACTGGGCATTGCGATTGGACGAAGCGGAATTCTGGCGCCTTCGGGATATCGCGCTGCGCTTGAGTCGGTGAATGGAGTTCTGTATCGCGTAGATGCCACGGGCGAGCACCAAGCTAAAAGCGGAGAGCAATTTGGCGAAGGCGAGACTGTTCGCACCGCCTCTGGCTCGCGGGCCATGTTGCGCTTGCGCGATGGTTCGCTGGTCGAGATGAATGGACGCAGTGAACTCTACGTCTCGCTCGGCTGGAGAAGTACGACTGTAAATCTTGGCCGAGGCATCGTTATTGTGCAGGCAGCGAAGCGCCGTACCGGACATCTTTATGTGAAGACCGCAGACGCGCGCGTCGCCGTCACAGGCACGATTTTCTCAGTGAACTCCGGCATCAAGGGATCACGAGTCTCTGTCATTGAAGGCACCGTGCACGTTGCCCAGGCTGCTGGAGACGCCGTGCTCCAGGCCGGCGATCAGGTTACGACCAGCACGAGCATGGGAGAGGTCCCAGTTCGAGATGAGATCTCCTGGAGTCAGGACCGTGACAAGTATCTTGCCTTACTTGCCGAGTTCTCGAAGCTTGAGAAGAAGTTGCAGAGCATCAAGCTGCCCGATCTTCGCTACGAATCTCATCTCCTCAATTTTGTTGTTGACGGTACCGTGGTCTATGCCGGCGTTCCCAATTACGGAGAAGCGCTGCAGCAGGCGAATCAACTGTTCCAGCAGCAGCTCTCGCAAAGTGCCCTGCTGCGGGAATGGTGGCAGCAGCGCGGACCGGGTAGCGCGCAGAACAGTCCCGATTTCAGTCGCGTAATCGACATAATTCATGGCCTCAGCACGTTCCTTGGTGACGAAATCGTCTTCAGCGCATCAACAGTTACAGGACAACACGCCAACGTAGTTGCGATGGCTGAGATCGCGAAGTCTGGATTGCAAGAGTATCTTGCCGGCCAAATTGCGAAGAGCGACTCTCCAGACAAAATTCATCTGGTGTCTCCGCAGGATCTCGGTGCTGTAAGCCAAGGTAGCGACCGCGATCTGTATGTCCTAATCACTGCGAAGTTCGTCGCAGCATCGCCTAATATCTCGACCCTGGCGGATCTAAATAGACGCTGGTCTGCTGGAGAAGCTTCCGGTTTCGCGCAGAGTGGTTTTGGGAAGCGCATTGCCTCCGAATATTCCTCCGGCGCGGGACTATTGATCGCGGTCAATCTGGAGCAGATGAGGGCCGATCATGCTGTAGCGGCACAAGTTGATCGTCATGAAGGAATGCTGGAAAGCAGCGGCTTTGCGAATGCAAAGTACCTGATTGCGCAACGCAAGGATTATGACGGCAAGGCGTCCAACACGGCGGAGCTGAGCTTCAGTGGCCCGCGTACTGGTGTAGCTTCATGGCTGGCCGCGCCGGCGCCGATTGGTGCGCTCGACTTCATCACGCCAAACGCCGCAGCGGTGGGTGCGTTTGTCTCGAAGAGTCCTGCATTGATGGTGGACGATCTCTTACAGGTCATCACCAAGGCAGATCCGCAGGCGGGAGACTCCTGGCAGCGACATCAGGCGGAACTCAATCTCGATATTCGCAACGATCTCGCCGCTTCTCTTGGAGGTGAAGGTGCATTAGCGCTGGATGGTCCGCTACTCCCGACTCCTTCGTGGAAGCTGGTTGTCGAGGTTTACGATCCAAGCAAGCTTCAATACAGCCTTGGCCGCCTTGTCGAGGATTTCAACCTTGAAGCAGCGAAAAACAATCGTCAGGGGCTGAAGCTCGAAGAACATCAGTCACGTCAGCGAACTTATTATTCAGTCCGGTCGCTCGATGCGGTGTTTCCGGTCGAGGTCCATTACGCGTTCTCCGACGGATACCTCGTGGCTGGTCCGAGTGAGGAATTGGTGGCGGAAGCAATTCACACTCGCGCAAATAGAGACAGCAACAGCATCGCGCAGTCGGAGAAATTCAAAGCTCTGTTCCCAAGGGATCAACACGTGAACGTCTCTGGGTTGATATACCAGAACCTTGCTCCGGCGATCGGACCGATTGCGAAGCAGCTCTCGCCGTCGCAGTTGCAGTCCATGCAGACTCTGGCCCAGAACAGCGAACCATCCGTTATTTGTGCGTACGGCGACGAAAGCCAGATTGAACTTGCCAGCAACAGCAAGAGTCTCGGACTCGATCTGAAGTCGCTGGCGATCTCCTCGTTGCTCCAACAGCTCAAATCGGGAACTCCGAAGGGGGTGACTCCGTAAAGGAAAGCATGGCTCCCGTTATAGAACTCGATGGCCTGGAAGTTCGCTTCGGCTCGCGCTCTGTTCTGAAGCAACTCAAGGGCGAACTTCACGGACGCTGCATTGGCTTGCTCGGTCCTAATGGATCGGGCAAGTCGACGCTGCTGAACACGCTGCTTGGGTTCTATCCTCCGGCACGGGGTACCGCGCGGATTTTTGGAAAGGACATCGGCGAGCACAGCCGCGAACTTCGGGGATTGATCGGTTACATGCCGGAGAGCGATGCCTTCATCTCCAACCTGACCGGCGTGCGTTTCGTCCGTTACATGGCGGAGCTATCGGGTTTACCCTCGACGCATGCTCTCGAACGTGCACATGAGGCGCTCTTCTATGTTGGGCTGGGTGAGGTGCGCTATCGCAAAGTCGGGACGTACTCGCTTGGCATGAAGCAGCTTGCGAAGCTGGCACAGGCGATTGCGCATGGTCCGCGATTAGTGTTCCTCGACGAGCCGACAAATGGTCTGGATCCGCCGGCGCGCAATCGCATGATCCAGCTCATCCGCGAGATTCGCGATGCCGGCAATATGCATGTCGTGATCTCATCGCATCTTCTGCGCGATGTCGACGAATGCTGCGACGAGGTCATCATTCTGCGCGACGGCAACATCGCAGGCATCTGTAATCTCGAAGAGGAACGTCGACTGAATCGCAAATTTCTGGAGCTGGAGACGAACGGCGAGGACAATTCTTTTGCTGACGCCGTACAGCAGCTCGGCTGCGAGTGTGCCTTGTTCGGGAAGGGAAGAATGAAAGTCGTTTTACCCGAGACAATTGAGATTCGCGAGCTATACCAGATCGCCGCTCAACGCGATGTGCAGATCCGCCGGATGAATTACCGCCGCGATTCGCTTGAAGATATCTTCCTCAAAGCAATGCAGGAAGTGGGAGCGCGCAATGGCAGTCTATAAGCGCAGCTATAAGCCATACGAAGGAGGCACTACCTCGGATCGATGGCGCTTTCTCGTGCTCACACGTTACGGCTTTTCCGGATTGTTTGATTCCCGTCCGTTTACCGGAGCGTTTGTTCTTAGCTTCGTTCCGTTCCTGATCGCCGTGGCGGGAATCTACTTCGCTCATAGCGCTACGTTGCGGGCGCTATTGCAGGTGCGCGGTCCCGGTCCGAACACTGCGCAAATCAATAATTATTTCTTTCTTGCATTTTTGGGAATACAGTCCTGGCTTTCGTTCCTGCTGATTACTTGGCAAGGACCGCAGTTGATCGCCTCTGATTTGGCAAACAATGCGCTCCCTTTGATCCTGGGCCGTCCGATCTCACGTACGGAGTACGTTCTCGGAAAATTCCTGGTGATCGCGAGCCTGGTATCAGCCGTTACTTGGATTCCTACGCTCCTTCTCTTCTTTTTGAACGGTGGAATGGAAGGCAACGGCTGGATTTGGTCACACTTTTGGATGCTCGGCTCGATTCTGCTTGCGTCATGGATGTGGATAGCCATTGTCGGGCTGGTAGCGCTAGCCGCATCTACATGGCTCAAATGGCGAGTTGCCGCCAGCGCTCTCATGCTCGCATTCTTCTTCGTCGGGCCCGGCTTCGGAGCTGCTATCAATTTCACTCTGGGAACAAATTGGGGACACATGCTTGATGTCCTCTATGCCGTCAAATTGATCTGGGTCGGATTGTTTCGCGTGCCGGTATCAACGGCTCAGACTTTCAATATGCTGGGCATCCCACAATGGGCAGCGTGGTGCTCCGTTGCCGGGACTTGCGGCTTATCGTTATTCCTGCTGAATCGACGGCTCAAGGCGCGAGAGGTGGTACGAGGATGAGCGCGAGTTTAGGGGACAGGGTACAGGTTACAGGGGACAGGGAAGACAGAACGTCGAATGTCGTTTCTGCTTCCGTTCCTCGCCATTCCGACGCGAATGGACAAGATCGAATCATTCTCGAGAACGTCTCCAAGTTCTACGGCGAGGTCCTGGGTGTAAACCGAGTGAACCTGTCGATTCCGCCGGGAGTCACCGGCCTTGTCGGCCCGAACGGCTCGGGCAAGACGACCTTGATGAACCTGATGACCGGGCTCATCCATCCAACCGAAGGTCGTGTCAGCGTGCTTGGGATTTCTCCGACTCGGCCAGAAGAGCTGTTTCGCCGCGTTGGATATTGCGCGCAGTTCGACTCGTTCCCGAAAGGGGTCACGGGATTCTCGTTCATCTACAACACCCTACGCCTGCACGGGCTTGACGATCGCGAGGCGGTTCGGCTTAGCCAAGAGGCCATGGAACGCGTCGGCATGACTGAGCCGGCGCTAAGAAAGGTTGCGGGATACAGCAAGGGCATGCGCCAGCGAATTCGGTTAGCGCAGGCCATCGCGCACCATCCCACGGTGCTTGTGCTCGACGAGCCACTGAACGGCCTCGATCCCATGGCGCGCGCCGAGTCCCTGGAACTATTCCAGGCGCTGGGCAAGCAAGGGTTGCACGTAATCATCTCCAGCCACATCTTGCACGAAGTCGACAAGATGTCTGACCAGGTCATCCTGATGAGCAGCGGCTACGTTGTGGCCGAAGGCCAGATTCATACCGTGCGCACGGAAGTGAAAGAGCACCCGATGCAGATACTGATTCGCTGCTCCGATCCGAATCTGCTTGCGTCACGGGTTTTCGCTCAGGACCACGTTGTAGAAGCCAAACTAATCGACGATGGCAAAGGCGTGCTCGTCCGCACTCGGGATGCTGACGCTTTTTATCTCTTGTTAAACCAATTGGTCGTGAAAGAGAAGCTCTCTCTAGACACGGTAGCGCCTGCCGATGATGACGTGAACTCCGTGTATCAGTATCTGATCGGCTCGGAGAACAAGACGATATGACACGCCTCGCGCGACTGCGTACTACATTAGCTGAACAGCCCTGGGAGCTGTGGACGCGGCAAATCGCCGCAGTCCTGCGCATGGATCTGCGCAAGAATTTCCTGTCGCGTCGCGGCATCTGGATCTATTTGTTGGCATTTGCGCCGGTTGTAATCATCACACTTCACGCGATTATCGATCGTCACTCTGGCTCCATGCGCGAAGATACTGAAGTGCTTGCCGGCATCTTTCAATTTTTCTATCTGCGGCTGGGAATCTTCTTTGGCTGCCTGGGTATCTTCACCTGGCTATTTCGCGGCGAGATCATCGAAAAGAGTCTGCATTACTACTTCCTTGCGCCAGTGAAACGCGAAGTACTGTTGCTCGGCAAGTTCGTCGGAGGACTGGTCACGTCAGTCACGCTGTTTGGATTGGGCGTTTTCGCTTCGTTCGCGATGATGTACCTGCGCTTCGGAGATGCGGGGCAGTACTACATCTTCAATGGTCCCGGAATGGGACAACTGCTGGCATATCTCGGTGTCACGGTTCTGGCATGCATCGGATACGGATCGGTGTTCTTGGCGCTCAGTCTGCTGTTCAAGAATCCGGTCATTCCCGCGATTCTCGTACTGGGATGGGAGACCTTCACACCGGTATTGCCTTCCATCGTGCAACGCTTCAGCATCACTTATTACCTGAAGCAACTCTGCCCCGTCTCGATTCCCGGGGAGGGCTTGTTGGCTCTGTTCACGGTTGTAAGCCAGCCAGTGGGTACCGTCGCAGCCATCCTTGGGCCGATCATTCTCGCCGCATTCGTTCTCCTGCTTGCCTGTAAGCTAGTCCGCAAGCTCGAGATCAGCTACGTCGCGGAGTGATCGCGGCATCTTGTCATTCCGAAGCGCCGGTTTTTTTGGCGATGAGGAATCCCCACCACTTCCATGCTCTCAATCTGATTCGAGAAGCCAGAGTCTGCGTCCTCCAAATGCGGCGATGTGGACCAGTAGCAGCAGGAAAGCTTCGCATAGCGAAGGCACAGTAGTAGTCCGTAGGGATTCCTCACCGCCACACACCGGCAGTTCGGAATCAACAAAGAAAGAACCACTGTTTACTCCCCAGATTCCGCCCCACTGCACAAGTTCCGGTGCTGTATGCACAATGTCGGCGCTCATGATCAAGGCGATTTTCCGACTCACAGACATCGAGAAGCAGAAGATTTTCAAACTGCGCGAGATGGGCGTACGTCCACCTGATATCGCTCGACGCTTCGGACTAAGCGAAGGCGTTGTGCACAAGGTCGTCCAGGCACAGCGCGCATTGATTCAGCCGCCCAAGATGGCGCCCCAGGGTGACCGTGTGACCCAGCGGGATCTGCACAAGCAGGAGGCGTCGTAGCCACTCTTCCGTCGTGAGACCGGAGGTATGAGGGGCATCGGCTTCAGCCGTGCCGTTTAGGAACCGCTAAGTCGTCTGGCTTTAGCCTCTGAGGTCAGACGTGATTGCGGAGAGTTGGAATGCGGCTTGCTCGGTATCGGCTCTCGTAAGGGAAAGCTCAGTGGCTAAAGCCGAGAGTACTGATTGCGCCTCAGAATGGCACTGCTGAAGCCGATGCCCCTCCCTGCAATCGCTCCGCTTGTGAGCTCAGTCCCAGCGACTTAAGGCCACGAGTGACTTCCGAAACGAATCTCCAAAAGCGGTACAACGGGTAGTTTTGCTCATGCCATTTACAATTGAGCTAGTCACGCATGGCTACGCTCACGCATCCTTCCCACCTTCGGGAGCAATGTGCAATTCCTACCCACATGCAAGCCGCTGTTTATCGTGGCATCAATGACGTTCGCGTCGAGACCGTCCCGGTGCCAGAGATTGGCACGGGAGAGGTGCTGATTCGGGTGCACACTTGCGGCATATGCGGCACCGATCTCAAAAAGATTCATACTGGTTCCCATTCCGCTCCACGGATCTTCGGACATGAAACGTCAGGTGTGATTGCCGCAATCGGCACCGAGGTGGAGGAATTCTCAGTTGGTGATCGCGTCATGGTCTTCCACCACATTCCTTGCGGCGAGTGCTTTTACTGTGAACGAAAAGTATTTGCGCAATGTCCGGTTTATAAGAAGGTTGGTTGTACCGCCGGATTCGAGCCTTCCGGCGGCGGATTTTCCGAGTACGTCCGGGTCATGGATTGGATCGTGCAGTGTGGTCTGGTGAAGATTCCCGACGGAGTCTCTTTCGAGCAGGCTATCTTTGTTGAGCCGGTCAACACATGTCTTAAGGGAGTCGAAGCCCTGCGGCTGGAACCTGGGGAAACTGTGCTAGTGATAGGCCAAGGGCCGATTGGCATCATTTTGGCGTCTTTGGCACTGCGGGCGGGCGCCCGGGTGATTGTTTCCGATTTGTACGAGCAGCGGCTTACAATATCCAAGGCCCATCAGCTTTTGGAAACGATTGACGCCTCCACGGGAGACCTGGTCCAGGAGGTACGCACATTGACCGAGGGGCGCGGCGCTGATGCGGTGCTGCTGGCAGTGGGCGGCAACAGCCTGATTCCTACCGCCATGGATTCGGTCCGATATGGGGGGCGGGTGATGCTCTTTGCCCAGACAGCGCGAGGCGAAGCGAGCATTGATCCGGCAGCGATCTGTGTCGATGAGAAGACGCTCTTGGGTTCGTATAGCGCGTCCGTTGAGCTGCAGGATGAGAGTGCGCGACTTGTTTTCAATCGTGAGATCGATCTGGAAAGCCTGATTTCACACCGTTTTCCGCTGCGCGGAGCGGTGGAGGCGCTGCATCTCGCCGCAAATCCTAAGCCGGATTCCATGAAGATCGTGATTCAGCCTGGACTAACGACGGTTGCGCAGTGATGTTTTCGGTCAGGAGCGAAGAAAGCAGAGCTTGAACGGAACCATGAAAGCCGCGGTCCTCTACGGCAAAGAGGACATAAAGATCGAGAAGGTGCCGATTCCCCGCCTGGACCCAGGGGAGGTTCTTATCAAGGTGCAGGTTGCCCTCACCTGCGGCACCGATCTAAAGGTCTTTCAGCGCGGCTATCATGCACGCATGATCCAGCCTCCAGCTCTCTTTGGACACGAGCTCGCTGGAACCATCGAGGAAGTAGGAGCGGGCGTGAAGGAGTTCCGGCGCGGAATGCGCGTCGTCGCCCTGAATTCAGCTCCTTGCGGCGTGTGCTTCTTCTGCTTGAAGAAGCAGCCGAATCTTTGCGAAGACCTTCTCTTCAACAACGGCGCGTACGCGGAATACATCAAGGTGCCTCGTCGAATTGTCGCCGGCAACATGCTGCGCATCCCAGACAAGGTCAGCTTTGAGGCGGCTGCGATGTGTGAGCCGCTCGCTTGCGTACTGCACGGATTGAATGAGACTCATGCGGAGAAAGGCGATAGCGTCGTAATTATTGGGGCAGGACCGATCGGACTGATGTTCATGCAGGTCGCAAAACTCAGCGGATTGCGAGTAATCGCCGTAGTAAAGCGCGATGAGCAAGTGAAGGACGCCCGTCGCTTCGGTGCCGACGAGACGGTGCAGATCACTGCCGTCGCTGATCCTATCAGTGCTGTCCGTGCCCTCACGCCTAAGAAGCGCGGAGCGGACGTTGTAATTGAAGCCGTGGGACGCCCGCAGGCGTGGCAATGGGCTGTGGATATGGTACGCAAAGGCGGCACGGTCAACTTCTTCGGAGGATGCGCCAGCGGTACCAAACTGGAACTTGATACACAACGACTCCACTATTCTCAGATCACTCTGAAAGCTACGTTCCATCATACTCCCGAGATGGTGCGCAAAGCGTTCGCCCTAATTACACAGAACAAGATTCAGAGCGCCGATTACGTTACCGGCGAGGCTCCGCTTTCCCACTTGAAAGAAGTGCTACGCAAAATGGTGGATCGCAGCGGACAAATCAAGACCGCCATCATCCCGGGCCGGAACTGATCGCGGATGTCGTCGCGTACACAAGTTTCGGTTGCCTCCAGCGAATCGGCTAAGGGTTGGGCTGCCCTCCCTCCTGAATATGCAATTCCCGAAACGGCTCCGTCGCTCGAAGAGGCACGAGCTTATTGCGAGCGCCTGGCCAGGAGCCACTACGAAAATTTCAGTGTGGCGACCTGGTTCTTGCCGGCAAAGCTGCGGCCGCACTTCTACGGAATCTACGCATATTGCCGGATTTCTGACGATCTGGGAGATGAAGTCGGTGACCCGCAGCAGTCGCTGATCCTGCTGAATGAGTGGGAGGAGGAGTTAGATGCTTGCTATGCTGGTGTTCCGCGGCATCCGGTATTTGTGGCGCTGCGTCCGACCATTCTCAGTTGCAGTATTCCCCGCGACCCCTTTGCAGATCTGTTGAAAGCGTTTCGCCAGGATCAAACTTTCACGCGCTATCGAACCTTCGACGATGTTTTAGGTTATTGCGTGAACTCCGCCAATCCGGTTGGCAGGCTGGTGCTGTACGCCTGCGGATATTCCGATCGGGAGAGGCATGAGCTCTCTGATTTCACTTGCACTGCACTGCAGCTCGCAAACTTCTGGCAGGACGTCTCTGTCGATTACGCCAAAGGACGTATCTATTTGCCGCTCGAAGACCTCATTCGCTTTGGTGTGCAGGAGAGCGACATTGCTCAAAGGCGCTTTTCTGCTGCGTTCGGCGAACTTATGCGCTTCGAAGTAGAGCGGGCGCGTGAGTGGTTTCAGAGGGGACGAGCTTTGATTGCAATGGTTGAGCGTGAGCTGGCGATCGATATCGAACTTTTCACGCGTGGCGGAGAAGAAATTCTGAACTGCATCGAGCGGCGGGATTATGACGTGCTGCGCGCGCGTCCCGTGATCTCCAAACCACGCCAGCTCGCGCTTGTGGCGAGCGCCGCCGCGCAGGCTCTGTGGAATCGCCTGTGAGCGCTTCTCAACTCACAACTGCATACGCAGTTTGCCGCGGCATCGCACGTCGCCGGGCTCGTAATTTTTACTACTCCTTTCTCGCGCTGCCTTCGGTAAAACGAAATGCTCTCTCTGCCGTATACGCGTTCATGCGGCACGCAGACGACATCAGTGATGATGAACGGGTCCCTGTACTCGAGCGGCGCCAACGATTACAACACTGGCTGGAAGAATGGCACAAGATCCAGGCTGGAACGCCCAGTAGTGATCCGATATTTGTCGCTCTGGCCGATGCGCAGAAGAAGTACCGCATTCCTCCGGCGTTGCTGGATCAGCTGGTGCAGGGAACCAGCATGGATCTGCAGAGTCCGATTGATGAGAGCGATGCCTCTTCCAACTTCGAAGGCAACACTGCGGTCGCAGCATTCCCTATTCGCGTGCACCGAACCTTTGCGGAGCTCTATGACTATTGCTACTACGTAGCTTCGGTAGTTGGATTGGTCTGCATCCGTGTGTACCAATATGAAGACCCTCGCGCCGAAGAACTGGCGGAGCGTTGCGGCGTTGCGTTTCAACTCACGAACATCATCCGCGATGTGAAAGAAGACGCAGCTGTGGGACGCGTGTACCTCCCTGAAGAGGATCTGCACCGCTTTGGTTTGACGGTAGACGATTTCCTTCGGGACAAAGGCGCACGGCTCGAGCAATCGCGGTTATGGCCGCTGCTCGAATTTCAAGCGCAACGTGCCCACGACTACTACGCATCGGCGAACGAACTGATCCCGCTCATTCATGAAGACAGCCGATCTGCTCTTTGGGTAATGGTTAGCATTTATAAGCGCTTACTCGAACGCATCGCCGAGAAGAACTACGATGTTTTGCATGGACGAGTGCGGCTCAGTGGGACGGAAAAGACGGGAATTCTCACGCGCGGTATCATCAAATCTATATTCGACAGAATCTGAGGGCAGCAAACCTGGGATCCGAGCCGCCCTCGGCCGGTTTGAGTTTTTCGTGAATCGCCAAATTGATGATCTGGTGATGCAAAGTTTCAAAAGGATACCGGCGACTCATCGCTCAGTCATGAACACCCACCCGAGCGCGGCCGGATGCACGTTTGTTCCGCATAACTTTGAATAACAAGGACAAACAACAAACGACAGTCGGAATCGTAGGTGGAGGCATTGCCGGACTCGCCGCCGGCTGCGCCTTGGTCGACTCCGGATTCCGAGTCACCGTATTTGAGCGCAGACCTTTCGTTGGCGGCCGAGCTTCCTCCTATGAACACCCAGGAACCGGCGAGACTGTGGACAACTGTCAGCATGTGTTACTCGGATGCTGCACAAACCTGCTTGACTTTTACGGACGTATCAGAGTCTCCGATAAGATCCAGTGGTTCGATCGACTCACGTTCATTCAGCCGGGCGGCCGGCGGTCAGAGATTAGTCCATCAGGATTGCCGGCGCCTTTCCATGCTTCGCTATCTTTCCTACGAGCCTCATCTCTGTCTTGGCCTGACAAGATCGGGATCTCGCGCGCCATGCTGGCATTGATGGGCCCGCTTCCGGATGACAGCTCGAAGAGCTTCGCTGATTGGCTACGAGAGCATCGTCAGACGCCAAAGGCGATCGACCGCTTCTGGAAGGCAATACTGGTGAGCGCTATTAACGAGGACTTGGATCGGATTTCCGTTCGCTATGGCGCTCAGGTTTTTCGTGAATCGTTTCTGAAATCTGCCGAAGCCGGAAGAATGGGCGTACCTACTGTTCCGCTTTCCGATCTGTACAGCGAGGCTATTGCTTACATGGAGCGAAGAGACGGAAAGGTGCATCTGCGGACTAGTGTAGAAGGATTAATTTCAGAACAGGACAGCGTAGTCCTCCAGCCCACTGGAGCGGCGGAACGCTTCGATTTCGTTGTGCTAGCTGTTCCGCACAATGCCCTGGGTAAGCTCTTGCCCTCCCAAAACGGATCAGCTGAAGCGAGTGCTCATCTACATGCGCAAATTGCAAAGCTGGAAAGCTCTCCGATCACTGGTATTCACTTGTGGTTTGATCGCGAGATTACGGAACTTCCTCATGCCGTGCTGCTCGACCGGACAATCCAGTGGATGTTCCAAAAGTCGAAGCTCCAGCCTCAGCGTCAAGGACCTGAACAAGAGGGCAGCTATGTTGAGTTGGTGGTTAGTTCGTCCAAATCGCTTGTGACGATGGGACGGCAGGAGATCGTTGATCTAGGCCTTCGCGAGTTGGCCGAGTTCTTTCCCGTTGTTCGCGACGCCCAGCTGTTGAAAGCCACGGTCGTGAAGGAAGTTCATGCGACTTATTCTGCGCAACCAGGATCGGATTCGAACCGTCCATGTTCGCGAACGCCCTGGCCACGAATCCTCCTCGCTGGCGACTGGACCGCTACCGGATGGCCTGCAACGATGGAGGGGGCAGTGAGGAGTGGCTACAGGGCGGCGGAGGAACTGATGAGAGAGACTGGACAAAGCACTAGGGTTCTTGTTCCCGATCTGGGAGCTTCAGGCCTAATGCGGCTTTTCGGATGAGCTTCAGCAGACACTCGTGATCAGCGGACTCACGTAACCGCTCAAGTCCTTAGCAGCATAATTCCGCCGAGTACCAGCAACCCCGAGATCCACCTTCGGCGACTGACATGCTCTTTGAGGAAGAACTTCGCTCCCACCAGGTTCGATAGAAACGTCAGTGACGCTGAAGCGGGAATCACGATGCTCAAATCAATCAGCGACAAAGCCGTGAGCAAACTGAAGAAGCTGAGCGCCATAATGGATAAGCCGATATAGAACCATGGCTCGGTAAGCACGGCGCGAGCGACGCCCAAGATTCCGAATTTCCGACGCAATTCGCCGAAGTCACCAACACGTCTCATTGCTCTCGCGGTCGACATATCTCCGGCGGAGTTCAGTCCAACTAGCAGAAAAATCATGAGCCACGTGGCGACGACGCCAAGATGCCTCATGAGTGGACCTCGAGGTGAAGAGTAGGGCCTTCTGGTGTGGGCGTTACCGTGAGCGACGGCCCGCCGGTAACGAACCCGACGCCAACCGTGATCATGAAAATCCCGATCCAGCGAGTCAGGGGGATGTGTTCACCCAGCATGAAATGAGCAAGTAGTGCCGTAAGAACATATCCAAATGTCGTTGCCGGCATGATGTACGAGAGGTCAGCCCATGATAGAGATGCCAGATAGGAAAGATAAAAAATCATCAACAGCACGATGCCGAAGGCTACGGTCGGATTCAGAGGTGCAAATAGCAAATCGTGCCAGCGACTGGGAGAGATCTCACCAATCTGCTTCATGCCTTTGGCGAGGTAAACATCGCCGAATGTGCTGGCGAGGACAATGAGGGCCAGCAAAGAGTAACGCAGCAAGCTCATGCTATGTACGTGCTGGCTCATGGAGGAAGTCTGTTCCGTCTCTTGCATTTCTTAAGAGTACAGGGCTAAAGGATCTGTAGGAGAATGTGAACCACCTGCCGAAAACAGCCGTAGACCTCGAGTTAGCTCAGGCTGTGGGACTGGGCAAATTTGGATGGATAGGCATATTTGCGTGCGTGGGAGTTAATCTCGCGGCGTAAGTCTTCCCAGATCGAGTCGGGCATTCCCAAGAAAATCTCGACGACCTTGGGGTCGAACTGCGATCCGGAAAAACGCTTGATTTCTTCGCGCGCTGCCTGAATAGGCTGCGCTGCGCGATACGGCCGATCAGAGGTGATGGCGTCTAAAGTGTCTGCAACCGCAAACAGACGAGCGCCAATTGGAATTTCATCGCCCACAAGGCCACGCGGGTAGCCGGACCCCTCGTAGCGTTCCTGATGCGCGTAGACGATCTCTGCCGCCTCGGTGAGGAACGGAATCTTCTTCAGCATGTGATATCCGCGCGCGCAATGCTCACGCATAATCATTACTTCCTGCTCGGTGAGCGCTCCGGGCTTACGAAGAATGGCGTCGGGAATAGCCATCTTTCCGATGTCGTGCAGGAAAGCGCCGCGCGCAATTACGCGGATCTTGTCGCCGGACATTCCCATCGCTCGCGCCATAGCAATGGTGAAGGCGGTTACGCGCTTGGAGTGTCCCTCAGTTTCGGCGTCTTTGAGATCGAGAGCGTCGCCGAGAGCTTCGAGTGTAATGTCGTAGGAACGCTCGAGGTCGGCCATTGTTTGGCGGAGTTGCTCGGTACGGGCGGCGACCAGCGATTCCAGATTGGATTGATAGGAGCGGTTCTCGAGGCGCAGCTTACGATGCTCCAACGCGCGCCTTACCATAGCGAGGAGCTGCTCACGCTCAAACGGCTTCAGCAGATAGTCATACGCGCCATTCCGGATCGCTGCCAAAGCCACGGAAATGTCGTGGACTGCCGTCACCATTATTGCCGGCATATCCGGATAACAATCCTGAACGCGGTCGAGCAGCGCAATGCCATCCATCTCGGCCATCATCAGGTCGGAGAGCATGAGCTGGAATTCTTCTCCTGAGCCCAAGACTTCCAACGCCTGCTTTCCAGACGCTGCCTGCATGGCCGTGTACCCAGCATTTTGCAGCATGGACGTGACGATCTCGCGTATCGCCTCTTCGTCGTCAACGACCAGGATTCGTTCGGATGTCATCGAGTGGTTGGTTTACTTGTTGGTGAGAGCCCTCACATTCTAAACGTAGGAATGCTTTTCAACTCTTGGGCTTTTCTCTAGGACACTACCGGAAGTAACTTTGTTGAGTCCCAAGGGACACCTCCACCTCATTAGCTTTACAAGAGAGGAGAAGCTTCGAAACCGTGGATATGGCCGTCCTATCCAGACGCAGATTACCGGGATAATCCTATGTAAGGATTACACGAGCTTCAAAGCAAGCTTTTTGGGAAAGATTGGTATCCAGATACCAACTATGAGCTTTGTAGTTCCTGTGGAAAACTCCCAGATAAGTTCCTTCCGGAGTTCGATAGATTCCTCCCGCGATTACCTGAGGCCTCGAAATGCCGGAAAATCCTTCGTTTGGGCAGGATTTTGGCCGATGCTTGGGCGTGTTCCCGTTATTCCTGAGCTGCCTCCGGCCAGCACCGTCCAGCTACAAAGAATTGGAGAGCTAACTGCAACGGTAATGGCAGAACGTCAGCAATCGCCACTCGAAAGACTGAGCAACGCAAGAAAAGGACCCCTGAATGTCGAGTCTGGTGGACGGAATCCAATTGGCGACTTTTCTCCCCATCGTTCAGCATGCCGAACAGGCTTCTGTAGATCGTTATAAAGATGTTTTCGAAGGCAATCGTCACCGCGTGTATTCACTGGCCTTCTACATGACGGCAAACGAGCTCACTGCCGAAGACGTCATGACTAGCACTTTTTGCCGCGCTTTTGCGACAAGCTCAAAGCCGGAAGCGGAAACAATCGACCGGGCGCTGGTGACTGAGCTGCGTGAACTCACGCCTATTGGGAATCTTACGATTCAATGCAAACCGACAGAGCAGGTGAGCCAGGTTCGTCGAAATACAAGAAGGGCTGATCTGGAGAATGCGGTTGTCCAACTCCCATCCACCGAGAGGCTCATCTTCCTCATGCACGACGTCGAGAACTACGATCATGCACGCATCGCGAGAACCATTGGGATCACGGAAACCGAATCAAAAGCCGGGTTGTTCCAGGCTCGACTGAAGCTGCGAGAAATTCTGGCAAACTAATATCCCTATAAGGTTGGAGGGGAATAGGCAGGATTCACTTCTTTTGGCGTTCTTCTCTCTTTCTCTTAGCCCAACCTTCTTTCACCACCTGCATTCCGCGGGCGATAGCCAATGAGTCTGCGGGTACTTCAGCGGTGATGCACGACGCAGCGCCAATGTATGCTCCATGTCCGATCTTCACCGGAGCGACGAGAGTAGAGTCGCTGCCTACAAAAACTCCATCTTCGATGACAGTCTTGTGCTTGCTTACTCCATCGTAATTGCAAATGATGGTGCCCGCGCCAACATTTACGCCGGCGCCGACTTCCGCATCTCCCAGGTAGGTGAGGTGATTGGCTTTCGAGCCGCGGCCGAGGCGCACCTTCTTCATCTCGACGAAGTTCCCCACATGCGCACCTTCACCAATCTCGCTTCCCGGACGTAATCGGGAGTAGGGACCGACGATTGCGCCATCAGCGACTGAACTGTCGTCGAAGACGCAGCCCGGGAGCACATTTACATTCTTTCCAATCTGCGAATTCGTGATCACTGAATACGAGCGTATCCGGCTACCCTCGCCGACTACGGTATTGGAGCGTAGCTGTACAAAAGGCTCGATCGTAGCGTCCGGAGCAACGCGTACTTCTTCGTCAATCACGCACGTTTCAGGCTTGAAAATCGTTACGCCTTCGCTCATCAGTTGACGGGCCTTGCGCATGCGCATGTTTGCGTCGAGACCCGCGAGTTCTGCGATCGTGTTGCCGCCCAAAACCTCATCCGGATCATGCGCGCGAATGGCCATGACCTTCTGGCCCTCGGCTACCAAAAGAGCGGCCATATCGGTGAGGTAGTATTCGCCGTGAGGATTGTTCGTCTGAAGGCGATGGATGTGGGCGAACAACGGCTTAGAACTGAATGCGTAGAATCCCGAATTGATCTCCCCGATATTCGACTGTTCCGGCCGAAGGGACTTCTGCTCCACAATTGCCGCGACCCGGTTTGTTGAGCCCTCGCGCAACACGCGTCCATAACCAGTGGGATCCGCGGGCGCCGCGGTAAGAATGGTCATCGCCGCATCTTCTTCGATATGAAAATCACGAATGCGCCGAATCGTTTCCGGATGAATCAGTGGCGCATCTCCTGACAACACCAGGAAGTGTGCGTGCCGAGCCAGCTCTCGCTGAGCTGTCTGGATTGCGTGTCCTGTGCCGCGTTGCTCAGCTTGAAGCACGAAATTCACTCCCGTGTGGGCGACCGCTGAACGAACGCTCTCCGCTTCGTATCCAATGATTACGTAGATGTTCGGCGGGGGCACAACCTCCGCTGCCGAGCGAATCACATGCGCGACCAGTGGCTTGCCTCCAACCTCGTGCAAAACTTTGGGACGCTTTGATTTCAAACGAGTCCCTTTTCCCGCCGCCATAATCGCGATCGCAAAGTCCTGTGATGGCATGGAGCAATGGTACAAGGTTTACTGTTCGTGCTCAGTATTGCGGCACTTACCGACTCTGAAAGTGAGAGAGAGCAAGAACACGGAAAAATGCAGGGGACGTTTTCGAAAATTGCACCGAAGTCGTCGAATTCTGTAAATCTTGTTTATAGCCAGGGAGTTAACAGTGATCGTCGGGCATTTTGCTCGCACGCACCGGTAAGCAAAGCACGTTACCCCCCTTCGGGGCCTCGAAAAACATTTTTCGGGCATGCACAGGGAATATCTCGAGCAGTCTCAGCCGCACAACTCCTCTGCCCAGTGTCCGCTGACACTCACATGGAAAAGCCATCCAGATTAGCAACTAAATAATTAGTTACTTTTTTTCTGCCTAGTCGTCTAATCAAGCAGAGGAGAAGGATGCCGCGCAAGCAGTCCGAAACCCTGACACAAGCGGAGCTGCGGTTAATGAACGTGCTCTGGAGTAAGGGGCCAGCCACAGTACAGCAGGTGCTCGACTGGCTCGCCACGGACTACGACCTGGCTTACAACTCGGTTCTCACCACGATCCGCATATTAGAAAACAAGGGCTATTTGAAGCACACCAAGGATGGTCGTGCGCACATTTATCGCCCAGTAATCGCGCGTGACGAGGCGAGCAGGTCGGAGGTGCGACATCTAGTCAGCCGGTTCTTCGGTAATTCTCATCACTCTCTTCTCTTGAATCTTCTGCAAGAGCAGGAACTCAACGCTGAGGAGATCAAGCAGCTGCGGCAAATCTTAGAGGCGAGCGAGCGCAAATGAGCGTGCTTTCAGCAATTCAATCCGCTGCTCAAGTCGTCGGCGGACGCCTGATATCAGGACTAGCCGCAGGGCTCCTCCTGGCCGCGCTGACTGCTGTGGTGATTCGAGCTTTCCGCACTTCCAGCACTAGATTTGCGGTTTGCTTTCTAACCCTCGTGGCAGTTGCCTTTCTCCCTATCGCCTCCTGCTTTGTCAGTGGTCATGTCACGGGAGTTCAGTCGGCTGAAGGCATCGCTATTCCAAGCCGATGGGCTCTCGCCCTTTTTGGTCTTTGGATGGTCGGCGCTGGAATTGGACTCATCAGGATCGCCGCAGGACTGTGGCGCGTTCATAGAATCCGTCGCCGTAGCGTAGAACTGGCCGAGAGCGTTGCTTCTGGATCAGCAGCTCGTGCGCTGCTTAAGTCGGATCCGACATTGAACTTGAACCTCGCCGAGACTGCGAACCGGCCTGTCGCGCTTTGCATTTCCGATGACGTGTCAGTACCAACAGCGCTCGGCTTCTTTCGACCCGCGATCCTGCTTCCTTCGTGGGCGATGAGAGAACTTTCGGCCGACGAACTCAACTCAATTCTGCTGCACGAACTCGGGCATCTTCGCCGCCGGGACGATTGGACCAATCTCGCACAAAAAATCTTGCAGGCTCTGCTCTTCTTTCATCCTGCGGTGTGGTGGATCGATTCGCGACTTGCGTTGGAACGCGAGGCTGCCTGTGATGACCTGGTCGTTGCGAAAACCTGTGATGCTCGCGGCTACGCCAAATGCCTGGTCTCTGTTGCGGAAAAAAGCGTGGGACGGCGCCCATTTGCGGTTGCCGTTGCGGCGGTCAGCCGGATTCGCGAGACTACTGCGCGTCTCACACGGATTCTCGATCAGAACCGACCGGCAGGAACCCAAGTATGCAAGCCAGTCCTAGCGACTTTTGCGACATTGACCCTGGCTTTTCTGATCGAAATGCCGCGTATGCCTGCGATCGTCGTGTTCAGCGATGCGGCTCCAGCGACCATTGCACAAAATCATCCTGCGGTAGCCAACGTCGCACAATCGATCGCTGCAATCGTGTCGACGTCGGCCCAAATTGAAACCAGCATGGGGGAAGGTCTTTTGCATCCGGCTCTCCGGAAAGCGGAGCTGCGAACTCGAGGTGCGAGAGGTTCCAGAAATGCAGCGCTAATCAATTCAGCACTAACAAAAAGTGTGCTCACGAATGATATTGAGACGAACGCGAAGCTAAAGCCATCGCTCAGGCTTGCACGTGCAAACTGGAACCAAGAACAAATGACTGCGAATCAAGCGGCGATAGTGCCCACTCTGCTGCTAGTAATGCAGACCGTGATTTGCGATGAATACGGGAATTGCTTCGTAAGCGTCAGGTCGTGGCAAGTTTTAACCGTGCAGCAAACACTGAATCAAGCCCAAAACGGAAACGGCTCCAAGTCGATTTAGGGCTTTTTTTTCAACATATCAACTAATTAATTAGTTTTACGAAGGAGACAAAAGCAGATGAGTAGTAGATGGAAAACAGCGCTCTCAAAACGCATGGTTGCGCCGGCGATTGCTTTGGCGACGATCATGTCTCTTGGAGCACATGAATTCTTTAAGCCAGACGTGGCGCAAGCTGCAGTCGGAACTCCAGCGCCGGCCGCAGCGGCTCTGGACGACAACAGCGTCAGCGCGTTGCTGTCGCTCGACAAGGCGATGGAGACTTTGGCTGCCCGCGTCACTCCGGCGATCGTGAATGTCACGGTTACGTCAAAGACGAAAGTAGATCTCTCGGCTGAGGGAATGCCGGAACTCCCCAACGGCATGCAAGGCTTCGGGCAGTTCTTCGGACATCCGATGCAGCCTCAGAACCGCATCGTGCATGGACTCGGAAGTGGCGTCTTCATCTCTCCTGACGGATACATCGTGACCAACAACCACGTTGTCGACGGGGCTACGGACATTCGCGTCACCATGAGCAACAAGCGAATTCTAAAAGCCAAGCTCGTCGGAGCAGATCCGCTCACCGATTTGGCTGTAATCAAAGTCAATGGCAGCAATTTTCCAAGCGTGCCATTCGGCGACTCTACCGAGCTGCAGCCTGGACAAACCGTGCTGGCATTCGGCAATCCTTTGGGATTCCGTTTCAGCGTGACTCGCGGCATCGTGAGCGCATTGAACCGTCCTAATCCGGATTCGAGCGATCCGCATAAGCCTGGACAGTTCATTCAGACCGACGCGGCCATTAACCAGGGGAATTCCGGCGGTCCGCTGGTCGATGCTCACGGAGAGGTAGTGGGAATCAACACGTTCCTTATCTCGCCTTCCGGTGCCTTTTCGGGAATGGGCTTTGCCATCCCCACGCAGATCGTGAAGCCAATCGTTGACAAGCTCATCCGGTATGGAAAAGTTCGTCATTCCTATATCGGGATTGGTATCACCGACGTCACGCCAGAGAACTCCAAGTTCTTCCAGATGTCGAAGGCTTCGGGTGCTGTTATAACGCAAGTGGAACCGAACTCGCCTGGAGCGAAAGCCGGACTCAAAGTTGGCGACGTGATCACTAAAGTCGACGGATACGAAGTGAGCGATGCCGGCCAGTTGCAGGTGGAAATCGGGCAGAAGCAGCCTGGCGAAAAGGTGGAACTCCGGGTGATGCGCGATGGCAAGGAGCTCACTCTGCCGGTTACCGTTGAAGAACTCGGCAAAAGCAGAGGCAGCGACGAGGAGAGCGCCGCGAATCCCGAAGGCAAGGCTCGCTGGGGCATCGGCCTGAGCGAATTGAATTCTGAGACTCGTGCTCAACTTCAAGCTCCTGACGACGTTAAAGGCGCGGTTGTAGCCCGCGTACAACCGGGCAGCCCTGCGGACAATGCTGGTCTGGCGGCGGGCGATGTTATTCAGTCGGTAAACCGCAAACCGACGCAATCTGCGGCAGATGTGAAAGAAGCCCTGTCGAAGATTCCCAACGGAGAGGATGCTCTGGTCCGGATCTGGAGCCAGGGCGGAAGCACCTTCCGAGTGATGCACTCTGGGAATCAGGGCTAGTTCGAGAAGGCGGTGCATCATATGCACCACTTTCTTCGCATAAACCCAAAACTGAACATTGAGGATACGGAGGATCTTTTTATTATCATTCCGAACCGCCGAGGCATGGGCGGTCAGGAATCCCTATGAAATGCTAAAATGCTCTGAGCACGCCAGAAGTTGTGCTTCCAACCCTCGGCAGCTCCTAGAGCTGAAACAGACCTATCGCAGTCCGCAGGATTCCTTACCGCCGAAAAGCAGCGGTTCGAACAAGGATCCAGAACTCCGTGTTCAAGTGCAGTTATCCGTACTTTGTCGGATCGGGAATTCCCGCTTCGGTAAATCCTTTATGCCGCAGCTGGCATGAGTCACAGCGTCCGCAGGCGAGTCCTTCTGGAGAAGGGTCATAGCAGCTCGAAGTGAGTGAGTAGTCCACGCCGAGTTCGCAACCTGTCGCGATGATTTGCGCTTTCGACATTTGAATTAAGGGCGCATGGATTCTGACTCTATGACCTTCGACACCTGCCTTAGTTGCAAGGTTCGCCAGTCTTTGAAAGGCGTCGATGAACTCCGGACGGCAGTCGGGATAACCGCTGTAATCCCGCGCGTTCACCCCGACGAATATGTCAGTGGATGCGATAACCTCAGCTAATCCGAGTGCGAACGATAGAAAAATGGCGTTGCGCGCGGGCACGTACGTGATGGGAATGGCATTCGATATTTGCGATTCGGGACGATCCTTCGGCACATCGATGTCCCCGGTAAGTGCAGAGCCCCCAAATTGGCGCAGATCAAAGGAAATCACGGAATGCTCAGCGCCAAAAACCGCCGCCAGCTTCTTCGCTGCGTGCAATTCGACCCGATGTCGCTGACCGTAATCGAAGCTGAGCGCGTGCGGTGCGAAGCCATCGCGACGCGCGATCGCGAGCACGGTGGCTGAATCGAGGCCGCCGCTGAGTAGGACCACTGCTTTGGGTTTCATTTGTATTTCCACCATCTGGATTCTGTCGTGCTTCCTACGGAAGTTTGTAGCAGCTTAAGAGCCTTTGAAAATTCTTGTGGCACAGCCGCCCTCGGCTGTGGCTCTGCCCAAAGCCAAGGCAGCTAGCATGCATGCACCGCGAAGCCTCAAGCCGCCATCATCCATCCTTCCATGTAGAAGGAATGCAGTAGAAACTCGTGTCCCTAATGGTGGCGGAAAATGGCCGGAGTTTGAATTTGGGCGGAGCCACAGCCGAGGGCGGCGGTGCCAAAAAGATAACGGGCCGCTTTAACGAGCTGAAGTCCTTCCTGCTAAAACTAGTTTACGAAACTCAACGACTGAACCCTCATGACGCTGCAGCCTGTATCCTTTTCCTCGTGCCCATCATGCTTCAAGCCCAGCACCTGACTCGTGCTGTAAGAAGCAAGATCATCGTGAACGACGTCAGCTTCGATGTGAACGCCGGCGAGTTGCTAGCGATCGTCGGGCCTAGCGGGGCAGGGAAGTCATCGCTGCTGCGGTTGCTCAATCGACTGGACGAACCCACAAGCGGCACTGTACTCGTCGAAGGCAAGGATTATCGCGAAATTTCCACGCGAGATTTACGACGTCGCGTCGGCATGGTCATGCAGCGACCCTTCGTCTTCCCTGGCACAGTTGCAGAGAATCTTGGCTTTGGTCCGCAGCAGCAAGGACGAACTCCTACCGATGACGAGATCGAGCAGCTGCTGCGGGATGTCGGACTCATAGGCTATGCCGGCCAGGATGTCAGGCATCTTTCCGGAGGCGAAGCCCAGCGCGTGTGCTTCGCTCGCGCTCTGGCGAATCAGCCTGCCGTTCTCCTGCTGGACGAGCCTACATCGGCGCTCGACGAAACTGCCAAGCTTGACGTGGAAACAGTGATTCGCAGGATTTCGGCGCAGGGAGTGACCTGCGTGATGGTTACGCACGACTTTCGCCAGGCGCGCCGGCTGGCCATGCGCGCTGCTCAACTTGCGTTCGGCAAGCTGGTCCGAGTCGGACCTGTATCCGAGGTGCTGAATGTTGAAACAGCTCTTTCCTAATCAAGTAGCGCTTGGATTTGCCCAAGCTGGAGTAACGGCAGTGCTCGCCATGATCGTTGGGTTTGCAGCCCGCAAGCGCGGTATTCACGTCGAATTGGAGACCCTGATCGCGCTCGGTCGTGGATTGGCGCAGATTGTTGCCGTAGGGTTTGTGCTCGTCTTGATGCTCAAAGGCCCGCAATGGACGAGCGCCTTCATGCTCTCAGCGATGGTGATCGCGGCTGGAGCTACATCGGCGCGGAGGACAAAGAAAATCCCTGGTTCGTTTCAAGTTTCATTCTGGTCCATCCTGCTCGGATCGGGTTCGGTGATCGCTGTGATGACCTGGGCTGGCGTCATCGATGGGGCCATAACATCCATCGTTCCCGTGGGCAGCATGATTATCGCCAATGCGATGAACACGAATGCTCTCGCGCTCGATCGATTTTGGGCTGAGGTGGAGTCACACGTCGGCGAGATCGAATCAGCCCTGGCGCTGGGCGCTGCACCCGACGTTAGCGTTTCTCCGGCAGTCGAGAAGTCATTCTCTGCGAGTCTGATTCCAGCGCTGAATAACCTGCGCTCCCTGGGATTGGTTTGGATTCCGGGTCTCATGGCAGGCATGGTGCTGACGGGATCTTCGCCGCTCTATGCGGCGATTTATCAGTTCGTCGTGATTGCCATGATCTTTGCTTCATCCGGACTAACGTCGCTCATCTCCACGAGCTTGATCCGTCACCGAATCTTCACGCCTGCGCAGCAGTTGGCGATAGCGCGGTGAATGGGCCGATCGAGCGCACACCAGCGCTCGACGGCCCGGAAACCCGCGGGAGGACTCTTCCGGTTAACATGACAGAGTTCTGGAATATCGAAATCTTTAGGATGCCGGCGAGCTCAGAATCTCCTTCGCCGCTCGGTATCCGCTGGCGATTGCGCCGTGAACTGTTCCGTGATGTCCGGCGAAATTTGTGGCCTCGCCGGCGAAGAACAGCGTGTTGGCAATGGGCGCAGCGAACTCGCGCTGCATATCGCAGCCGCCCCGTGCCACATAGCTGTATGCGCCTTGAGAATACGGATCGTTCTGCCAATTATGCGTGTAGGTATGCGTTAGCTCTTCGTGACAACTCTCAACTGGGATGTGGAAGACGCGCGCAAGCGAATTGAGCGCGCGCTCACAAATCTGATCATCACTTAAGAGCGAAAGTCGCTCGGCTGCATCGGCTGGAGCCCATCCGGTAAGCAGCGGCACGTCAAGAGGTGCGAAAGCCCACCACGTGGGAAAATCCGGATCTCTAGAAAACAGAAACGACATCTTCGCAAGCGGCTGTCCCTCCGCATTCATGTCCGCCCAGAAACGTCTGCGAAAGGTCATGCTCACGCGGATCACGTCACCCACGCGGAGCGCTGAGAGAGATTTCGCCTTTTCTGCGAGAGGCGGATCGAACCGGATCACACGGTTCGTGGCGCCCTGTTTCTGGACCAGGGCGAGAGGCAAAGTCGAGAGAAGCCGAGGAGCTGAGATCGTGAATCGAGAATTGCTGTTGCGAATTGCGCCGACTTCTACGGAGCCCTGTCTCCACTTCACTTGAGTAACAACCGTGCTCAGCTCAAGTTTGGCGACATTCCCGCGGAGGTTTCGGGAAAGCGCAGCGACGAGATGACCATATCCTTGCGGCAGGCGGAACTGGCTATCGCCATCGATCTTCTCTTCGGCCTCGATGCCTTCAATGAGCGATTGCACACTGATCTCCTCAGGATGCGCGGCGTGAAATCCGCGAACGTACATACAGGCTGCTCGCTTGTCTTCGTCGCTGATCTCCGGGTCTTGGAGTTGTTTTACGAAAGCCTCGAAGGATTGCTGCGGCAATCCGTGCTTCTTCATCGCGTCGAGAACTTTTTCGATGCGTTCCCAGAAATCGCATTTGCCGATGCCATGCTCGTTTGAGCAAAAGGGTTGTCCTTTGATTTTTACCGCGCGAATGTCGGCGCCGCTGATTAAGTCGAAAACCTCCGGGGGATGCCCGTGCACGAACTCAGCTCCAAGCTCGACCGCAGTTTCGAATTCTGACGGATGGATTGTGAGAACCCGCCCACCAATGCGGTCTCGTGCTTCGAGAACAAAGACGCGAACTCCAGCCTGGGAGAGCTTTCCCGCGGCGGCTAAGCCTGCGACTCCAGCACCGATGATGAGCACGTCAGGTTGAAATGATTCCATATGAATTGGATGACAACACGTAAACAGCCGGTGCTATTCCGAATGACTCATACTTGTAGCGAAGAAGCCGGCTTCAGCCGTGCCGTTAAGGAAGCAGTCAGAATCTTTGGCTTTAGCCGCTGAGCTCACCTGAAAGCTAACGCGATGCAGGCAATCCTTCCAGCGAATAACTCGCGACTTCAGCGGCTGAAGCTTACAAACTTTGCATCAATTGCTTAACGGCACGGCTAAAGCGATGCCCGTTCCACTACATCAGTCCCAATCTTCGGGGTTCAGCAATTCGGCAGGTGGACCGCTGGCGATGATTCGTCCACCTTCCATTACGAGGACTCGCTCGCCTAGTGCGAGAGCTTCTCGAACAGAATGCGTCACGTAAAGGACCGGGACGGTCCTGGCTGTGTTCCAATTGCGCAGATCGGTGACGATGTTCTTTCGCGTCGGCCGATCCAACGCTGCCAGTGGTTCGTCCAGTAAAAGTGCATGTGGCTCTGTGACGAGCGAACGTGCCAGCGCGACACGCTGGCGCTCACCTCCTGACAGATCTCCCGGCTTGCGATCTTGCAAGCCTTCGATGCCAAACTGCGCCAGCATCTTGCGGCTGCGCTCAGTCGCGGTGTTGCTCGGCTCGTGGGGCAGTCCATAGGACACATTTTCGGCAACGCTGAGATGTGGAAACAAGGCAAGACTTTGGAATACATATGCGAGTCGCCGCTGCGAAGGCCAAAGATTCAAGCCTTGTTTTGAGTCAAACAGCACTTGATTATTCATCGCGATTTTGCCGCAATCAGGCGTCTTGATTCCGGCGATGCAATCCAGGACTGATGTCTTGCCTGCTCCCGAATGGCCGAAGAGCACGGTAAAACCGGAGGGAACCTCGAAGGCACAATCGAGTTGGAAGGATGAAGAGATTTGCAGTCGGATTTCAGCTGTAAGTACGTTCAAGCGTTGCGCGCGCTCGACCACCAGAGTGAGCTTCGTCGATTTAGAGCGTACACGAGGGCGAGCGTCACGAAAGAGAAAATCAGCAGCAGCACTGACGTTCGCGCGGCGACTGTGTAGTCCAGAGCCTGCACTTCATCGTAGATCGCAATCGAGATCGTCTGTGTCACACCGGGAATGTTGCCGCCGACCATCAGCACCACCCCAAATTCGCCGATGGTATGCGCGAAGCTCAGTACTGCTCCTGTGAGTACCCCGGCTTTTGCCAGAGGCAACGTGATTGTTTGGAACCTGCGCCACCGCGATGCGCCGAGCACCGCTGCCGCGTCGAGAAGCTTGGGATCCACCGAGCCGAATGCATTTGCCATGGGTTGAACCGCAAACGGCAGGCTGTAAAGGACTGATGCTATTACCAATCCAGGAAAGGAAAACGTGAGCCGCGTGGAGAGCACGGACTCGGCAAACCGGCCAAGCGGACTCCTTGGACCAAGAGCTACGAGCATGTAATAGCCGAGCACTGTGGGTGGCAGAACCAGCGGCAGTGCAACCACTGCTTCCACCAGAAACTTCCAGCGGCCTCGCGAGAGTGCGAGCCAATATGCGAGAGGAGCGCCGATAACCAGCAGCACGAGACACACAGTCGCTGCAAGGCGGAAACTCAGGAGAATGGCTGGCCAGTTCATTGCGCCTTCTCCGGCCGTTGGAATCCGTTTTCAGCGAAGAGAGATTGCGTTTCCGCGCTCTCGAGGAACTCGACAAAACGTAGTGCCGACTTCTTATGGGCAGATGCTTTCATGACAACCGCAGCCTGCCGAAGCGGCGGATACAGTTCCTGCGGAATCATGAAATATGTGCCGTTGCCTTTCATGGCCGGAGCCAGCACGAGCGAGAGCGCGAGGATCGCGGCATCGGCGTTTCCGGAATTGGCAAATTGCGCCGTTTGCGAGATGTTTTCCCCAAGCACGAGTTTGGAGGAAACGCTTTGCCACAGCTCAGCTTTGCCAAGCACAGTTTTGGCGGCACGACCGTAGGGAGCATGTGCGGGGTTGGCAATTGCAAGCCGGCGAATCTGCGGATCAGCAACAACACTGAGACCTTTGCTGACGTCGATCGGCGAATTGCTCGGAACCCAAAGCACAATCTTTCCTATGGCGCACTCGTACAACGATCCCGGCTCGGTTAGCCCCTGAGCCTCCAGCTTCTTTGGATATTCCAAGTCTGCAGAAAAGAAAACATCAAAAGGAGCACCGTTCTGAAGCTGAGCAAAGAAGTTTCCAGAGGACCCGAAGACCAGCTTCACCTTGCTGCCGGTGTTCGTTTCGAAGCGGCTCGCGATCTCCTTCATGACCGGCTGTAGATCGGCGGCGGCGGCGATTGTCAGTTCTTCCTGGGCAAAGATCGGCAATGCGCTAGCGAAGATTAATGTGACGGTAAGAAGGAGTGTCAACCGGCTCTCTCGCACCATTCAGAACGTAGATCCGAAGCCTTCGCGCGGGTTTTTTACTCCAATGCTTAAAACCTGGCCCGAAGGCGGCCGGATCCACCGAATCCAGCATGCACGATTGCATACGATTTGACTTAACTAGTCAATACGGATTAACACGAAGCTGAGGACTCAATCGGGCAGCACAATCATTACTTCGGTCGATTTCACCAATGCCACGGCGACCATGCCCTTGGCAAGGCGCATCTCCCGGGCAGCATCGGCAGTGATGATGGAAGTAATCTTCTGGTCGCCGATGCCTAGCGTCACCTGAGCAAGAAGTCCGTCGATCTTGAGATCCATGATTCTTTCGATGAGCTGGTTTCGGCCGCTGATTTTGCGAAAGGTCTGGCGACGTTTGGGGACTGCGCCGTGCTTGCGAATCGAAGCAAGATACTTGTCCAGTTCCGATTCGGGCACGCGATGATGCCCGCCAGGAGTGAGCACTGTCTTCAGCTTGCCTCGATAAATCCACTGTTTTATCGCAGGATAGCTGATGCCAAGTACTTGGGCGGCGTCACGCGGGGTATAGAGTTTCATGAGATAGCTGCTAAGCTCTGAGCTTGTCAGCTGCTGAGCTCAAGTCCAGAGAGCCTAAGGAAGGGCGTTGGTTTTGGCCATGCCGCTGAAGTGCGCAGGCCTAATGTTCCGACTTTAGCCGCGGTGTTATTTTTTTCAAACCAGTTTTTCCTGAGTTCTCTGATACACAGTCGCAAAGTTAACAACGGCAATAAGGTTAATCCCTCGTCCGGCGCGGCTAAAGCCGACGCCCTTCCATAAGCCAGCTGCTTAGCAGCTCAGCATCTAAATGTGGCAATGGCTCAAACCCCGCTTTGCCAGATATTTCTGGTGATACTCCTCAGCGCGATAGAACGTGGACGCGGGCGTAATCTCCGTCACGATTTGGCGACGGAACCTACCTGAGGCTTGCATCTTCTCTTTCGAGGCGCGGGCGAGGCGCTCTTGTTCGGGCGAGTGAAAGAAGATCGCTGAGCGGTATTGCGTGCCGATGTCGGGCCCTTGACGATTCAGGGTTGTGGGATCGTGCGATTCCCAAAATGTGTTCAGCAGCTGGTCATAGCTAACCTTTGCCGGATCGTATGTCACCTCAACCACTTCGGCGTGGCCGGTTTCATCGGTGCAAACGTCCTGATACGTCGGGTTCTGCATGTCGCCACCAAGATAGCCGACGGCGGTGTCGATAACGCCCGGAATTTGCCGGAAACTTTCTTCAACTCCCCAAAAGCATCCAGCGCCAAAGGTTGCGGTTTCCATGATGACTCCTAAGGAGATTGTAGTGTCGTCCAAACAGAAACGACAGTACGGCGAGCCGAAGTATTGCCGGAAGCGGGCGATTCTGCAGTTTTAGGGAGGGCACCGGCTTCAGCCGTGCAGTAGGAACTGGCATTGCGTTTTAGCCACTGAGGTCCGCAGGGTACCGCGGCGGCTGAAGCCGGAACTGTTTAATGAGCATCCTGGCGGCACCGAAAGCCGGTGCCCCTCCCTAAACCGCATGTGCCCTCTTCGGCGCTCGTCTCTACATCGATTAGATTCACCTGTCCTTTAACCGAAACACGAATTTCAGCCCTGACCATGTCTGGTCTACTGCGCAAACCTTCACATCCACGAGTCCGGCTTTGAGGCCCATCTCGCGAACGATATTCTCATCCAAATCCGTGGCAACGCCGGCAGCTTTCTTGGGCCAGGAGATCCAGAGCATGCCGTTGGTATTCATTGCGGCGCGCAGCTTGGGCAGTTCCGTGTCCAATGCTTTTCGGCTTGACGTGAAAAAGTGCAGGAAGTCCAGTCCTTTGCTGAGCTTCGGCGCTCGATGAAAGTCCCCGATGTTCCGGAGTTCTTCTTCGTAGCCGGATGGATTTCCGGCAAACCACGCTTTCTGTCCTGGTTTAATGCCCAGCTTCTTGAATAGCGGAGTGCCTGAGTAACCGGCGGTCTTCATGTTGCATCCTCTTACTGCCATAGGCGCAGCGTTGGATATACTGCCGATTCGAGCGCAATTGCGCAAGCAGGCTGTGCATGGGACTCATCATTCGCTCCTCCGACATTCACGCTGCAGGCTGCTACACGACGACGAAGATCCGCAAGGGAACGTTTGTGGTTGAGTACACCGGTCCACTCATCTCGCCCGAGCAGGCCGACGAAATCTACGATGGACGCTCGACAACGTACTTATTTGGATTGCGAGATGGTAAGCGCATCATCGATGGACACGGCACGGCGATGTTCATCAATCATTCTTGCGATGCCAACTGCGAGACCGAGGAGATCGATGGGCACGTCTGGATCATCGCCATTCGCGACATCGAAGCCGGTGAAGAGCTCACGTACGATTACATGCTCTACGACGGAGCAGAAGATGATCCGGCTCCTTGCTTCTGCGGCTCTAAGAATTGCCGTGGAACCATGTATTCAGCGGAAGATATCCGGCGGCAGAAGCGAGTCAAACGTGCGACGAAGGAGTGATCCGGTACTCGTTTGAAATTTCCGATTGGGCCGTTCTCCCCTGGTGCAGATTGTGACCGGGTTTTCCTCATACTTTCCGGGTAACCCTCTGATTTTTCACTTGATATTTACTCTTTGCCTTCTCATAATCAGAGTGAAAAGAAAGCGAATGGCCTTACGAACCTGAGGTGAAACGAACCTCAACCATGCCAGGTAAGAGGCGAATCAGGAGCCGTGGAAAGATATCTTCGAGCTGAAGTAATCCGCATGCTGCGCATCACCCCGCGTCAGTTGGCGGGATGGGAGCGCGCAGGACTGATCGCTGTTGCTGAAAGTTACTCCTTTTACGATCTTCTCCAGATCAGGAAACTAAGCGAACTGCGAGCCAAGAAAGTCAGGCCTGCAATGATTCGTGCCTCGCTCGATGCTATGCAGCGGCAGGTTTCGGGCATGCAAAATCCCTTGCTCGAAGCCGGAGTTTTTTCACGCGGCTCGCGGCTTACGTTTCGGCATGAGGGACGTGAACTCGATCCACTCGCCGGCCAGTTCCTGCTCGCGTTTGATCGGCCAAAGATCGTGGAGGCGCGGACTGCGCAACCGCGAGTGGCTAAAACGGCCTCTGAGTTGTTTGTGGTTGCGGTTGCGCTGGAGGAGAATCCGGCGCGGCAGCAGGAGGCGCTGGCTACCTACAAGCGTGTGCTCGAGCTCGATCCGCGGCATGCTGCTGCTTGTATCAATTTGGGAACCATCTACTACAACCAGCAGAATTATCGCGAAGCCGAAAATCATTATCGCCGCGCAGTGGAAATCGATGCGCGATACGCGCTGGGTTTCTTTGATCTGGGCAACGTGCTTGACGAGACTGGACGCCTGACCGAGGCGGTCGAAGCGTATCGTTCTGCCATTGCAATCGCTCCCAACTACGCCGATGCGCATTACAATCTCGCGCTGGCATATGAGCGTTTGCGTAAGCCGCGCAAAGCGCTCGCGCACTGGCGTGCGTATGTGCGCATGGATCCTGTCGGAGCGTGGTCCAACTACGCTCGTGGACAAATGCAGAAGATCCTCGAAAACGAGAAGCTGCGCATCGTGTGGCGCAAGCCGGGCCTCGTTCCGCACGCAAAGTAACCTCCTGGAAACTTGCGAATCGCGAGTTTATCCCTGGCCCTCTGCCCGACGCGGCGCGGTTCCCGAAATGTTAAAATCACCTCTTTGTCTGCCTTTTGGAGTCATCCTGATGCCTCAAGTACTCATCGAAACCGCCGCACGACCAGCGCCGCTCACGAATTTTACCGAGGATGAAGTCCTGTTTCGGGACAACGTGCGCCAATTCGCCGAAGAGAAACTGCGCCCGCTAGTACGCGAGATGGATGAGAAACAGGTTTTCGATCACGGATTAATCGAGCAATTTTTCCAGCTTGGATTGATGGGCATCGAAATTCCCGAGCAATATGGGGGCGGCGCAGGCGGTTTTTTCGAAGCTATCGTTGCGGTCGAAGAGATCTCGCGCGTTGATCCGTCGGCGGGAGTGCTCGTGGATGTGCAGAATACGTTGGTGAACAACGCCCTGTTGCGCTGGGGGAATGAGGAGCAGAAGCACCGGTATTTGCCGCGCATGTCAGCTGACACTGTTGGCGCGTACGCGTTGAGCGAGGCTGGTTCTGGTTCGGATGCATTGGCGATGCAAACGCGTGCTGAGTTGCGCGGTAACGAATACGTCATTAACGGCCGCAAACTTTGGATCACGAACGGCAAGGAAGCCGGCGTCTTTGTATTGTTCGCGAATCTCGATCCTTCAGCGGGATATCGAGGAATCACCGCGTTCATTGTAGAAAGAGAATTTCCAGGTTTCTCCGTCGGCAGGAAGGAGGACAAGCTGGGCATTCGCGCCTCCAGCACCTGCGAGCTGATTATGGAGGACCTGCGCGTTCCAAAAGGGAATGTCCTCGGCGAAGTTGGTAAAGGTTACAAGATCGCGATCGGGACCTTGAACGAGGGGCGCATTGGTATCGGCGCGCAGATGCTGGGACTCGCCCAAGGAGCGTGGGAAGCCGCCGCAAAGTACTCGCAGGAGCGAAAGCAATTCGGCAAGCCCATTTCGGACTTCCAGGGAATTCAGTTTCAACTGGCGCAGATGGCGACCGACATTCAGGCCGCGAGATTGATGGTTTATAACGCAGCGCGCATGAAAGATGCTGGACAGAACTTCGTGAAAGAAGCTGCGATGACGAAGCTGTTCACTTCGCAGGTCGCCGAACGCGTGAGTTCGCTGGCGGTCGAGATCTACGGCGGTAACGGATTCGTCAAAGAGTATCCGGTGGAGAAATACTTTCGCGACTCGAAGATTGGCAAAATCTACGAGGGCACGTCGAATATGCAGCTCCAGACGATTGCCAAGCTAGTGCTCTCAAAGTGAAATCAAGCAGCAATCGCCGCAGATTTCCGCGCCTGCTCGTGGGTGAAGAGGCGCGCGTTTACGACGACACCGGGCGCGAACTTGGTCTGCTGTCGCAAGTCAGCGGCAATGGAATGAATATCGAAGTCTCATCACTTCCGTTTGCGCAGTCGCTCGAACCGGGCCGCAGAATGCGGATCAGCATCGTCGAGTCAAGTTCGCGAGAAACGAATGTAGTGGATGTTGTTGTGCGTCGTCTGGAAGGCAACATCCTGGGCCTGCAGTTCGTGGACAAAGTAGCGGACTAGCTCTCGCTTCCGGATCGAAAACTAACCACGGGTATAATCCAAACATGTCGATCGTGAAGCACATCGGAGCTATCGCCAAGGGGATGGCGATTACCTTCAAGGAGATGTTTCAGCCTACGATTGTCGAGAACTATCCCGACGGCGCGGGACCGCTTCGTGGCGCCAGATTTCAGGAACGCTTCCGCGGTCTGCATGTGCTTCAGCGTGACGAGAACGGTCTGGAGAAATGTGTTGCCTGCTTCCTCTGCGCCGCTGCGTGTCCTTCGAACTGCATCTATATCGAAGCCGCCGAGAATACAGCTGAGAACCGCATCAGCGGCGCCGAGCGTTATGCTGCGGTCTATAACATCGATTACAACCGATGCATCTTCTGCGGCTATTGCGTGGAAGCCTGTCCTACCGACGCAATCACCCATGGCCACGGTTTCGAGTTAGCCACTTTCAACGCGACGAATCTCGTTTATCGCAAGGAACAGCTTCTCGCCCCGATTCCTGGAGGTAAGCTTCGCCCAGTGAAACCTGAGCCAGAGCTGGAAGCCGCTCATTAGTCACACGCGCCTTTGTCGCTGTGACCGATTCTCAGCTTGTGCTTATCCCAACGCTACAAACCCTGCGGCTCACGTTGCGTCCTCTGGAGCTTGCCGACGCTGACCAGGTGCAGGCCTTGTTTCCAAAATGGGAGATAGTCCGTTACCTGACGGCTCAAGTCCCATGGCCTTATCCAGCCGACGTCGCGTTTCAGTTCTACCGAACATCGCTATTCCTGCGATGGAGCGAGGAGATGCCTGGCAGTGGATATTGACGCTCAATAGTGCTCCGAGTGAGGTGATCGGGAGTATCGGCCTGACGAAGAACAAAGACGCGAACCGCGGCTTCTGGCTGGGCCTGCCTTGGCAGAGACAAGGGCTAATGACTGAAGCTTGCGAAGTGGTCACCGAGTACTGGTTCAGTACGCCGAAGTTTCCAGTCTTGCGAGTTCCCAAAGCGGTTGCGAATACGGCGTCGCGCCGGATCTGGGAAAAAGAAGGCATGCGCGTTGTGGCAGTGGAAGAACGCGATTAGGTATGCGGGCGCCTTTCAACAGAAGTATGGGAAATCGCTGCCGAAGAATGGCGTGCGCGCCAACCCCAATGGCCGGTAGCGGAATCAGAGTTCGTGAGGACACAGGAGATGATTCTGATTCTTCTCGTAATTCTGCTGGTGCTGGCTCTGGGAACAGCTCCGGTTTACCCGTACAGCCGGGGATGGGGCTACTACCCAAGCGGCACGCTCGGAACGATTCTGCTAATCATTCTGATCCTGTACTTACTCCACTACGTTTAAAGTGCAGGAATCAGAACGCCTTGCGGTGATTGTCTCAGCTTAAAGAATCAAATCCAACATAGCGTCCGCCTACCCAGCTTTGACGTTCTGGACTATTCAGCAAAGGTGCCGACGAAGGCACTTCGCTTGCCATGACGGTCCCAATCTACGCCTAACCCTGGGCCTTGGTATTCATCAGTCATGGCTACTGCCGCCATGGAGTGTTCAAGTTTCGTTAATGGCGGATAGTAGGTCGTCTCAGCGCCGCAGGTGTGGTCGCCTTCATTCAGTGCACGAGTTTGGATTTCAGCAAAGGTTCCTGCGCGCAGCGTTGCTTCTCCGTGATGCGCGTGATCGGGCAGCACGTTCATCTCAATCGTCGTCGGAATCACCCGAAGAACGGTGTCGGTGAGCTTTCCACCCATATGCTGCGCAAATGAAACCAACGCTTTCCGTTGGGCAGGCGTTGCCTGCTCATCGACCAGCATTACCGACTTGGCGGGATATGGATTAGCATACGGATCGCCGAGCGTTGCATTCGCCTTCACAGCAGCAATTACCGTGAGCCCATCGAGCTTTTGTCCGTTCCAACTTCCATTGCGGACATGCCACGCGAGCAGCGCCTGGTCCCCGACGAGTCCCACTTCACCGTTGGCGAAGCATTGCGCCACATAGACATCCGCGCTGCGACTTTCGAGATAGTCGCCGGTAATCTTTTGTCCTTGACTCGCGAAGGCCACTGCGCCACTCAGCAGAGTAACTAGTAGACCTTTCCAAACATTGCGCATACCGCACTCCCTCAATGACTTCGATGTTCCAGAACGGAAAAGAATTTAGCTTCACTCAGCTGTTTCGCTCAGCAAAATCCCTGCAAACCGCTTCTTTCATCGTCTCTCTGGCGAGACGAAAAGTCCAGTGTTTATGCGCCTTCCCAGATCACTCGCACTTGCCCGTTCCGTGACACGGACGATGCGCACGGCAATTGCCTGGTTCAGCTACTTGGCCGTCGGGCCCAATGCAGGTCTGCGTGTGTACACACCAGTAGTTGCCGTCGTTCGCCGGAGGCACTGTCGGATCGGGCTCCACGTTCAGATAGATACGCTTCCAGCGCAGCGACGGACAGAGATCGGGATGGCTCGTATTAAAGCGGTCGAAATCATTGACAATCATGCCTGTCCTCCTTTGGCAGCCTGAAGCAGAGCTCGTTTTACGGCTACTCGCGCCAGCTGGATCTTGTGCTTATTTCGGCCCAAACTTTTAGCATTCGCCAGGGCAGCAGCTCCCGCTGCGTCTGCGGTCTGTTCCGAAATCGTCTTTCCAGCAACCGCCTGCGCGGCTTCATTCGAAACCCAGGGAATGGGCGCAACGTGACTCATGACTACGCGCGCGGAACGAACTGTGCCGCCGTTCATGTCCAGCACTACTGACGCAGTGGCATACGGCCAATCGAAAGCTGCCTTTTGCCGCACTTCATAGTGAGAGGCCTTCGCTCCGGAGGGCTGGGCGGGAACGATCAAGTCGGTGATGATCTCATTGGGCCGTAGATCATGCTCGCGCTCATTTTCGCTCTTCGGGATGACGAAGAACTTCTCGAGAGGGATCTCGCGAGGTCCCTTTGGGCCAAAGAGACGAATGCGTGCGTTATAAGCGATTAATGCGGGAGCAACGCTGGACGGGCTCACAAAGTAAGCCGGTCCCTCATTCCCAAGAACCGCGTGATGACGATTGTCGCCAGCAACCACGAGCGACTTTCCATTCGGACCCATCGCAAGCAGTCCGAATCCATTTCGGAACCACCAGCATCGTGGACGCTGGCACATGTTTCCACCGATGGTGGCCACATTGCGAATCTGCGGACTGGCTGCATCTCCGGCAGCTTGCGCCAATATGGGGTAATGTTCTTTCACTTGCGCGTCCTCGGAGATTTCGAACAATGTCATGAGGGAACCGATGCGCAAACCTCGCGATGGAGTGAAGCTGAGGCCCCGCAGTTCCTGGACATCCTTCACGTTCACCAGTCGCTTGGGATGGACGATGTCGTCCTTCATCAAAGCAAGCAGATCGCTTCCGCCGGCAAGAACCTCAGCATCGTTCCATTGCTGTCCGAGAAGACCAACGGCCTGCTGTTTCTGTTTGGGACTGGTGTATTCGAAGGCTCTCATGCGCGGCCTCCTTCCGACTGGCCCTCAAGCGCTGCCAGGACGCGCTCCGGAGTAAGCGGCAAGTAGGGAACTCGCACGCCAATAGCATTGGCTACGGCATTCGAGATCGCCGCACCTGGCGAGACCGTCGGTGGCTCGCCAATTCCGATCACTCCCCTTTCGTCGTAACCGGGACCAGTCATCAGGCGTACCACCAGTTCGCCAACATCGCCGATTCCTGCGAGGCGATAATTATCCATACTGTTGTTCAGCATCAGTCCGGTCGTCTGATCCATCACTTTCTCTTCGTACAGCGCGTAACTCACGCCCATGATCATAGCGCCCAAAACTTGGCTTTCGGCCTGTTTGGGGCTGATCACAAGACCGCAGTCCTGGACGGCAACCATCTTGTTGATTTTCACGATGCCGGTTTCAATGTCGACCGACACGTCGGCCATCTGCACGCCCCCCACTCCGCTGTTGATCAGGTCGCCTTCTCCCGGATTCGTGCCGCGTACTGTGAGCGTCTGCGCCCCGAGTCTGGAACAGGCTTCCTTCCAGCCAAGGCCGCGGTTTGGATCACTGGCAACGCGCACCCGGCTCTCAACGATCTCTAACTCATTCGGCTGCGCATTCAGAGTGGCAGCAACTTTCGCAAGGAGTTGCCTCTTTGCGTCCGTAGCAGCGCGGAACGTGGCCGAACTGACTCCGCCAATGGTGCTGCTGCCGCCGGAGGCGCTGTCGGGCGGATATTGGTTGTCGCCGATCTGAAGACTGATTGCCTCCATAGGGATGCCGAGGGTATCGGCGGCAACCGTCAGTATTGAAGTTCTGGTTCCGGTGCCGATATCCTGTGTTCCCATTTTGATTTCGACTGATCCATCGGGATGGATTGAAAGATCGCAGTTGCTGGTATGTCCGCGTCCGCCCCAGGTGTGCAGTGCGAGCCCAAGGCCGCGTTTTACTGGGCCATCGGTCTTATCCCCGCGAGGATGCCACAGCGACTTCCACTGCATGAGGTCGTTGGCCACATCGAGCTCTTCAGAATAGATTTTCGAACGCGGGTCCAGCAGGTCGATGTTCTTCTTCACCAAGTCGAAGGCGTCCATTCCTAACTTCGCGGCAAGATCATCGAGCGCGCACATGGTGAGTACGCACATCTGCGGATGGTTTGGAGCACGCCAAGCGCGCGACGGTCCGATATGGTTTACCACGCCAACGTACTGTTTCTGCTGATTCGGTATCTTCCAGATATACGGAATGGCAAGTGATCCCGGCGCGGTGGGCCCGCCTGATCCCCACGCGTAAGACTCCCATGCGAGGAGCGTTCCGTCTTTTTTCGCGCCCACCTTCACGCGAGCGTAAGCCGATGGGCGGCAACCCGCAGTCTCCAGTTCGGTTGCTCGGTTGAGCATCATCTTTACCGGAACACCGCCTGCCTTTTTCGAGAGCTGCGCTGCGGCAATGCCCCACGGATCGAGGCCAAGCTTGCTGCCGAATCCACCACCCACATGGTCCTGATGCACGTGAACGTTTGCCGCAGGCATGTCGATGGCTTTAGCCACCTGTTCGCCAATTCCAGGAACGTTTTGCGTGGAAATGTGGAGGAAGAGATGATCCGGATCGGTCCACTCTGCGATGCTACCGTGGGTTTCCAGGCAGCAGTGAGTGATCACAGGTGAGCCATAGTAGCCCTCGTGCGTGACTTCAGACTGCTGAAATGCCGAAACGGGGTCTCCTACGGTCTCCTTCTGAGCGACTTTGTAAAGTTCGCCTTTCTGAGCCTCGGAGAGGTTCGGCTCTTTATCGTTCAGAACGAAGTGAGGAAGCTGCTCGTACTCGACTTTGATCGCGCGCACGGCATCACCCGCTGTCGGCTCGTCAACCGCAGCTACAGCAACAATATCTGTCCCAGCCCAGAAGACTTCGCCCTTGGCTCCGTCGTTTGGGCCATGAATGATGTGGACGGCCTTTACGCCGGGCATCTTCTCGGCGGCCGAGCTGTCGATGCTTTTTACGCGCGCGTGAGCGTATGGGCACTTGACGCTATCGCCGTACAGCATGTTGGGACGAACAATGTCATAGGTGTACTTGGCGCGTCCTGAAGCCTTCGCAGGCCCATCGACGCGGTTGATGCGCTTGCCGATCAGCTTGCGCTTGCTCGCATCGGGCCACTGATAAGTGTTCTCTGCCATGACTATGCTCCGCCTTTCTGTGGCTGGGGTCCGGAGAGCTGGGCCACAGCGCCTTTAATGCCCGCGTAAGTTCCGCAGCGGCAGAAGTTGCCACCTAGACCCCGGGCTATCTCTTCAGGCGTCGCATTCGGATGCTTATCGACAAAGGCCTTAGTGGCCATCACGAATCCAGGCGTGCAGAAGCCGCACTGCTGCGCGTCATTGTCGACGAACGCGGCAGAAGCAGGATGCAGCTGTCCCTGAGGAGCCAAGCCATCGGTCGTCAGGATCTGCTTACCCTGTGCCTCAATGGCCAAGACCGAGCAGGAATACACGGCCTTGTTATCCAGCAGAACGGTGCAAGCTCCGCAGGCTGCGCGGTCACAAACTCGCTTTGGTCCTGTGACCTCGAATTTTTCGCGGAGGGCGTCGAGCAGAGTCACGCGAGGCTCAAGGTTCGCGCCGAGGCGCTTGCCATTCACGTTGAGAGCAACTGGAACCTTACCGGGACCGAAGACGTGAACTTCCTGTCCTTCGACTTCCAGAACGGTAGGGCCAAGAACGAGCGGGGCAGACGTAGTTATCGCGGAGATTTTCAGGAACTTACGCCGAGAAATTCCTGAGTCCTTGGGGGATTCCTGATCACTCATCCTATGGTCTCCTTTGTGAGTGCTTCAGAAGTAACCGGAAATGGTAGCGCAACGGCCGTTTCTTTGCAGAATGCGTTTTACTGAACAAATTGGTCTGAAGACGCTTAGGGTCCCCCCCCATCCTTTGCGCCTGCGTCGAGCGACGCTGTGTAGATCTTCAAAATCGATAAACCAAAATGCCTCCTCTTAAAAACGGAGCGCAGGGCACCCGTCGTAACACAATAAAGGCGGAACTTTCCGACAGCGGCCCGTGGACCGCTGCTCGCGCCGAATACGACCAATCTTCGGCTGCGTAGGTGGAATTACTCCGCGTCTGGTAGCTTTTGAACAATGCCGCGAGCGTCCAAGGCGATAGGTCCACTAGAACCACTATGGCATGTACGGGACCAGCAGCAGCATCTGCGCGAACTGATCGCCTCCGATCCCGAGCTCAAAGAGGCTCCATTGCGCCGGGACGTGCGCAATCTCGGGCGGATCCTGGGTGAGGTGATCAAGGAGCAGGCTGGGCTGGAGGTCTTCGACTCAGTTGAGCGACTGCGGAATCTCAGCATTCAGCAGCGCGAGCAGGGAAAGATTGCGGAAGACCCATCGCTGCGCACGATGGACTTGCGCCATGCCTTCCTGGTGGTGCGGGCGTTCGCCATCTATTTCGAGCTAGTCAACCTGGCGGAGACCAACCACCGCAAACGCCGCCGGCGAGCAGCACAAGTGAATCACAGCGAGCCGCAGGCAGGCACGATCGCGGGGAGTTTCCGCCGCTTCAAAGCTGCAGGAATCAGTCTTGAGGAAGTGATCAAGGCAATGCGCTGCGTCTACGCGATCCCGGTCTTCACGGCACATCCGACCGAGATCGCGAGGCGGACGGTGCTGATGAAGCGCGAGCGATTATCAAGACTGCTCGAGAGTCTCGATAACGCGCCGCTCACCGATGAAACAGCTGAGAAGGTAGCTGAAGAAATCGCGGCCGAGATCACCGCGCTTTGGCAGAGCGACGAGGTTCGCCGTCGCACGCCGACTGTGCGTGATGAGATCAAAATGGGACTGGACTATTACCGTGCCAGCCTGATCCGCAGTGTACCGGAAGTCTACGAAAACATTGCCCGGGCACTGAACGCAGAGTTCCAGTCCGATATCGGAATTTCCGATCTGCCACGTATGATTGCCTTCGGTTCCTGGATCGGCGGCGATCGCGATGGGAATCCCTTCGTTACCGTCGCCAGCACGGAGCAGGCGCTGCAATTAGCGCGCGAATTGATTTTTCATAACTATGGACAAATGATTCGCGGTCTTCTTGTGCTCCTGAGCTCGGCCACAAGCATCAGCAAAATTTCCACCGAATTGGGAGACGCACTGAAGCACTACGCCACGCGTTTTTCCGACGTGCATGCGCGGGCTCTTACATATTCGGAGACCGAGGCCTATCGCCATTTCTTACTCTATGTACAAGAGCGCCTGGCGCGGGCGGTCAAAAGCGCCGATGCTGACGGCGCATATGCGAAACCCGCCGAGTTTATCGCGGATCTGCAATTGGTGCGCGAGAGTCTCGCCGAAAACTGGGGTGGGCGTATCGCTGAGGAGCTCATTGATCCACTGCTAATCATTGTCGAGACCTTTGGCTTTCACCTGCACACGCTCGACATTCGCCAACACGCCAAGTTCCATTCTGAAGCTATCGAGACTCTGACTGCGCGGCCCGGCCACGACTTAACATCCACCTCGGAGAATATGCGGCTTGTCCTCGACACAGCCCGAGCCACGGGAGAGCTGAAGCGTCGATATCCTCCCGAAGCAGTTCGCAGTTATGTCATCAGTGGCGCGACCTCGGCCCAGGATGTCTTTAATGTGGTTCGGCTGGCGTCGATCTCGGGAGTTCAAGTGGAAGGCAAGGGCGACGATCCGGGATTGATGCCCGTTCCGCTATTTGAGTCTATTCAGGATCTTCGCGCATGCCCCGCGATTTGTCGTGAATTGTGGAGTTCGCCTGCTTACGCTCGGCTGCTCGATTCATGGCAGCGAAGACAGGAAGTGATGCTGGGCTACTCCGACAGCAACAAAGACGGAGGCATGCTCACCAGCCTGTGGGAAATCTATAAAGCGCATCGGGAACTGCATCGCGTGGCACGCGAGTGCAATGTTCATCTGACTATCTTTCATGGGCGCGGCGGAACGGTCGGGCGCGGCGGAGGTCCCACACATCGCGCGGTGGTGGCGCAGCCTGTGGGAGCGTTTAGCGGGCATTTCAAGATTACGGAACAGGGCGAAGTGCTCAACTGGAAGTATGCGGAACCGATTTTAGCTGAGCGCTCTCTCGAGTTAATGGTTGCGGCTTCACTCGAAGCTCTTGTTCGTCCTAATGGTCCCAAAGTGGGAGACGACGCGCAGTGGGAAGCGGCCATGGAGGAGCTTTCGCGCACAGCTTTCGAATTCTATCGCCGGAACATAGCTGAAAATCCGGACGTGATGGTGTATTTCGAGCAGTCCACGCCCATCGGCGAGCTGCAGAACGTGAAGATCGGATCGCGTCCTGCCAAACGCAAACAAACGCGCAGCCTCGAAGATCTGCGCGCGATTCCGTGGGTCTTCGGCTGGATGCAGAGCCGATGCCTGCTGCCTGCATGGTTCGGCGTTGGGCATGCCCTGGAGCAATTCCTGGCCAACCCGGATGGAGCGAACACGCTGCGACGGATGTACAAAGAGTTCCCGCTATTCAGCGACCTGCTCGAAAATTCCGAAATGGGACTCGCCAAGGCCGACTTCAATATCGCACGGCTGTATTCCACACTGGTTAGCGATGAAGAGTTGCGTGCTCGAGTCTTCAACATTTTGGAATCGGAGTTCTTGCGCACAAAGAAGCTGCTGCTCCAGATCACGGACCAACCTTGTTTGCTCCAGAACAACCAGATTTTGGCGCGCTCGATTCGGTTGAGAAATCCGTATGTCGATCCTATGAGCATCCTTCAGGCCGAGCTGTTGCGCCGTAAGCGGGCCGAAGAGAAGAGTGAGGATCTGGATTACGTGCTGGGAGCCACGATCAATGGCATCGCCGCGGGTTTGAGGAATACGGGGTGAGAAAGTGGCTCGGATTGGAATTGCGTGTTATCAAAGCCACATAAGGCCCTGTCATCCTGAGCCCCTCTTGTGGGCGAAGGATCTCCCGCGATTCGTCGGACTAAATCGCCCTGTCACGGCTTTCTACGAGAATCTGGACCGAAGAGCCGAGACACAGCAATCAAGTCTGAAATATCGCGGGAGATCCTTCGCACGAAGAGGGCTCAGATGTGATGAAAGCAGGCGTGCCTCCCAGAGGGTACATTCGTGCTCGAAGCACAGAACCCTGAAGGAGGCACGGAATGATCCACGTAGGAGTAGATCTTCACCAGAGATTTTGTTACATGAC